>OLNM01002622.1_pt1 | contig 11057 bp, 10 predicted proteins | sample 1672391 | NCBI WGS metagenome assembly OLNM01 (sample SAMEA3136680, study PRJEB25190) | human gut metagenome | reverse complement strand
AGTGTATATAATCTTGTTTTTGTTCACCCTAAAAACTATTGTTATTCTACATCATTGGCATTTTTCATTCTATGTGATTATTGCTCAAAAAAATTTTTGAACTTTTGTCTAAATTGTATACATGCACAAATTTTGCAACATTTTGACGGTTTTCGAACCGTTTTCCCTTGGTTTAAACTTCCTTTTTTGTGAAACCTTCACCATACCCATTTATGTCAATAGAGTTTTTCGTCACGTTTTCGGTATATTTTATTACTTTTGCCTATTGTTTTTACTCATATATATACTTGACAAACCAGAAAAATGTAGAACAGCCGGCAAAATCTGTAACATTTTGTACTACAGTAAAAAAACTCTGCTGATATCGGTGTTTTCTATTCCGATATCAGCAGAGTTTTCTATATATTTTCTACATATTCTTCTATATCTAGTTGTTGGCTGCGTTGTCCACACCTATTACTACGACAATGTCTGCACCTGAAATGTCGACATCTGAAGCAACAGATGAGTCAATATCTGATCTGTCAGCCGTTGCCGCTCCACCCAGAAGGCTTACAAGTCCGCTCACATCATATGAATCTGATGTGTAGATAACTGTTGTTGACTGATCTCCGTTGTCATATGTTCCTATATCTACTGATGTGTATCCATCCGCTGTGAGTGTTGTCTGCCATGTAGCTGCCACACCTGACACGCCTGATGCGTTGAGCACTACTACTTTTGCATTCTTGCCATTTCCTGCATTTGCATCCTCTGTTGAAGCGTCCTGTGAGCTGTCATCCGCTGATGTGTCTGAGCTGTCTGCAGCATCGCCTGAACCTCCAAATGTAGGATCTGACGGATCTGACTCCTCAGTCACGATGCTTGTCTTATTGCCCGTGTCCGATGCGTCTGATTTCTTGCTCTTGCTGACGGTTCGTGCAAGCAGTACGAGCATGACAACTATAGCCACTGCAAGTATGATAACCGCTGCTCTGAGCATTGTATCTAAGAATAATTTCATTACTTTCTTACCCATTATATAGCCTCCATCTCAATATAAATGTATATTCTCATTTGTTAACAAAAACAACTAGAGTATACCAAAGTGCTTTTTTATTTTCAACATTTAATTCGCATGATATACTAGAATTAAATTTTTGTTCACAAATAGCGGAGGTACAGATTTGAAAACAGCGATAATAATTGGCGCCTCGACAGGCATCGGAAGGGCGACAGCACTGGCGCTTTCAGGCAAATATAACAGCATATCTATCACTTCATTCAAACACAAAGAAGAGCTTCTCTCTCTGAGAGACGAACTTATGGCAAAAGGCTGCATCTGTTACTGTGAGACCGGAGACGCCGGGGATATGGAATTTATGGAGAAGTTTATACAAAATACCATAGATCATCTCGGCAGCGACATCGATCTCCTCATCAACAATGCCGGCATATCTTATGTGGGGCTTATAAACGATATGACCGCACAGGATTTTGACAGAACCATGAAGTCAAATGTGTACTCGGTTTTCAATAGCTGCCGACTCGTGGTTCCTCACATGATCCAGCACCACAAAGGACACATAATCAATATCTCATCCGTGTGGGGAAATGTCGGTGCGTCGTGTGAGGTCGCATATTCAGCCTCCAAGGGTGCTGTAAATTCCTTCTCAAAGGCTCTTGGAAAAGAGCTTGCTCCAAGCGGTATAACTGTCAACGCCATAGCATTTGGCGCAATTGACACCTCCATGAACGGTCATCTGTCACCGGAGGAACGCCAGATGCTGGAGGATGAAATACCTGCAGGAAGAATGGCCATACCTTCTGAAGCGGCAGATTTCATTGTGCACATTGCCGAGTGTGGAGAATACCTGAATGGTCAGGTGATCACATTTGATGGCGCATGGCAATAGGTGCTTTTCATCAAATTTTACAACAGTATAGGCAATTCCGTCCAAATTTCTATTGCTTAATTGTATATATTGCATTAGAATATTTTATATATGTTATAGAATCGGGGTTATAAAATGGGATTTGGATTTGGGAAAAAGAAGAAAAATATTTCATCGGACACAACTCCCGCCGCCGCAGATATCAAGACTACTCTTGACGAGGACGGCAATGTGGAGATTGTTTCCAAAAACTTCAAGATGAAGCCGACACAAAAGCTGGCGGAGCAACCATCCAGTGAAGGGGACACTTGGATCTGCTGGGGATGCGGACAGCCTACGGATCAGGATATCTGTCCTGTCTGCGGTAAGAAACGCACAAAGTAACAACTCACACACACAAGGGGCTGTGAAAAAACTCGATTGAGTTTTTTCGCAGCCCTTTTTTACTTTATTGCAATGCGGTCACTGCGCATCGCTTACATTTATTTTCTCTACACTCTGCTAAAATGTGATTCCAAGAGCATTTATTATGAGTCCCCACGCAAGGCCTGCAGCATACAGCACCACTGCTATCCTTATATTCTCCACAGGTCTATGCCTGTTCATCCTAAAGAGCACCACAAGGCCTACTCCTGCACTCACCAGAAGTCCTGACATCATAGCACCCGCGCTGAGTATTCCCTGAAGATACAGCTCGGTTATTATGACTGATGCCGCACAGTTAGGAATAAGACCCACCAACGCTGCTGCCGCCTCTCCAAGCACAGGCACATCATTGAATATGCGGGCTATGGATTTCTCTCCTACAGCCTCTATGATCACATTTATCACAAGTGAGAATATAAATATAAATATCGCAATCTTTGCAGTGTGCACCAGAGCAGATCTGAATATTCCACCCTCGCAGTCGCAGTGTTCCTGTTCGCACACCTCATGGATATTCTTCTCTCCCAAATGTCCGTGGTCGTGACTGTGCTCATGGACATAGTCATGCACATGTCCCTTTCCTTTCTTCTCAGCAGCATCCTTATACACTATATTCTGTGTATGTATGGAGCTTTCTGCCGCTTTTGCAGTGTCACTGTGCACATGTCCGCCATGGTGTTCGTGTTCATCATGTCCGCCATGTCTGTGGACTGGATCTATCTTCTTTACCTGGACCGGCTTTCTCAGTCTGTCCAGCACAAATCCTACTATATAGCCTGTTATTACGGCTATGACCGCCTTTGTCGCAAGGATCTTCACTATTGTCCCCGCGCTTATCGCGTCATTTGACAGCATGATCGGCAGCATCTCGTCCGAGGTTGACATGAACACGGCTATGAGCACGCCCGCCCCTATCACGCCTCCGCTGTACAGGTTGGATGCCATAAGTGAAAATCCGCACTGTGGCACTATTCCCAGCACTCCGCCAATCAATGGCCCAAGCTTCTCTGCCTTTCCAAGCACATGTGCCTGTCGGCCTGCAGTTTTTCTCTCAAGCCACTCCATGACCACATAGGTGATGAGCAGAAACGGGATGAGCTTCACCGTATCAAACAGTGCATCCTTAAATGAATCTATAAGCAATTCCTTCATATTATAAAACACTCCTTCTCAGATCAGCACTCGTAGATATTGTACCCACAATTGTCCTGACTGAATCCAAAATACTCCTCGTTGGTCATATCCATGAAATAGCTGCATATCACCCTGCATATTCCGTTATGGCAGACAAACAGTACCGACGAATCCGGATAGGTCTCGCGGGTTTCAATTATAAGATCGTACGTTCTCCTGGCAATATCCATCATGGATTCTCCACCAGGATATCTGTATGCGAACATTCTTTTATTGTTCAGGAAATCCCTGTCGTCCCTCTGGACACCCTCATACACACCGTAATCCTGTTCTATAAGCCTTTCATCCGTAAGTACCGGCAAATGCTTTCTCTCCGCCACCGCTCGTGCTGTCTCCTGTGCCCTGGAGAGCGGCGATGCTATTATCACGTCAATAGAGCAGCTATCCAATCTCTCTGCAAGGAGCTGTGCCTGCTGAAGTCCTTTATCTGTAAGAGGGGAATCTGTCCTGCCACAGACCTTATTAAGTCTGTTCCATTCCGTCTCTCCGTGTCTTGCAACATATAACTTCATATGTTTTCTCCTTCCAGTCATATTGAATATCTGCTCTTTCTCCCAACTGTGTATTAACTACAAAAATCTCATGTCTTTATAATATTAAGCATTTTTGCAAATTAATCAACTGTTTTCGGCTATTAAAGCGTCTGTAATTATCTTCTATATGCTCATGCTGTCTGAGCTCGAACTATTGTCTTTGTTCTGTGAACTGCCATTTGCGCTGTCATTCTGCCCATTATCTGAATCACCATCCGGTCTCTGCATATTTCCATCATCTGAATTGCCACCTGGTCTCTGCATATTTCCATCATCTGAGTTGCCGCCCGGTCTCTGCATTCCGCCATTATCTAAATTGCCGCCCGGTCTCTGCATTCCGCCTGAGCCCTCGCTGTATGTAATATCATCCAGTGTAAATGTACTGCTCTGGTCACCGACAGTCAAAGTGTAGGTCTCACCCTGTTTCATGTCTGATGTGCTGATAACAACCGAGTTAAATTTCTTGTCTGCCTTGTAGCTGAGCACTTCTTTGCCATCGGAATCGGTGAGTGTGATCGTCTCTCCGGCGTCTATCCACTCGTCAAAGTTGACCAGAGCCGAGCACTGTGTGGACTCATCTCCAAATCCCTGTGCCATACCAGAACCACCCACAGCCACGATCCCGCCTCCTGTTATCGCAGCACAGATTCCGTAGTCCATCGCGCCATTGCCATTGTCCGAAGGGCCGAGTACATGTACGCTGCCTCCTGTAATTCCAATGTAGCCATTGGAATCTATTCCATCACCGTTGGCATTTATATTTATCGTTCCTCCTGTTATAAGAATATATGCATCATTGTCGGCATCCATGTCCACTCCGCCCATACCTGGGCCGCCTCCAAAACCATCATGGTTGTCTCCCGAGCCTGAGCTGCCTCCAGCTGCATTGAAGCCGTCATCACTGGATATCACATCTATATCACCGCCAGTCACAAGGATCTTATCCCCCTCTACCCCCTCACAACTCTTAGATACATCTATATCTCCACCAGTTATTATCAGAAGTCCCTCCGCATGGATCGCGTCATCGCCAACCGATATGTTGATATCTCCGCCTTCTATATATACATATCCATCCTGCTGGTCGTCATTTCCCGCATGTATACCATCCTCATCACAACTCAGGTTAAATGTTCCATCCGCAATTCTCACGCTATCCTTGCCGTTTAGGCAGTGATCCTGACTGTCTATGGTATAAGTGCCACCTGTAACCACCAGGTCATCCTTGGACACGATTCCATGTCCCGTAGTGTCTTTGACCGTCAGGCTTCCGGTGCCGTTAAGTGTAAGGTCGCATTTGGCAAATATCACGGCATCCACATTGTTGTCATCCGTCTGGACGTAGTCTCCGGATACCGTAAGACTGTTCCCTGCCCCTTCCGCCAACGTAACAAACACCTTGTCAGCGTTCTTTGCATATATAGCCGCATAGTCCGCAGCCATGATTGATACTCCGTCAAGTACAAGTTGAACCTTATCATCATCGCCCGCATCCACCACGATGGTGCCGTCTGTGAGTGTCCCTGACAGAACGTATACACCGGCCGCTTTGATAGTCACCACTCCATCCTCGATCTGAACATTTGAACTATTACATGCGGCTGTCTTTCCCGATAATGTTATCTTTACAGCCTCGCTCTCATCATAGGTTCCCGCCAGATCCCGCTTCGTGAACATATCTGTTATATCTATAGCCGCATCGCTCATGGCTTCATCTATAGCCGCCTGCATTTCCTCCACAGTCATCTCTGTCTTTACACTGGTATTCTCTGCATCCGCACTGCCATTTGGGCTTTCTTTATCAGCGTCCGTCTCTGTGCTCACATCACTTGTCACCTCAGTATCAGAAGTCGAGCTTGTGCTCTGGCTGGTTGAACATCCGGCAAGCATTGCCATGCACATGGCCGCTGTCAACCCTATAGCCAGACATTTGCGGATTCCCGCTATATGTCTCATATATTTATTCTTCCTCATACGATCATCTCCTTACTAAGTATCTGCCTTATCAACTGACTTCTACAATGTCATGTCCCCCGAATCCACCTGCGCCAGCATGATCTCAAGGTTGCCATTTCTCACTCTGAGCTTATCTATCATATCCTTCTGATTTGTGTGCTTCTTAAGCTTCACCACATATGTAAGCTTGAACAGGCTTCCCATGTTGGTCGTCTTCACATTTATCAGTCTGTAACTGTCTGTACAGTCGGCAAGTATCTCATCAAATGCCTCTGTATAGTCGAGATTTTCAGGCACGGTGATCTTCAGGGCTCTCTCTTCATCCCTTCCGCCGCCAAATCCAGTAAGGCTGCAAATGAACATCGCTCCGCCTAGTATGGTGGCAAATAATACTGCATATCCTATAAATCCCATTCCGGTCACAAGTCCAGCTCCCATCGCAAGGAATATGGCGCATATCTCCTTTGCCGAACCTGGAACCGATCTGAACCTTACAAGGCTGAATGCACCTGCCACAGCAACACCCGCGCCAACATTGCCATTTACCATCATGATCACCACGCACACAACCGCAGGTATAAGTGCCAATGTCACCAGAAAACTCTGGGTGTATTTACTTCTGAATGCGTAAACCAACGCAAGGAATACTCCTATTATAAGGGATACCGCTATGCAGGTCAGAAACTCCTGCACTGATATCGTTGTCGCCGTTCCAAATATACTGTCAAATAATCCTGTCATCTTCTATCTCCTCCTGTCTATGTTTGCCACTTTATCATTTACATAATTCGTCTTTTTTAGTTTCTGGCTTTAAATGTATATGATCCACTTATGTCAGCCTACCATCTGTTTATACGCCTCTCCATACTTTGAAAATGACGTCTTGTATGCTCCATACTTTGTCAGCAGATGTGACAGCCACAGCGGGAACCCGCCTGCCATCTTGATCTCCATCAACACCTTATATTCTGGTATGACCTTGTGCCCATATGGTTCTTTCTGAAGTGTCAGATCGTCATTCTGCCACAGTATATTGTAATCAAACGTGATCCTGAGCTCCGGATCATCTATTCCTTTGTAGGAATCTCTCTCATACGAGAGAACCACCGCAGGCTCCAGATCCTTGTACACCTGCATGAAGTAATCTATCTCCCTTCCTATCTGACAATCCTCGTGCAGCGGCTGACCGCCCACCAGATAATCCATGGCCTCCTGTTCAGGCACCTCCAGCCTCCTTTTGTACACAACAGATTTGTATTTCTTCTTGAGCTCGATAAAAACCTCTGAATCGTCATCCGGGACTCCATAGCTTCTAAGCCTGAGCTTCTCTTTGTAAACCGGCTTTTCTATGGAGTCTCTGATGAGCCTGTGGGAAGGAGTGTCAAAATATATGTTAATGATCTGGCTATGTGCGAACCGGTCCGGCTGCATATACCTTATCATTTCGCTCATTATCTTCTCATACTGTTCTCTATCTAACATGTACTTAAGTTCGTATCTTTTAAATGTATTGTCTGCCATAAGCATCATCCTTTCTTGTCTTATCTCCTCTTGATGATGCTATAATAGCCTGTAAAACTTAAACGAACTTTAAATATAAAAAATTGTCTTCGGTGACTCCTGTTGGTGTGTATTCTCTATGTTGTATATCCAATCGGTAGTGCCGGCGACCGAACTTTGACGCTTCTGTGCCGCCGCAGAGAGCTATGCGCCCTTATCATGCTTGGCGCGGCGTGCACTATGGAAGCAAAGTCAAAGTGAGGGTAGACAAACGTGATTAGATATACAACATAGAGATTACACCAACAGGAGTCACCGAAGACAACCGCAACGCAAAAACGCCCATCTGCGGATCACTCCACAGATGGACGTCTATAGTCTTATATTATAATCTTATGTCTAGTTGATTTGAAGATAAGGCTCCCGCCAAATGCTTAGGATTAGCAAACGCCCTGAGCAAGCATAGCGTCAACAACCTTCTCGAAGCCGGCGATGTTAGCACCTGCAACATAGTCTGCGTTTCCGCCAACTGTCATGTTGTATCTCTTTGCTGCATCTGAGATGTTAGCGTAGATTGTCTCCATGATTCCCTTGAGCTTGCCGTCAACTTCCTCGAATGTCCATGAAAGTCTCTCGCTGTTCTGGCTCATCTCAAGAGCTGATGTAGCAACACCACCTGCATTTGCAGCCTTACCACCAACGAAGAGAACACCATTCTCCTGAAGGTACTTAGTAGCCTCAAGAGTTGTAGGCATGTTAGCGCCCTCTGTTACTGAGATAACGCCATTTGCAACAAGCATCTTAGCATCGTCAAGGTTAAGCTCGTTCTGTGTAGCACATGGAAGAGCAAGGTCACACTTGATTGACCATACGCCGTGATCATTTGCATCCTTCTTTACATGGTACTCAGCTGATGGTCTAGCAGCAGCATAAGCATCAAGACGTGCTCTCTTAACTTCCTTAACTTCCTTAAGAAGTGCAACATCGATTCCTTCTGGATCGTAGATCCAACCTGTAGAATCTGAACATGTAACACACTTAGCACCTAACTGATGTGCCTTCTGGATTGCGTAGATTGCAACATTACCAGCACCTGATACTGCACAAGTCTTGCCTGCGATATCAATGTCATGATCCTTTAACAGTGCGTTTGTAAGGTAAAGCAGTCCGTAACCAGTAGCCTCTGTACGAGCAAGTGATCCACCATATGTAAGTCCCTTACCTGTAAGAACTCCCTCGTATGATCCACGGATTCTCTTGAACTGACCGAACATGAAACCGATCTCTCTAGCGCCTGTTCCGATATCTCCAGCTGGAACATCGACATCAGCACCGATATACTTGCAAAGCTCTGTCATGAAGCTCTGGCAGAATGCCATGATCTCTCTGTCTGACTTACCCTTAGGGTCGAAGTCTGAACCACCCTTACCACCACCGATTGGAAGTGTTGTAAGTGAGTTCTTGAAAACCTGCTCGAAACCAAGGAACTTGATGATACCAAGGTTTACTGATGGATGAAGTCTGAGACCTCCCTTGTATGGTCCAATGGCATTGTTGAACTGTACACGGAAACCTCTGTTGACCTGTACCTGTCCGTTGTCATCTACCCATGGTACTCTGAACATGAGCTGTCTATCTGGCTCTGTGATTCTCTCGAGGATAGCATTCTTTCTGTAAAGCTCCTCATTTGCCTCGATACAAGGTCTGAGTGAATCAAGAACCTCTGTTACTGCCTGTAAGAACTCAGGCTGATCTGCATTCTTCTTCTGTACTATCTCGAGTACTTCATCAACATATGACATAGTAAAAATCCTCCTAAACTGATTATATATCGTGACCTGTTAATTATTTCCTGACCACGTTCCCTATTATAGTATAGGAAATTAAGATTGTAAAGAAAAAACTTGTGAAATCTAAGTATTTTTTTGTTTTTGCTTAATTTTCCCCTGTTTTTATCAATTAAGCTTATTATTTATAAACATTCTTCTTGTTTTGGGGTATTTCCCGCTGAGTTAAACGTCTAAAGTCTTTTCGACACAGTTTTCACTTTTTACTTCTTCTCCTCATCGTGGTGAAGATCATTCTTCCAGTATCTGCATCTGTGCTTTACATTTGTGGAGAATACGATCTGAGTCTTTGTCTTGCCAAATCTCTGAAGTTCACCAACAAAATGATCGAGATCTGCTGTTGTCTTGAAACGTACCTCAATGAGCATTGAGTAATCTCCTGTCACACAGTTGCACTCCACAACATTTAACACGCTGTCTATATATGGATAGAACTCAGCCTTCTGCTCCGGTGAAACCTCCAAATTGATAAATGCCTTGATATAATGACCCATAGCCTCAGGATTCAGCTTGGTCGTAAATCCCTCAAGCACGCCCTCGGCAAGCATCCTGTCTATTCTTGTTCCAACCGCTGTAGGTGACATGGACACCTCAGCGCCTATATCTTTGAGTGATACACGTGCATTGTCCTGAAGCATGGCAAGTATCTTCTCATCCACCTCATCCAGTCTGTAGTATATCATTTCTTTCTTTTCCATAAGATATGTTCTCCTTCTCACTTTCTAAGGCAATTACAATATTATCCTACATAACCGCAATTGTCCTTTTCCCTATTCAAGCACCTTATCTCGTGGTGCAACTTGTGTTTCACAATCATATTAGCATATTTACTTAAGATTATAAATGTGTAGTGTCATTATATACCCTGCTCTGCGCAAATTACAACCTGATTTTTATGTATATTTACCGTTATACTCAACCTGGATTTTTACCCATAAGTTTTCGTCATTTTACGATATAATTATCCTCAAGCCAGTGCGCCACCCCATCCTCATCATTTGATGATATAACCGATGTGGCATACCTTTTTAGCTGTTCATCAGCATTTTGCACTGCGTAGCTTTCGTCAGCAAGTTCAAACATATCTATATCATTCCTGCCATCTCCAAAGGCAACCACCCTGTCGCATTCCAGAAGTTCCTGCAACTGTTTTATTGCATTTGCCTTAGATGCTGCAAACGGCATGATCTCCAGCCATTGTTCATCTGTATAAATGTCTTTCTGATATACACAGTGAAATTTATCCTTATACTTATCGTACAACGGTTTTAATTTTTCCGGACTGTCAATGCAGGTTATGTAGAAAATATCTCCCACTTTCAAGTTCTCTGCTGACTTTACGATATTTGTCCTGACATCCCCCTGCCTGCTGAGCAGGAATTTCTTCATACCATCTGTGCACAGCTCCGGAACATACGAAAATTTCTCCTTGCCATCTATCCGCGCATACACTATCGGAAATATCTGATTACCGAACAGATCGTCAAGCACTGATCCTACCGATTCATCAAAGTAATTTGCAGCAAGGACTTCACCGGTAACATTGTCTACGATAAACGCCCCATTGTATACGATCAGTGGAATTTCTGCCCGCAGTCCGCTTGTCACCTTCTTAGCTGTGATAAGGGAGCGCGCCGTGGCATAAGAGAATATCATTCCTCTATCTGTCAGATTATTGATTACACTGTTTGTATACTCGGATGTGGTCTCATCGCTGCGAAGAAGCG
>OLNM01002618.1_pt1 | contig 11070 bp, 10 predicted proteins | sample 1672391 | NCBI WGS metagenome assembly OLNM01 (sample SAMEA3136680, study PRJEB25190) | human gut metagenome | reverse complement strand
TGTTATGAACGAAGGAAACGTCGTTGCGGACTTTGATAGCGACTTGATTGGAAATGGTAATCATGCAGATCTCAAGGTTGTAGCTCTTTCAAGTGGTCGTCAGGTACAAGGGATTGATACTCGAGTGACTAACTATGGTTGCAACTCAATCGGAAATATCCTACAACATGGGGTTATTCTTGAAAAAGCAACTTTAACTTTCAACGGTATTGGTCACATTATCAAGGGTGCCAAGGGAGCCGATGCGCAACAAGAGAGTCGTGTTCTCATGCTTTCAGACCAAGCGCGTTCAGATGCCAACCCGATTCTTTTGATTGATGAAAATGACGTTACTGCAGGTCACGCGGCCTCTATCGGTCAGGTAGATCCAGAAGACATGTACTACCTTATGAGTCGTGGCTTGGATAAGGCAACTGCAGAACGTTTGGTTGTCCGCGGTTTCCTTGGATCTGTAATCGTTGAGATTCCAGTCAAGGAAGTTCGTGATGAAATGATTGCAACTATCGAAGAAAAATTGTCAAAACGCTAAGGGGAAGCCTATGTTAGATGTAGAAGCGATTCGTAAGGATTTTCCAATTTTAGACCAGATTGTCAACGACGAACCTCTGGTCTATCTGGACAATGCCGCGACGACACAAAAACCACTAGCAGTTCTGGAAACAATCAACCGCTACTATGAGAAGGATAATGCCAATGTTCATCGTGGTGTTCATACCTTGGCTGAGCGAGCAACAGCATCCTATGAAGCTGCTCGTGAAACCATTCGTAAGTTTATCAATGCAGGGTCTACAAAGGAAGTTCTCTTTACTAGAGGAACGACGACCAGTCTTAATTGGGTAGCGCGCTTTGCTGAGGAAGTCTTGACTGAGGGAGACCAGGTCTTGATTTCCGTCATGGAACACCATTCTAATATCATTCCTTGGCAGGAAGCCTGCCGCAAGACTGGGGCAGAGCTTGTGTATGTCTATCTCAAAGATGGAGCTCTGGATATGGATGATTTGCGAACTAAATTGACTGATAAAGTTAAGTTTGTTTCCCTTGCTCACGCCTCAAATGTTCTTGGTGTGGTCAATCCAATCAAAGAAATCACTCAATTGGCCCACCAAGTTGGTGCCATCATGGTGGTGGATGGAGCACAATCTACACCTCATATGAAGATCGATGTTCAGGACTTGGATGTGGACTTCTTTGCCTTTTCAGGTCACAAGATGGCGGGTCCAACTGGTATCGGTGTTCTTTACGGTAAAGAAAAGTATCTGGAACAAATGTCCCCAGTAGAATTTGGCGGCGAGATGATTGATTTCGTCTACGAGCAATCTGCTAGTTGGAAGGAATTGCCTTGGAAATTTGAGGCTGGAACACCAAATATGGCAGGTGCTATAGGACTGGCAGCAGCAGTGGATTATCTAGAAAACATCGGTATGGATGCCATTGAAGCCCATGAACAAGAATTGATCGCATACGTCTATCCAAAACTGCAGGCGATTGAAGGACTGACCATTTATGGTTCACAGAATTTGGCTCAACGTTCAGGTGTCATTGCCTTTAATCTTGGCGATCTTCATCCTCATGACCTTGCAACTGCTCTGGATTATGAAGGAGTAGCAGTTCGTGCGGGTCACCATTGTGCGCAACCCTTGCTCCAGTATTTGGATGTTCCAGCAACAGCTCGTGCAAGTTTTTATATCTACAATACCAAGGCAGATTGCGACAAGCTAGTCGATGCCTTACAAAAGACAAAGGAGTTTTTCAATGGCACTTTCTAAACTAGATAGCCTTTATATGGCAGTGGTAGCGGACCATTCGAAAAATCCACATCACCAAGGGAAGTTAGAAGATGCTGAGCAAATCAGTCTCAACAATCCGACCTGTGGAGATGTTATCAATCTCTCCGTCAAGTTTGATGCAGATGACCGCTTGGAGGATATCGCTTTTCTAAACTCAGGTTGTACCATCTCAACTGCCTCTGCTAGCATGATGACAGATGCAGTTTTAGGCAGAACTAAACAAGAAATTTTAGAACTTGCGACTATTTTTTCTGAAATGGTTCAAGGCCAAAAAGATGAACGCCAAGATCAACTAGGCGATGCAGCTTTCTTGTCAGGTGTTGCCAAATTCCCTCAACGAATCAAGTGTGCAACCCTAGCTTGGAACGCCCTGAAGAAAACAATTGAAAATCAAGAAAATAAGTAAGACAAGTTTCTTTTGTCTTATGAATCAGTAGAAATGAAGAATGAAAGAAAGGATATTATGGCTGAAGAAAGAGTAGAACCAAAACCAATTGACCTTGGTGAATATAAATTTGGTTTCCATGATGATGTAGAGCCTGTCCTATCGACAGGAAAAGGATTGAACGAAGATGTCATTCGTGAACTATCAGCTGCAAAGGGAGAACCTGAGTGGATGTTAGAATTCCGTTTGAAGTCTTATGAAACCTTCAAAAAAATGCCCATGCAAACTTGGGGAGCAGACTTGTCAGAGATTGACTTTGATGACTTGATTTATTACCAAAAACCATCTGATAAGCCAGCCCGTTCTTGGGATGACGTTCCTGAAAAAATCAAGGAAACCTTTGAACGTATCGGGATTCCGGAAGCTGAGCGTGCCTATCTAGCAGGGGCCTCTGCCCAGTATGAGTCAGAAGTGGTTTACCACAACATGAAGGAAGAGTTCCAGAAATTGGGGATTATCTTTACAGATACGGATTCTGCCCTCAAGGAATACCCAGACTTGTTTAAACAATACTTTGCTAAGTTGGTACCGCCAACAGATAACAAATTGGCTGCCCTCAACTCAGCAGTATGGTCTGGTGGAACCTTTATCTACGTACCAAAAGGGGTCAAAGTGGATATTCCACTTCAAACTTACTTCCGTATCAACAACGAAAATACTGGTCAGTTTGAACGTACCTTGATTATCGTTGATGAGGGAGCAAGTGTCCATTATGTAGAAGGCTGTACAGCACCAACTTATTCAAGCAACAGTTTGCATGCTGCCATCGTAGAAATTTTTGCCTTGGATGGTGCTTATATGCGTTATACAACCATCCAAAACTGGTCTGATAACGTCTATAACTTGGTAACAAAGCGTGCTAAGGCTCAAAAGGATGCCACTGTTGAGTGGATTGATGGAAACTTGGGTGCAAAGACTACCATGAAATACCCATCTGTTTACCTTGATGGAGAAGGGGCGCGTGGAACCATGCTTTCGATTGCCTTTGCTAATGCAGGGCAACACCAAGATACTGGTGCTAAGATGATCCACAATGCTCCACATACAAGCTCGTCTATCGTGTCTAAATCCATCGCTAAAGGCGGAGGAAAGGTTGACTACCGTGGACAAGTAACCTTTAATAAAAATTCTAAGAAATCTGTTTCTCACATCGAGTGTGATACCATTATCATGGATGACTTGTCAGCATCAGATACTATTCCATTTAATGAAATTCACAACTCGCAAGTAGCTTTGGAACACGAAGCTAAGGTATCTAAGATTTCTGAAGAACAACTCTATTACCTCATGAGCCGTGGATTGTCAGAATCTGAAGCAACTGAGATGATTGTTATGGGATTTGTAGAACCATTTACAAAAGAGCTTCCAATGGAATATGCTGTTGAGCTGAACCGCTTGATTAGTTATGAAATGGAAGGGTCAGTTGGATAAAATTTGATTTTAGATTTGCTAAAAATCAAGGACTTTGAAGATGAACTTGTAACAACAAGAGACTGAGCAAAAAGGTTTTAAGAACAGAAAATGCATGATATCAGGAGCCAAAAAAACTTGATATTATGCGTTTTATTGTGGGAAGATTTATTATATTCTCTCATGAAATAGAGTTTTTTCCTAAGCGCTTTTGATTTTTGATATATTTTTGTGAGGATGAAGTAAGACAATATATAAAATAGTCAGTTCAAGCCACGATATAGTTGCTTAGTTTAAAATAAGCATCTTATAATAAAGCTATGGCATATAGTACAGATTTTAAACAAGGAGCATTAGATTACATCAAAGAGGGACACAGACATGTCGAGACATACAAAGTTTTTGATGTTGGCGGCAGAACTCTCTTCACGTGGGAAAAGAAAGACGTGAGCAAGGACACTTATAGCGGAAAAAGCGAGTCGTCACAAAGCGGAAGATCCCTTTAGAGGAATTGAAAGCCTTTGTAGAGGCTCATCCAGACGCTTTTTTACGGGAAATTGCGGCACATTTTGATTGTGTTGTTCCTTCAGTATGGGGCAGCTTTAAAGCAGATTAAGGACACCAGAAAGTCGCTGAGTTTCTTGATATTTTGGATAACCTAAAAGATTTACCAGTCGTATATATTGACGAAACGGGAATCGACCGCTATCTCTATCGTCCTTATGCACGGGCTCCTAGAGGGGAGAAAGTCTATGAAAAGATTAGCGAACGGCGTTTTGAGCGGACTTCGATTGTTGCAGGACAAGTAGATGGAGAGTTTATAGCTCCCATGATTTACAAGGAAAGTATGACAATCGATTTCTTTGTGGAGTGGTTTAAAACGCAACTCCTGCCTGCTTTGAATACACCTCATGTCATTGTTATGGACAATGCTAGTTTTCATCCCAAGCATATCTTGTATGAACTTTACCTTCAAGATAAACACTTTTTCTTACCTTTACCACCTTATTCACCAGATTTGAATCCTATTGAGCAAGCTTGGGCTATCTTGAAAAAGAAAGTGACGGATTTATTAAGGGAAGTTCCAAATATTTTCAAATATTTAGAGCGCTTTTTGAAAACTAAATGACTATAATTATAAAATGCTTATTGATTTTGATTTAAAATGAGTCAAAAAGCCGTTGCACAACGGTTTTTTGTTATAATTAAATGAAGAATGTAGAATCAAAGGAGAATAACATGACTTTCGAAGAAATCCTGCCTGGGTTAAAGGTTAAGAAAAAATATGTGCGTACTGGTTGGGGAGGTGCGGAAAACTATGTCCAACTTTTTGACACTATCGAGCAAAATGGTGTGGCTCTAGAGGTTACTCCTTATTTTTTGATTAACGTATCAGGAGAAGGAGAAGGTTTTTCTATGTGGAGCCCAACTCCTTGTGATGTTTTGGCGATAGATTGGGTAGAAGTGCATGACTAGACGTGTATTGATTACGGGAGTGAGTTCAGGAATTGGCCTGGCTCAGGCTCGCCTTTTTTTAGAGAAGGGCTATCAAGTTTATGGAGTGGACCAAGGTGAAAATCCACTCTTAGAGGGTGATTTCCATTTTTTACAGAGAGATTTGACCTTGAACTTGGAACCTGTTTTTGATTGGTGTCCTCGGGTGGATGTTTTGTGCAATACTGCTGGAGTTTTGGATGCTTACAAACCACTGTTGGAACAAACAGCACAGGAAATTCAAGAAATTTTTGAAATTAACTACGTTACTCCAGTAGAGTTGACTCGCTATTATTTGACCAAAATGTTGGAGAATAAAAAAGGATCCATTATCAATATGTGTTCCATTGCTTCAAATCTAGCAGGAGGTGGTGGTCACGCCTATACTTCATCTAAGCATGCTTTGGCTGGATTTACCAAGCAGTTGGCTCTAGACTATGCTGAAACTGGGATTCAGGTCTTTGGTATCGCTCCAGGAGCAGTCAAGACAGCTATGACCGCTGCAGACTTTGAGCCAGGTGGTTTAGCAGACTGGGTGGCTAGTGAAACTCCAATCAAACGCTGGATTGAGCCAGAGGAAGTAGCAGAGATCAGCCTTTTCTTAGCAAATGGGAAAGCAAGCGCCATGCAAGGACAAATCTTGACAATAGATGGAGGCTGGTCTTTGAAGTAGGAGGATCTGATGGAAATCAAAAGACACTTTGGAGTCTACGCTGTCTGCTTTGAAAATGGGAAGTTACTCTGCATTGAAAAAACGATAGGCCCTTATCAACATCGGTATGATCTACCTGGAGGCAGTCAGCAACTTGGTGAAGGCCTGAAGGAAACGCTGATTAGAGAAGTTTTGGAAGAGACAGGATTTACTGTTAGAAGCTATTCCAAAGAAAATGCATGGCCATTAGTCTTTAAGGTTAAGTCTGAATTATTAGGGTTTCCAGAATTGGACAAGACTTCTTACATGAATTGGAAGGTGAATAATGAGAAACCAACTTGCCCTTAGTGGCGAAAAACTTGATGAAAAAGTTTACCCACAACTATTTCATCATGTTGGCATGATTCGTGGGGAATATTTGTTGAGAGAGCTTAATCAAAACATCATATTAGCAAGTTGTCAGCAATTTGTAAAAGATTATCTAGATACTATCTGTTCCTTGTACTCAGATGAGGAGATCTGGTATCGTTTTTCTGAATTAACGAATACAGAAGCTAATTGTTTAAAGGCGACTAAAGAGTATTTTGATGAAAATCATCCCTTATTTGGATATAGAGGAACTAGGCGTTTGCTGGCGTGTCCGGATGAATTTCAGGCTGAAGCACATGTCGTTACAGAAGTTTATAAAAACAATCCCAATCTATCTGTTATTTTTCCTTTTGTCAATGATGCTGAGCAGTTAAAGCAAGCTATTACAGTATTGCGTCAGCATGGTTTTACTGGGAAAATTGGCACGATGATTGAATTACCGTCAGCGTATTTTGACTTGGACAGCATACTGGAAGCTGGTATTTCCAAGATTGTAGTTGGAATGAATGATTTGACTTCTTTTGTTTTTGCGACTGTGAGAAACAGTCAATGGCATGATATGGAAAGTCCAATTATGTTAGATATGTTGAGACAGATGCAGGATAAAGCAAGGAAGAACAAGATTGATTTTGCTGTAGCAGGCTATCTGAATACTTCTTTCATACAAAAAATGAATCAGATGGGTATCGAATGTATTCTCCATTACAGCTCTATTCCAGAGATTTTTGATTTAGAAATTGACCATCCAGACCATCTTAAACATATAAAAGAAGAAAGTAAAAAATTACAAAGGAGCAACCTATGACACCGCAAGAAATGTGGAATGCATACAAGAAAATTAACCCCTCTATAGGAGATGAGATCGATGCCTGGGCTTTTGGAGAGGAACCAGACCTTTTAGCGGATTTGGTTTTAAAAGGCGAAAAAACAGCAACAGCTTCAGCCTACGATCTCTACGCACTAGAAGACGAGTCTCTTCCTCAAGAAGGAACTTTTGATGTCATTTTAGATAGTCAAAATCAGGCTGTCTGTATTGTTGAAATTACAAAGGTTTCTGTCCAGCCCTTCAATCAAGTTTCTGCTGACCATGCCTTTAAGGAAGGTGAGGGAGACAAATCACTTACCTATTGGCGTCAGGTTCATGAGGATTTTTTCACAGACTGTTTGGGTGAAGCAGGACTGACTTTTACACCTGAAAGCAAGGTTGTTTTAGAAGAATTTCGCAAGGTCTACCCACTGTAGGCTATTAAAAGGAAGAAAGTTTTGGAAATCGCCGTCCAATCCTTTTTTCTCAAGCAAAACATGATATAATAAGTTTGTTTGAAGAAGAGCTCTAGCTCTTAAACTTAGATAGGAGAAAACTATGCAAGCAGTTGAACATTTTATTAAGCAATTTGTTCCTGAACATTATGATTTATTTTTAGACTTGAGTCGTGAGACCAAGACTTTTTCAGGAAAGGTGACAATCACTGGTCAAGCACAGAGTGACCGTATTTCCCTTCATCAAAAAGACTTGGAAATCGCTTCTGTAGAAGTTGCAGGTCAAGCTCGTCCATTTACAGTTGACCATGACAATGAAGCCCTTCATATTGAACTTGCGGAAGCAGGTCAAGTTGAAGTGGTTATCGCTTTCTCGGGAAAAATTACAGACAACATGACAGGAATTTACCCATCTTACTACACAGTTGATGGAGTGAAGAAGGAAGTTTTGTCAACTCAATTCGAGAGCCATTTTGCGCGTGAAGCTTTCCCATGTGTGGATGAGCCTGAAGCCAAAGCAACCTTTGACCTCTCTCTACGTTTTGACCAAGCAGAAGGTGAATTGGCCTTGTCTAACATGCCAGAAATCGATGTTGAAAACCGTAAGGAAACAGGTATCTGGAAGTTTGAGACAACACCTCGCATGTCTTCTTACTTGTTAGCCTTTGTAGCAGGTGATTTGCAAGGTGTGACCGCTAAAACTAAAAATGGTACCCTTGTAGGTGTCTACTCAACCAAAGCTCACCCATTATCTAATCTTGATTTCTCACTGGACATTGCTGTTCGCTCTATCGAGTTTTACGAAGATTACTATGGAGTTAAGTACCCAATTCCTCAATCTCTCCACATCGCCCTTCCTGACTTCTCAGCTGGAGCTATGGAAAACTGGGGTCTTGTGACCTACCGTGAAGTGTACTTGGTTGTGGATGAGAACTCTACATTTGCTAGCCGTCAACAAGTTGCCCTTGTTGTTGCCCATGAATTGGCTCACCAATGGTTTGGTAACCTCGTAACTATGAAATGGTGGGATGACCTTTGGCTCAATGAAAGCTTCGCTAACATGATGGAGTACGTCTGTGTGGATGCTATTGAACCAAGCTGGAATATCTTTGAAGATTTCCAAACAGGTGGAGTACCTCTTGCTCTTGAACGTGACGCTACTGATGGCGTTCAGTCTGTCCACGTCGAAGTTAAACATCCAGATGAAATCAATACGCTCTTTGACGGAGCTATCGTCTATGCCAAAGGAAGTCGCCTCATGCACATGCTTCGCCGTTGGCTAGGAGATGCTGCTTTTGCTAAAGGTTTGCACGCTTACTTTGAAAAACATCAATACAGCAATACCATTGGTCGTGACCTTTGGGATGCTCTTGGTCAAGCATCTGGCCGTGATGTTGCAGCCTTCATGGATTCTTGGTTGGAACAACCTGGTTATCCAGTTCTCACTGTCAAAGTTGAAAATGATGTCTTGAAGATTTCACAAAAACAATTCTTCATCGGTGAGCACGAAGATAAGAACCGTCTCTGGGTTGTGCCACTCAATAGCAACTGGAAAGGCTTGCCTGATACACTTGAAACTGAAAGTATCGAAATTCCTGGCTACGCAGCTCTTCTTGCTGAAAACAAAACAGCACTTCGCCTCAACACAGAAAATACAGCCCACTACATTACAGACTATCAAGGAAACTTGTTAGAAGCTGTTCTTGCTGACCTAGTTGATCTTGATAACACAAGCAAATTGCAAATCGTCCAAGAACGTCGTTTGCTTGCTGAAGCAGGGCACATTTCTTATGCTGACTTGCTCCCAGTTCTTGATAAACTTGCTAAGGAAGAATCTTACCTTGTCGTTTCAGCTGTTTCTGAAGTCATTTCTGCCCTTGAGCGCTTTATCGATGAAGGAACAGAAGCTGAAAGAGCCTTCAAAGCCTTGGTTGCTAAATTGGCTCGTCACAACTATGACCGTCTTGGTTTTGCAGCTAAAGACGGAGAATCAGATGAGGATGAATTGGTTCGTCAGTTGGCTGTTTCTATGATGATTCGCTCAAATGATGCAGAAGCTAGTCAAGTCGCTAGCCAAATCTTCGCGGCTCACAAGGAGAATCTTGCAGGACTTCCAGCAGCTATTCGTTCACAAGTCCTTATCAATGAGATGAAACATCATGAGACTAAAGACTTGTTAGCACTTTATCTTGATACTTATACTCACGCAACAGATGCTGTCTTTAAACGTCAGTTGGCAGCTGCTCTTGCTTACAGTACAGATGCGGATAATATCCAAACCTTGATTGCTTCTTGGAAGGACAAATTTGTGGTCAAACCACAAGACTTGTCTGCATGGTATTACCAATTCCTAGCTCATCAAGCAACTCAGGAAACAGCATGGTCTTGGGCTCGTGAAAACTGGGCTTGGATTAAGGCAGCTCTTGGTGGAGATATGAGCTTTGATAGCTTTGTTATCCTTCCTGCACACGTATTTAAGACTCAGCAACGTTTGGCAGAGTACAAGGAGTTCTTTGAACCGCAACTTTCTGACCTTGCTCTTAGCCGTAACATCGGTATGGGAATCAAGGAAATTGCAGCGCGTGTTGACTTGATTAACCGTGAAAAAGCTGCAGTGGAAGCAGTCGTTCTTCAATACGGAAACGCATAAATAAGCCTAAAATAAAAAGAAAACTCAGCTATCTCATGTAATACTCTTCGAAAATCAAATTCAAACCACGTCAGCGTCGCCTTACCGTACTCAAGTACAGCCTGCGGCTAGCTTCCTAGTTTGCTCTTTGATTTTCATTGAGTATAAAATGCAGAGAGTTGAGTTTTTTTTAAGGCAAATTTTTCAATGGCTTTAGCTACGCCCTCTTCATCATTGGAGGTGGTAATATAATCAGCAGCAGCTTTTACAGCAGGCTCTGCGTTTGCCATAGCGACACCCAGACCGGCTTCTTTGATCAGGCACAGGTCATTATCGCCGTCTCCGCAGGCCATGATAGATTCTCTGGGGATTCCAAGCATTTTTCCCAGTGCGATCAGAGCAGTTCCTTTGTTTACACCGGCAGCATTTACTTCGATATTGTAGCTTAAGGAGCCTACAGGTTTCAGTTCTTTGATCTGGGTCAGTTCGTTCCACGCAGACTGCCGTTCGTCCATATCTGCAAAAAGAGCCTGGACTTTATCCATGGCCTGTCCTTCCTGACGGATTAATTCCCACAGGTCAGGTACAAATTTGCGGGTAGTACGGAAATAATCCCACATATGTGGATTGTGGTGGTAACGGCTGATCTGGGATAATTTTTTTTCTTCTGCATATCCCTGACCATGGAAATAGATTTCACAGAGAGTGTCGTATTTCTCAAAGATCCGGAGAGCCTTTATTGCGCTTTCCAGAGGAAGAAGCTGTTCTATTATGACTTTTTCCGTACGGATATCCAGGACTCGGGCTCCATTGGAGGTAAGCGCATAGTGAATACCAGGCAGCTTTTGCAATTCTTTCGGAATTCCGCTGAACGGACGACCGGTAGCTACCAGCACTTCAATTCCTGCATCAAGGGCTTGGATAAGTACTTTTTTTGTATTTTCGGTAAGTTCCTTTGTGGTGGTAAGCAGTGTACCATCCAGATCAAGACCGATCAATTTAATATCTGGCATAGTAATAGATT
>OLNM01002607.1_pt1 | contig 11114 bp, 9 predicted proteins | sample 1672391 | NCBI WGS metagenome assembly OLNM01 (sample SAMEA3136680, study PRJEB25190) | human gut metagenome | reverse complement strand
TTGAAGAGGACCACATTTTTCAGCTCGGTAGAAAATGTGGTATGACGGCAGTGATCAGACCAATATGTGTCTATCATTCTTATCTCAGTGATAGTAGGATTTCTCTTTTCAACGTTCTTGAAATAATCCTGACAGAACTTGATATCGTCAAAGTCCATGGCAAGACCCAAGTCTGTGAGCATGAATCTCAGGTCATCGTCTGTTGAATAGATAAAGCCCTCAACAGTCTTGACAGTGGTAGGGATAGTATACTTGATATCGAGTGTATCGAAGCAATCAAGGGAAGCTTCTCTTGACTCAACAGGGTTTATCATATAGTGCTTGATCTGGTCAAGCTCTGCTTCTGTGAGTTTGCCAGAAACGATATAAATTCTCGCTGACTTGATAGTAGGTCTTTTTCCTCCAGTGAGAAGTGAGATACACTGTGCGCAGGAATCAGCTCTCTGATCGAACTGACCTGGCAGATACTCAACTGCAAAAACAAACTCGTCAGCTTTTACAGCAGGCAGGTGATCGTAAGTAACATCAACAGCAGGCTCAGAGAAAACGACTGGTGCTGCAAGGTCGAAATCCTCTCTTGAAAGACCCTCTGCGTCATAGCGGTTTATAACTCTCAGACCTGTAAGGTTTTCAAGTCCCAGAGCTGACTTTATTCCGCCGATAAGTGAATTTGCTTCAACTGCAAATTCAGGCTTTTTTTCTACATAAATACGGTAAACAGACATGGCTACATCTCCTTATAATAGTTACTTCTATTATACTACATTTTTCGCATATTTGTCAATAAAATTCTTATTATTCGGCAGGGCATATAATTATGTGTGAATAAGCGTTGGCTCACTTGTTGATTTTTTAGTTCATAAAAGCAGAAATACCGCACCATTACAGTGCGGTATCCCTAAAATATTAATCTGCAAACGGATTTTCTGTTGGATAAAGCATACCCTTTGGCTGATTGAAGCCTATGTCTGTCATGCCAAGATATGTCATAACACTGTGGAGTGCCTTTCCATAGTGACCAAAAGCAACAGCACCGTGGTGTGGGTAATTCTTCTGCACGAGAACGTGACGGTAAAATCTGCCCATTTCGTTGATAGCGAAAATACCGATAGAGCCGAATGAACGTGTTGCCACAGGAAGAACTTCGCCCTCTGCAATATATCCTTTGAGCTGTGCGTCAGCCGTTGACTGGAAGCGGAAGAATGTTATATTTCCGTCAACGATATCGCCCTCAAGTGTACCTCTTGAAATATTAGGCTCGCTGTCTGGCTCAAGATTTCTCTTCATGATACGCTGGAACTTCATCTCAGGCTCTTTTACAAGGCATGAAGCTGTGTTTCCACAGTGGAAGCCCATGAATGTATCCTTATGTGTGTAAGGGAACTTTCCTGCGATATCATCATTGTATATGTCCGCAGGAACAGTGTTGTTGATGTCAAGGAGCGTAACAGGCTTTTGTGATACACAAACGCCTATGTATTCGCTGACAGCACCATAGATATCTACTTCGCAGGCAACAGGAATGCCTATCTTTGTAAGTCTTGAATTAACATAGCAAGGAACGAAGCCAAACTGCGTCTGGAATGCAGGCCAGCACTTGTTTGCAAATACAACATATTTTCTTGAACCTTTGTGAGCTTCTGCCCAGTCAAGAAGAGTAAGCTCATACTGCGCAAGTCTTGGAAGAATGCCTACCATTTTATTGCCCTTGCCAAGCTCTGCTTCCATGTCAGCCACAACAGCAGATATTCTCTCGTCGCCGGCATGGGCGTTGAATGACTCGAAAAGGTCAAGCTCTGAGTTTTCTTCTATCTCGATACCCATGTTGTAGAGCTGTCTGATAGGTGCGTTGCAGGCAAGAAAGTCCTGTGGACGTGGTCCGAATGAGATTATCTTCAGATCCTTAAGACCGAGGATAGCCCTTGCAACTGGAACGAACTCGCTTATCATCTTTGCGCACTCGTCAGGTGTACCAACAGGGTACTCTGGGATATAAGCCTTGATGTTTCTCAGTGCAAGGTTATAGCTTGCGTTGAGCATTCCGCAGTAAGCGTCGCCTCTGTTGTCGATAAGTGCATCACCGCATGGTTCTTCAGCAGCCGCAACGAACATAACAGGACCGCCAAACTTCTTTGCTAGAAGTGTTTCTGAGGACTCAGGTCCGAAGTTTCCAAGATATACAACAAGTGCGTTACAACCTGCTGTGTTTACCTCGTCAAGGGCTTTGAGCATATCATTCTCGTTCTCCACAACTGTAGGACATTCGTAGATATCTCCGTAAGCCTTTTTGTACTCCTGACAGACCTTGATACGTCTTGATTCTGAAAGCGACATAGGGAAGCAATCTCTTGAAACTGCAACGATGCCAAGTTTTACTTCTGGTATATTTTTCATGTTTTAACCTCCGTTTTTCATTTATTTATGACTTTATTCTAGCATACCTTTGTGCTGTTTTCAATAGCTTTTTGTGCAAATTTTCGTGAAATTTAGTTAGCTGCCCAGCATGAAAAAGTGCGTTAGCCCAAGCCACTCTCTCACCCAATATGTGAACAGGTATCGTGGCTCGGTGTAGGCTGAATAAGCGGTGACATTCTCCACGCCCTGAGCCTTTGCGATAAGGCTTGCACGGTATTGATGAAAGCCGTCTGTGACGATAGTCATATCATGGCTCATGCCGAGTTCATCGAGTATCTTGAGAGAGTTTTGGATATTTTCGTAAGTTGAAGTGGACTTGTCCTCCATTATTATCCTGTCGCTGTCCATGCCTTTTTCTAGCAGATAGTTTTTCATTGCCAAGGCTTCACTTATTTTCTCATCATCACCCTTGCCACCTGAAACTATACAAAGCGTATCGGGATTGTCGTTCATAGCCATAATTGCAGCGTCAAGTCGTCTGCGTAACATTCGTGAGGGGCGTTCGCCTTTTACCTGACAGCCAAGCACAACTATAACATTGGCTTTTTCAGGACGGTTTTCCTGTGCTTTGTACATAAGTATGGAAAGAATGCCCACATATATTATCCCAGCAAGTATCAATGTGCTTACAAAGATAAGCCCGAATTTACCTGCGCCATGTCCCCATATTTTTGATATAATACCGTAGAATTTTGTCCAGTTTGCCGTTATGATCATTAGCATCACCGAAACGATGATGCCAAGCAGGTTGCCCGAGCATATAACAGGTAATGGTACAAGAAACAGAAACAACAGCAAAGTTTCCAGTGCAAGCAATATTATTTTTACGCTCATTAGTTATCTCCTTGTCTTTTTTGTACTATTATAACATATAGCTCTTGTGATTACAAGGGCAAAAGAGAAAAGCGCTCCGCAGCAGCAGAACGCTTTTATAAGGAATGATCTAAGTTGAGATCAGATCACCGAATTTTTCGAGAAAATCACGCTTGTCGTCATATTTAGCTACCAGCGATACAGTTTTCTTTGTGCCAAGACCGAAAATACCCATAAGTGATTTTGGATTGAGTATTTTTGTTCCTGACTGCACCACCAGATCGTATTTGCAGCTTAAAGCCGCTTCATGCAAAGTCTTGATGTCATTTAGATCGTTTATCCTGATATAAGCTTTGATCATGTTCGTGATTATGCCCTTTGGCATATCCTCCTTTCGTAATAATAACCTCTGAAAAACTAAAAAAGAACCGAAAATTTCTGAGATTTTCGTTTCTTTTTACATTGGCAACAGCAGTTCTATACTTATATGTCACATATCTTAATCCATATATAATTATATGCCTGTGTGAACAAATAGTAAACAGATATTGTGTAAAATATTATACGCGAAGATATTAATATGAATTTTACTTATTTAATGTTAATTTATTATATAAAATTTGGATAATTAATCATATTTAAACGTTTTAGTTAATGTGGAACTTATATAAAAGATATAACAAATCACCTAAAAGTTTTCTTATTACGAAAATCTCAAACGTTTTATATGTGCTTTAAACGAAAATACAACAAAAGTAGAAAGTGTATATTCGTAAATATATTAAACTATATGATGATATTTTTCAAAAATGCGAAATCGTTTAAATTTTGCAACAAAAAAAGCACTGAGCTTTTAAAACTCAGTGCTTTCGTGATATCAAAGTTTAGTCAACAATAAATTCTTTGATCTCGTCAAGGAATTTAGTAGCGTCGTCTGTGTGTGCTACGAGCTGGATAGGATTTGAAAGGTCAAGGCTGAAAATACCCATAATTGACTTAGCGTCAACTGCATATCTTCCTGACGCAAGATCCACATCAAAGTCGTACATAGAAACTACGCTTACAAACTTCTTTACCGCTGCAATGGAATCGAGCATGATTTTTACCTTTGTCATAAATATTCCTCCTTCAGAATGATCGGTATATCCGATCTTGATTCCCACATAAATTCTGTAGATCTTTTCTCTACAATTTATATTATAAACGATTTTTTTGATTTGTCAATGGATATTTGCAAAAAAAATTAAAATATGGTACAATAGTCAAGAGTGATAAAAATCAAAGTTTAGATTTATGCAATATGCACATATATTATTGTGACTTATTGTGCATTATAAACATATGGCTACTGAAAGGAAATCAAATATGAAAGCCTTTTTCTATACATTCGGCTGCAAGGTAAACCAATATGAAACAGAAAATATAAAGGAAGCAATGCTGTCCGAGGGGTATGAGGTCACGGAGGACTATGCTGATGCAGAGGTCTGTGTTGTAAATACCTGCACTGTTACCGCTCAGTCGGACTCAAAATGCCGACAGCTTATCCACAAGATAAAAAAAGCCAATCCTGAGTGTCTGATAGTTTTGGCAGGCTGTTTTCCGCAGGCTTTTGAAGAGGAAGCTTCTGCTCTTGACGAGTGCGGTATCATAGTTGGCACAGGTGCAAAAAAGGAGATACCTGCCCTTATAAAAAGGTATATCACAAGTGGCGAGCGTATTATCAGGATAGTTCCTCGTGAGAGGGGAGAGGCTTTTGAGAAAATGACAAACTCAGGTGCTGACCAAAAAACTCGTGCGTATATCAAAATTCAAGACGGCTGTGATCAGTATTGCACCTACTGTATTATCCCCACTGCTAGAGGACACATCTGCTCAAAACCTTTGGAGGATATCGCTCCCGAAGTTCAGCAGCTCGTTGACTCAGGTCACAAGGAGATAATCTTCACGGGCATAAATCTTTGCTGTTACGGCAGAGACTTCAAAAACGGCACACGGCTCATTGACGCTGTTGAAGCCGCCTGCGGCTGTGATGGCGATTACAGAGTGCGTATCGGCTCTGTTGAGCCTGAGCTTATTTCAGATGAAGATATCCTGCGAATGTCAAAGCTTGAAAAGCTCTGTCCGCATTTTCATCTTTCCCTGCAAAGTGGCTGTGACGAAACTTTGAAGCGCATGAACCGCCATTATGATACGGCGGAGTATGCTGAGCTTTGCGAGAAGCTTCGCAGGTATTTTCCAAACTGCGCTATAACCACCGACATAATGGTGGGCTTTCCACAGGAAACTGACGAGGAGTTTGAAAAGTCGCTGGCATTTGCAAAGAAGATATCTTTTGCAGAAACGCATATTTTCCCGTATTCACGCAGACCTACCACTGTTGCCGACAAAATGAAAGGTCAGCTCGACCGCAAGACCAAGCACAGTCGTGCGGCTCAAATGGCAGATGTATGCAACGAAACAAAGGCTTTGTATCTCAAAAGCCTTGTTGGCACAGTGCAGGAGGTTTTGTTTGAAAAGGAAACAAGCCCTCAGTGGCATCAGGGTCATGCGCCAAATTATGTGACAGTGAAAATACCGAGGACGAGCGAAGAAGTTTCCTTAAGGCGACAGCTTTTAAAGATAGAGATAACCTCGTCAGATGGCGAGTTTTGTTACGGAACACTTATATGAGTACAAAAAAGAGGACCGCAAATGCGATCCTCTTTTGTTATATCCAAATATACTCAGGCTTATCCAAGCTTTGCAAGAATTATCTCTTTCATTTTTCCAGGGTTAGCCTTGCCCTTTGAAGCCTTCATGCACTGACCTACCAGATAGCCCAGAGCATTTGTCTTTCCGCCCTTGTAGTCATTTACAGACTTTTCGTTTGCGGCAAGAACTTCGTCAGCGATCTTTTCAAGTGCGCTGTCATCAGAGACCTGTGCAAGACCCTGCTCCTCGATAATGTCGCTTACCTTTTTGTCCTCCTCGAGAAGAACTGCAAAAACTTTCTTTCCGCCAGCGTTGGAAATGGTCTTTGCCTCGATAGCAGCGGCAAGGTCAGTAAGATTGTCAGCAGTGAGCTTTGTATCTTCGAGAGTCTTGCCTGTTGCGTTCATGTACTTAACAAGGTCGCCAAGTATCCATGTTGTATAGCACTTTGCAGGGAACTTGTCCTTTGCCATGCAATCGTCAAAAAGCTTTGCAAGGGAAACAGACTCTGCTATAAACGTTGCGTCCTTTATGTTCAGACCGAACTTCTTTACATATCTGAGTATCTTTACGTTTGGAAGCTCTGGGATACTCTTTTTAAGCTCGTCAACACGCTCCTGCTCAACAACGATAGTGAGCAGGTCAGGCTCAGGGAAGTAACGATAATCCTGTGCGTCCTCTTTTGAACGCATTGGAATGCTCATTCCCTTTTCGTCGTCCCAACGGCGAGTTTCCTGCTCGACCTTTCCGCCTGCTTCAAGAACAGCTATCTGTCTTTCTACCTCGTAGTCGATACCTCTTACAGCGGCAGAGAAGCTGTTTACGTTCTTCATCTCAGAACGTGTGCCGAATGGCTCGCCAGGCTTGTGAACAGATACGTTTACATCACATCTGATAGAGCCTTCCTGCATCTTACAGTCGCATATGCCAAGATACTGTAGGATAGATTTCAGTGTTTCAAGATAAACCTTTGCTTCCTGTGAGGAACGCATATCAGGCTCAGAAACTATCTCGATAAGCGGAACACCGCAGCGGTTAAGGTCAACAAGTGATACACCATGGAACTTGTCAGAGTGGAGAAGCTTACCTGCGTCCTCCTCGATGTGTATTCTTGTGATACCTATTCTTCTTTCCTCGCCGTCAACAAGGATATCAACATAACCCTTGCCACAGAGAGGAACTTCTGCCTGTGATATCTGATAAGCCTTTGGCAGGTCAGGGTAGAAATAGTTCTTTCTGTCCTGCTTGCAGACACGGTTTATCTCGCAGTTGAGTGCGTGACCCATTCTTATTGCATAGTCAACTACCTTTTCGTTAAGAGTAGGCAGTGTGCCAGGCATACCCATGCAGATAGGGCACACCTGTGAATTGACTTCAAGACCGAACTGGTTCTTGCAGTCGCAGTATATTTTAGACTCGGTATTAAGCTCAGCATGAGTTTCAAGACCGATTACAACTTCGTAGCCTTTTACCATTTTTGTGACCCCTTTCCTTAAAGCTCAGGCATTTTGAATCCGCCAACAAGCTGCTCATAAGCATAAGCTGTGTTAAGCAGACGCTGCTCTGTAAACTTTCCGCCGATAAGCTGCATACCAACAGGCAGACCCTTGTCGTCATATGCACAAGGAATGCTTATTGCAGGCAGACCTGCAATGTTCACTGTAACAGTGCAGACATCGTTTGCGTACATTTTAAGGGGATCGTCAGTGTTTTCACCGATCTTGAATGCTGTTGACGGAACTGTAGGAGTAGCGATAACATCAACGTCAGCGAACTGAGATGCGAACTCCTGCATTATTCTCTTCTGAACGAGCTTTGCTTTCTTGTAGTAAGCGTCATAGAAACCTGATGAAAGCACGAATGTGCCGAGCATTATTCTTCTCTTTACTTCCTCGCCGAAGCCCTCTGAACGTGTTCTCTCGTACATATCAACAAGTCCGTCATATTCTTCAGCTCTGAAGCCGTATCTTACACCGTCAAATCTTGCAAGGTTTGAAGAAGCTTCTGCAGAAGAAATGATGTAGTATGATGAAAGTGCATAATCTGTAGACGGCAGAGAAATCTCCTTTACAGTTGCGCCCTGCTTTTCAAGCTCTTTCACAGCGTTCATTACAGACTGCTTAACGAATGGGTCGATACCCTCGCCGAAATACTCTTTTGGTATACCTATCCTCAGACCCTTTACGTCAGCTTTAAGGTCAGCCGCGAAATCAGGATACTCTCTATAGGAAGAAGTGGCGTCATACTTGTCATGACCAACGATAGCGGACTGTACCATAGTAACGTCCTTTACGCACTTGCCAAGAGGTCCGATCTGATCCAGTGATGAAGCGAAAGCAACAAGACCGTATCTTGAAACGCTGCCGTATGTAGGCTTCAGACCTACAACGCCGCAGTATGAAGCAGGCTGTCTGATAGATCCGCCAGTGTCAGAACCAAGGGTAACGATAGCCTCTCTTGCTGCAACAGCGGCAGCAGATCCGCCTGATGAACCGCCAGGTATCCTCTCTGTATCAAATGGGTTTTTAGTAGGCTTAAAATGTGAGTTCTCGGTTGATGAACCCATAGCGAACTCGTCCATGTTGAGCTTGCCTGTTACAACGATATCGTCAAGCTTGTTCATTACAGTTGCATTGAAAGGCGGAACATAATTGCCAAGCATTTTTGATGCACAAGTCGTTCTCAGACCCTTTGTTGAGATATTGTCCTTGATACCAACAGGTATACCAGCCAAAGGTGAAAGCTCCTCGCCCTTTGCAAGCTTTTCATCTATCTCAGCGGCTTTTTTCATAGCGTTTTCTTCGTCAAGTGTCAGATAAGCGTCTACCTTGCCCTCAACTGCTTTTATTCTGTCAAAAACAGACTTTGTAAGCTCTGCGGAGCTTATTTCCTTGTTCTTTATCATTTCTGACAAGTCGCAGGCATTTCTTTCAAAAAGTTCCAATTATAACACTCCTTACTCTACTGTTTTAGGCACGACAAGACAGCCTGCCTTTACCTGAGGAGCGTTCTGCATAAGCTCCTGTCTTGTGAATTTATCCTGAACAGCCACGTCTTTTCTGAGTATCATCGGGTTGTCAGGGTCAAGGGTCATTTCGTCCTGAATGTCGGGGAGCTTTTCAACCATTCCCACGATGTTTTCCATTTCTGACTCAAACTTATCAAGCTGATCGTCTTCAATGCGAAGTCTTGCCAGCTTGGCAATGTGTTTAATGTCAATGTTCATTTTACATTCCTCCTGTTTTATTTATATAAAAAGATATTATCTTATTTTATCATATCCTTGAACTGTTCTTCGGTGATTATTTCGATACCGAGCTGCTGAGCTTTATCAAGCTTGCTTCCTGCTTCCTCACCTGCAAGAACATAGTCCGTTTTTTTGGACACTGAGCCGCTTGCCTTGCCGCCGTATTTCTCAATGAGTGCTTTTGCTTCGCTCCTTTTCAGTGTCGGCAAAGTGCCTGTGAGAACAAAAGTCTTTCCTGCAAAGCGGTCGTCTATCTGTATCTTCTCATACTTTGTGTTTATCCCACATTCTTTGAGCCTTTGGATAAGCTCTATCATATGCTCTTCATGGAAAGCGTTGTAAACGCTTTGCGCCATTACGCCGCCAAAGCCGTCTATCTCGGATATCTGCTCAGAGGAAGCGTTCATGATGTTGTCAAGGTCGCCGAACTTGTCGCACAGAAGCTTCGCAGAAGCCTGTCCGATATTTCTTATGCCCAGACCAAACACCAATCTGTCCAAAGAATTGGACTTTGACTTTTCTATAGCACTAAGCAGATTGTTCACTGATTTTTCCTTGGAGTTGTCAAGCTGTAAAAGCTTGTTTTCGCTCAGAGCATAAAGGTCAGCCACAGAGGTGATAAGCTTGTTGTCAAGAAGGGTGTGAACTATCTGCGGACCAAGACCGTCAATGTTCATTGCGCTCTTTGAAGCAAAGTGAACGATGCTTCTGAATATCTGCGCAGGACATTCAACGTTCGGACATCTTACCGCCGCTTCTTTCTCGGACTTCACAAGCTTTGTTCCGCATACAGGGCAGCACTCAGGGAGCGTGAAAACTCCGTCGCCATGTTTTTCCACAGAGCCAAGTACCTCGGGAATGATATCTCCTGCCTTGCGCACCTTGATGATATCCCCCACGGAAATGTTTTTCTCTCTTATAAAATCCTGATTGTGTAGGGTCGCCCTTGAAACGCTCGTGCCTGCAAGAAAAACAGGCTCAAACACGGCCACAGGTGTTATAGCACCTGTTCTGCCAACGTTAAGCTCTATATCAAGCAGCTTTGAGGTCTTTTCCTCAGGCGGAAACTTGTAAGCCACAGCCCACTTTGGCAGTTGCACCAAGTATCTCACGCTGTCTGAAATCGTCAACCTTTATAACAACGCCGTCAATATCGAATGGCAGGTCAAAACGCTTTTCTCCGATAGCCTTTATGCAGCCTATGACCTCATCAGCGGTAGACACACGCTTGTAATCAGGGATAGTCTTGAATCCCAGTGTTTTCAGATAGTCAAGAGACTCCTTGTGAGAAGTAAGTTCCTTGCCCTCTATCTGCTGAACATTAAAAACAAAGATATCAAGCTTTCTTTTTGCCGCTATCTTAGGGTCTTTCTGTCTAAGAGAACCTGCGGCGGCGTTTCTAGGGTTTTTGAAAGGCTGCTCGTCATTATCCTCCTGCTCTTTAACAAGCTTCAGAAAAACATTTCTCGGCATATATATTTCACCTCTGACTTCTATCAAAGGCAGTTCCTCGTTTATTTTTATAGGAATGGACTTTACAGTTTTCAGATTAGAAGTAACGTCCTCGCCCACAAAGCCGTCACCACGGGTAGAACCTATGGCAAGCTCACCGTTATGATATTCAAGGGATACCGAAAGTCCGTCTATTTTAGGCTCAACAACGAATTGCGGTTTATCCACAGCCTGCTGAACTGTCTCAATAAAGCTTCTCACCTGTTCAAATGAAAAAACGTCCTGCAAAGAACCCATTTGCACACGATGTGTGACTTTCTCAAATATTGATATCGCTTTGCCGCCTACACGTTGAGTAGGGGAGTCGCTTCTGATAAACTGTGGAAACTGCTCCTCAAGACCCTTTAGTTCCTGCTGGAGCATATCGTATTCATAGTCGCTGATGCTCGGCTCGTCGAGCACGTAGAGCACGCCGGTCAGCGCACTGCCAATCTGG
>OLNM01002605.1_pt1 | contig 11115 bp, 9 predicted proteins | sample 1672391 | NCBI WGS metagenome assembly OLNM01 (sample SAMEA3136680, study PRJEB25190) | human gut metagenome | reverse complement strand
ATTCTGCAGTTAGAGCATGAAAAAATATTGGCGGCACTGCGTCTGCGTCATATGGCGGAGGCAAAGGCGGTAGCCAGGGGGCACATAGATAACCAGGAAATCACGGTACTTAAGAATTTAAAGGAGCGGAAGGAAGTATGACATTTAAAGAATTGTACCTGTCCGGACAGGTTCCATTTGAGGAAATCGATCGCTATATTTCCCGTTGGAACCGGTCGGATGATGAGCGGACACTGGCAAAATATCTCGGTCTCAACGCCGATGAGGAGGATGTCTGGATCGATGACAGTGACGAGGCGCTGAAAGAGATGCTGGACGCAAGAGAAAGGGTAGCCGGTACGCCGGTTACCCTTGGAAAGACGGATATTATCGTCAATAAAAATGGATTTGGCGCGCTGCCAATCCAGCGTATTTCTTTTGATGATGCGAAGGTACTGCTTCGCAAGGCGTATGACGCGGGTGTCCGTTTCTTTGATACGGCGCGCTTTTATACGGACAGTGAGGAGAAGATCGGCTATGCGCTGAGCGACGTGCGCGAGCATATCTATATTGCGACCAAGACAGCGGCAACGACGGCGGAAGGCTTCTGGAAGGATCTGGAGACAAGCCTTTCCCTTTTGAAGACGGATTACATCGATATCTATCAGTTCCACAATCCGTCCTTCTGTCCTAAGCCGGGAGATGGAACCGGCCTGTATGAGGCGATGCTGGAAGCAAAAGCACAGGGAAAAATCCGCCACATCGGTATCACGAACCACCGCATGAGCGTGGCAGAGGAGATCATCGAGTCCGGTCTTTACGAGACGCTGCAGTTCCCGTTCTGCTATCTGGCAACGGACCGTGAGAAAGCACTGGTACAGGGATGCAAAGAGAAAAATATCGGCTTTATCGCAATGAAAGCGCTCTCAGGCGGGCTGATCACAAACTCCGCGGCTGCATATGCTTTTGAAGACCAGTACGACAACGTGCTTCCGATCTGGGGCGTCCAGAGAGAAAAAGAGCTGGACGAGTTCTTAAGCTACATTGCCTGTCCGCCTGCCATGACGGATGAAATCAAGGCGATCATCGAGAAAGACCAGAAAGAGCTCTCCGGCAACTTCTGCCGCGGCTGCGGTTACTGTATGCCATGTCCGGCAGGCATTGAGATTAACACCTGCGCGCGCATGAGCCTGCTTCTGCGCCGTTCCCCGTCCGCCAACCAGCTCACCGAGCGCGGCCAGGCGATGATGAAGAAAATCGAAGGTTGTCTCCACTGCGGCGCCTGCATGAAGAAATGTCCCTACGGTCTGAATACGCCGAAGCTTCTCGAAGAGAACTACGAAGATTATAAAAATGTACTGGCAGGAAAAACACTGGTATGAGTAATCTGATCTTCAGCCTGAACGCGACGATGCCGATCTTCCTGACAATGATTTTGGGACTTTTCTTTCGAAAGGTTGGTATTCTGGACGAATCGTTCACAAGCAAAATGAACAAATTTGTGTTTAAAATCGCACTCCCGGTGCTGCTGTTCCAGGACCTGTCGGATTCTGATTTCTCCGCTGTGTGGGATATCAAATTCGTTCTGTTCTGCTTCTTTGCAACACTGCTCTCAATTCTTGCGGTATGGGGACTTTCCCATCTCTTAAAAGAGAGAAGTGCAAGAGGCGAATTTATCCAGGCGGCGTACCGGAGCAGTGCGGCGATCCTTGGTATTGCCTTTATCCAGAATATCTACGGAAATTCCGGCATGGCGCCGCTGATGATCATCAGCAGTGTGCCGCTGTATAATATCATGGCGGTTGTCGTTCTTGCAGTATTCCGTCCGGAACGGGAGGAGATCACGGCAGATTTTGTGAAAAAGACGGCGAAAAATATCGTGACAAACCCGATTATCCTCGGGATCGCTGCAGGACTTCTCTGGTCGGTGCTTCGCATTCCAAAGCCGGTGATTCTGCAGAAAACGGTGCAGAATATTGCGGTACTTGCAACGCCGCTCGGCCTGATTGCGATGGGGGCGTCGTTTGAGGCAAAGAGCGCGGCAAAGAATATCCGGCCGTCGATTGCTGCAGCTGCGATTAAGCTGGTCGGTCTTGCAGCTGTCTTTCTGCCGATCGCCGTGATACTTGGCTTCCGTCAGGAAAAATTGGTGGCAATCCTTGTGATGCTGGGTTCCGCAACGACGGTGAGCAGTTTTATCATGGCGAAAAATATGGGTCATGAGGGAAGTCTGACGGCAAACACCGTTATGCTCACAACGTGCGGCAGTGCCTTTACGCTGACGTTCTGGCTGTATCTGATGAAAACGCTGGCGTTTATCTAACCGGATTGTGAATATCCGCTTTGATTTTCAGTACACCAAAAGCGTGTCCGGGATTTTGTACGGGCACGCTTTTATCAATCATAAAAATCAGAAAAAGAGGGAAAAGAATGGACTTCAAAAATGCGGTCAAAGCATTACAGATTGGAAAAAAGGAAGGAAAAAAATTCCGCCTTTCTACGGAATTTGGGAAAAATCCGGAAGAAGAGCTCCCGTTTCCGGAATATCCGCGTCCGCAGATGCGCCGGGAAAACTGGACAAATCTGAACGGATGGTGGGAGTATGCGTTCACGGAAACGCAGAAAATGCCAAAACAGCGGGACGGAAAAATTCTCGTTCCGTTTTCCCCGGAGTGCGATGCGTCCGGCGTGAAGCGGCAGCTGCTTCCAAAAGAATATCTGTGGTACTTCCGCACGATTCAGCTTCCCAAAATTCTTGCCGGAAAACGGCTGTTGCTGCAGTTCGGCGCCGTGGATCAGGATGCGGTAATTTACTGCAACGGAAAGCGTGCCGGAGGCCATCTCGGCGGGTATCTTTCTTTTTCAGTGGATCTTACGCCGTATCTCAAAACGGGAGAGAACGAGCTTGCCGTCAAGGTGCGCGATGAGACGGACACGGACTGGAAGGGCCGCGGAAAGCAGAGCCTTACCCCGGGCGGCATGTTTTACACCGCGCAGAGCGGCATCTGGCAGAGCGTCTGGATGGAATGGGTGCCGGAGACGTATCTGGAACGCATCGTGATCACGCCGGAATATGATACGGCGAGCGTAAAAGTACGGGTTTTCCTCAACGGACCGGATGCGGGACTGACGAAAAAAATTACGGTGCGGGAGAGCGAAGCGCCGGATGCGAAGGTGATCTGCGTCCGGGAGACGAGAGAAAACGAGGCGGAGCTGATTCTCGGTAATTTTGCAGGCTGGAGCCCGGAACATCCGCATCTCTATGGGGTTTCCATTGAAGCGGGAGAAGACCGCATCGAGAGTTATTTCGGCATGCGCAAATTCGGCATTGGAAAAGATGAGAAAGGAATCACGCGTCTTCTCTTAAACGGAAAGCCGTATTTCCAGAACGGTGTCCTCGACCAGGGTTATTGGCCGGAAAGCCTCTACACGCCGCCGTCCGATGAGGCGATGGTTTATGACATTAAGACGGCCAAACGCCTCGGTTTCAATATGATCCGGAAACACCTGAAAGTTGAGTGCGCAAGATGGTATTCCCACTGCGACCATATCGGTATGCTGGTGTGGCAGGATATGATCAACGGCGGCGGCCGGTCGATCCAGACGTTCCTTTTGTACCTTCCGACCGTACTGCCGTTTGTGACAACGGAATTCAGGGATAACTGTTATCCGCTCTTTTCGCGGACCTCAAAAACGGGAAGAGAGTGGTGGAAGCGGGAGTGCCGCGAGACGGTTCATCAGCTTTACAATGCACCGTGCGTGTCGCTCTGGGTTCTGTTCAACGAGGGATGGGGACAGTTTGATGCCAGGGAGATGACAGAAATGGTGCGCGCTCTCGATCTGACGCGGCAGATCGACCACGCGAGCGGCTGGTACGATCAGGGAGCGGGGGACATCAAGAGCCTTCACAATTACTTTCGTCCGTTAAAAGTAAAACCGGAGGAGCGCGCGTTTGCTTTTTCTGAATACGGCGGCTATACGTATCCGGTACAGGAGCATCTCTACTCCGAAAAATCGTTCGGCTACCGCACGTACCAGAACCAGACACAGTACCAGAAAGCGATGAATGCACTGGCAGAAAAGATAAGAGAACTCACAGAACAGGGACTTGCCGCAGCAGTCTACACACAGCTTACCGATGTCGAGGAGGAGTCGAACGGCATCCTTACGTATGACCGGAAGGTGTGCAAATGGGAACCACAGGAGGCAAAAGATTTTTGCCCAAAAGAATAATTTGGTAAAATTTTTGTTGACAAAGTGAGGATAAGTTGCTAATATATTGGATAAGGCGTTGGAAGTTGTAAGAAATTGCTGAAAATCCGCGGCGCCTGCGGATGGAGGAAAGTTGGTGTTTATGGAACAGAAAAGAACATTATCCCTGCTGGTGGATAATACGCCGGGACTTTTAAGCAGAGTAGCTGGTCTTTTCAGCCGACGCGGATACAATATCGAGACGATCACCGCCGGTGTGACAGCAGACCCGCGATACACAAGAATGACTGTTGTTCTGTACTGCAGTGATGAAATGATTCTGGAGCAGATCAAAAAACAGCTGGCAAAACTTGTCGATGTGCGGGATATCAAAGAGCTGAAGCCGGACGAGAGTGTCAGACGAGAGCTGATGCTGGTCAAAATCCGTGTGAATGAAAATGAACGCCGCAATGTCATCGCCATCTCCGATGTCTTCCGTGGAAGAATCGTGGATGTGGGACAGGAAAGCCTGATTGTAGAGCTGACCGGAAACCAGTCAAAGCTCGAAGGGTTCCTGAATCTGGTACAGGGATACGAAATCCTGGAACTGGCCAGAACAGGAGTGACAGGACTCTCCAGAGGAGTCCACGATGTGCGTTACCTCGATTAACGCAGATCACATTACATACGTTTGCTAGAGGAATGAAATTTTTGTATAGAAAAGTTCATTTCCCTGACAAACAGCAAAAGGCAGAAATGCTTTTCGCTGTATAAATTGACCGACCTGCCGCCGGTCAAGACATTCTATATATATGGAGGAAAATAAAATGGCAGCAAGACTTTTTTATCAGGAAGATTGTAATCTCTCTTTACTGGAAGGCAAAAAAATCGCAATTATCGGCTACGGAAGCCAGGGACATGCTCATGCACTGAACCTGAAAGATTCCGGCTGTGATGTTATTATTGGACTTTATGAAGGCAGCAAATCCTGGGCAAAAGCAGAGGCACAGGGATTCAAAGTATATACCGCTGCTGAGGCTGCAAAACAGGCTGATATCATCATGATCCTGATCAACGATGAGAAACAGGCTGCAATGTACAAAAAAGATATCGAGCCAAACCTGGAAGAGGGCAACATGCTGATGTTCGCTCATGGTTTCGCTATCCACTTCGGACAGATCGTACCTCCGAAGAACGTAGATGTAGCTATGATCGCTCCGAAAGCACCTGGCCACACAGTAAGAAGCGAGTATCAGGCTGGCAAAGGAACTCCTTGCCTGGTTGCTGTTGAGCAGGATTACACCGGAAAAGCTCTGGACAGAGCACTGGCTTACGGCCTTGGAATCGGCGGAGCAAGAGCTGGTCTTCTGGAGACAACCTTCAGAACTGAGACCGAAACAGACCTGTTCGGTGAGCAGGCAGTTCTCTGCGGCGGTGTATGCGCCCTGATGCAGGCTGGATTTGAGACTCTGTGCGAGGCTGGATACGACCCAAGAAACGCATACTTCGAGTGCATCCATGAGATGAAACTGATCGTAGACCTGATCTATCAGTCAGGATTCTCCGGAATGAGATACTCCATCTCCAACACAGCTGAGTACGGCGATTACATCACCGGACCGAAGCTGATCACAGCAGAGACCAAGAAGACCATGAAGAAGATCCTTGCAGACATCCAGGATGGTACTTTTGCAAAAGACTTCCTTCTGGATATGTCCCCGGCAGGCGGACAGGCTCACTTCCGTGCTATGAGAAGAAAAGCTGCAGAGCATCCGTCAGAGAAAGTCGGAGAAGAAATCAGAAAGCTGTACAGCTGGAGCAACGAAGACAAACTGATCAACAACTAATCGGTTTGCTGTCAAATGATCCATATCGGGAGGCTGCCTTTGCGGGCAGTCTCCTTTTTTCGTTCTATCGTTTTATCATAGAAAAAACACTTCCGCGCCATGCATATCCCCCAATATGATAGGGCGCGGAAGTGTTATCTTTTCTGTATTCGTTTTTTTATGCCTCCTGACGACAGGCAGGAAAAGCACAGTAGTATTTGATATAAGAACTTAAAATATCAAAAAATTCGGAATTGGTCGGTTTTGTCAGAACCGGATGCACAGAAAGCGAAAAGAGCAGATCACGGTTTCCGCGGGTCCAGCAGACGGAAATAGCGGTGCGGATGTCTCGTTCGACGCATGAGGACGATACCTGAAACGTTTGCGCGATCTTTGGGTACAGCGTTTTGCTGACCCGAAGGAGATAATCTTCGTCTTCCATGCATAAAGCGATACCATAGGCGAGATAGCGAAATCCGCGGTATTTTGCACCAATTCCTAAAGAGTGTAGTAGAAAGTAAATTTTAGTTTCCATTACGATGTCTCCTTTTATTCAGTTTTTACATAGTCTTTGCAGACGGGCATGCCGGAGGTGAAAGCTTGTATGGCATACGATTTTCCCCTTTCACTTATGATACGTGGAAAACGTCGAAAAATTACATATTAAGAAAGAAAAAAGTGACGATATAGTAAAATAAAAGAGAATACGACACGAAATAAAGAAACGAATGTAATGAAACGGGAGAGGGAAAAATAACATTGATTTTTCAGAAGTTCGCTGGTATAATGAAAACGTGATTACGGGGTATGGCGTAGCTTGGTAGCGCGCACGGCTGGGGGCCGTGAGGTCGCAGGTTCAAATCCTGTTGCCCCGATCGGTAAGAGTGTCGTTTTACGGCACTTTTTTTCTTACAGACAAAGACGTGTGCGGAAGAAAAATGAATTGCGCAGAAAAAACAGGGAGGAAGTTATGGGGAAAGTAACGATACAGAGTATGGCAAAGGAGCTGGGATTGTCCCGGAATACGGTTGCCATGGCATTAAAGGATGATCCGAAGGTAGCTCCGGTGACGCGGGAGAGAGTTCTTCGGATGGCGAAAAGAAATGGCTATCTGGGCGAAAATGTATATGTGGAAGAAGTTCGGGCACCGCAGGAGAAGCATTACAATATTATGGTTCTGCGTACGCGGGATGCCGCTGTTTATTGGGACCGTGTCGTGAGCGGCATCTCCGAGGAGGCGAGCCTCAATAACTGTCAGACGCGCGTTGCGGTCGTGACGGAGCGGGAGGAGGCGAACGGCATTCTGCCGCTCGGCCTGAATGAAAATATCGATGCGATCTTCTGCATTAAAATGCTGCCGCCGGAATATATGCAGAAACTGGTAAATCTGGGGTACCGCATTTTTCAGCTCGACCATTACTGCGGTATCGAACAGCGGCCGATGGGCGATATCGTGCGTGTGGACGGTGTGCAGCCGGTGAGTGTTCTGACGTCCCATCTGATCGGACAGGGCATGACGCGTATCGGCTTTCTGAGCGAACACAGCAGTACGTATGAATCGATGCATGACCGGTATATCGGTTTCCTTGCGGCGATGGAGCAGGCGGGCATTCCGATCGAGGCAGATCTTGTTCGTCCGGATATGGAGAGCGATCATTTTTATTACCCGGAAAATTTTGACAAGATTGTGGCGAGCTACGATACACTGCCGGAAGCGATTGTCTGCGGCAACGATATGATCGCCAAAAGACTGACAGAATCCTTCCGGAAAATCGGCGTGCGCGTGCCGGAGGATGTGGCACTGACCGGATTTGATGATGATGAGGACCGGATGCTGTATCCGTTCTTCTCAACCGTTCATGTCGATACGAAGTGGCTTGGCCGCCGTATGGTGCATGAATTTTTATGGCGGGAGGAGCACCCGGAAGCGCCGAAAGAGCGGATTCTCGTTTCGGGGGAGGTTGTGGTGCGCCGTTCCTCGTGCAAGCGCCAGGGATAGAAAGAAATAGAAAAAACAGGAAAAAGTGAACAAAGAAAGAAAGTCAGGGACGCCCCGGCGGACGAGAAGAAAAACCGTCTGCCGGGGCGTTTCCGGCTCCCTTTTTGCGATGATTCAAATTCGTGCATAAATGCCATGTAGAAAAACACTAATTAATAATGCAAAATAGTGCATTTAAGGAAAGCTAAACTGAACGAAAATGACAAAAACGCAAGAATAAAAACCTCGTTAATATCACACATTAAAAAATAATAGTGCAAAATAATGCATTATATCGCCGGAAGGAAGGGAGAGAGCGAAATGCAGAAATGGATGGAGGACCGCTGCAACCTGGATATCGATATCATCGCACTGCCGGGCTGGTCGGATGCAACATCCAAAATTTCCCTTCTGATAGGCGATGAGACACAGCGACCGGACATCATCTGGTGGTGGAACATGGAAGCTGACTATACGAAATGGGTAGACGCAGGCCTTCTGGTGGATGTTTCTCAGTATATGAAGAAATACACCAACATGGTTGACTACTACAACAGCGTAGATCCTGGCGTTATGTTCTATGCATCCGGAGACAACGGAATTTACCGTATCCCGGGCGACGTTGCAGAGCCGGCATGTGAGACTCTGTGGATCCGGAAAGACTGGCTGGACAACTTAGGACTGGCTGTTCCGACTACACTGGATGAGCTGGATGAGCTCAAGGAAATCCACGGAAAACAGGTAGAGGATTACCAGAAATACCTGGAAGAGTACAACAAATAAAACAACGAAATCATGCGTTAGAGTACCCGCCGGAGCCTCCTTTCCGGCGGGTGTATTTTTACGGAATCCTGCGTTTTGCGCTTGACAGAGATGGAGAAAAATGGTAACATAAGAGCCAAGTTAGGAAAAAGGCAAAGAAGAGGAATACTACATGGAGCTTCCGAATCCAGAAAGCTGTTGGGTGATGCGAAACAGCAGACGAATTCCGTGGAACTGACCTCAGAGCCGCTGCTCCCAAATTTAGAATAAAAAGAGTAGGTGCAGACGGAAACCCACCGTTAGAAGGGCAGGATATGCAGATGTTTCATCCGTATCCGCAGAGTGTACAGAGAAAATCTCTGTAAAACAGGAGTGGTACCGCGTAAGATAGCAAGTCTTTCGTCTCTTGTGTCAGAAGCCGACACAGAAGATGAGAGATTTTTTTATGCTTTCATCCCGAATTTATGTCGGCAGAATAAATTATATTTCACTTTCTGGGAGGAAAAAATCATGATGAATGCAAAGAAGTATCAGAAACAGTATTATATGCCGCCGGTTCCGTGCATGGACTGGGCAGAAAAAGACAGCATTGACAAAGCACCGGTATGGTGCAGCGTTGACCTTCGTGACGGAAACCAGGCACTTGTAATTCCGATGAGCCTGGAGCAGAAGGTAGAATTCTTCAAACTCCTCGTTGAGGTTGGTTTCAAAGAGATCGAGGTCGGCTTCCCGGCAGCATCTGAGACCGAGTACGAATTCCTTCGCACCCTGATCGAGCAGGATCTGATCCCGGATGACGTAACCGTTCAGGTTCTGACCCAGGCGAGAGAGCATATCATCCGCAAGACCTTCGAGGCATTAAAGGGCTGCAAGAATGCCATCGTTCACGTTTACAATTCCACTTCCTATGCACAGCGTCAGCAGGTCTTCAAAAAATCGAAAGAAGACATCCTGAAAATCGCCGTTGAGGGAGCAAAGCTCTTAAAAGAGCTGACAGAAGAGGCCGGCGAGAAATACCGCTTCGAGTACAGCCCGGAGAGCTTTACCGGAACCGAGCCGGAATATGCGCTTGAGGTGTGCAACGCCGTTCTCGACGTATGGCAGCCGACTGCAGACCGCAAAGCCATCATCAACCTGCCGAGCACCGTGGAGCTTTCCATGCCGCACGTTTATGCAAGCCAGGTGGAATACATGAGCAAAAACCTGAAATACCGCGATAATGTCGTTCTTTCCCTTCATCCGCACAATGACCGCGGCTGCGGCGTTTCCGATGCAGAGATGGGTATCCTTGCCGGAGCAGACCGTATCGAGGGAACGCTGTTCGGAAACGGCGAGAGAACCGGAAACGTGGATATTATCACGGTCGGCATGAACATGTACATGCAGGGCGTCGATCCGGAGCTTGACTTCTCCGATATGCCGAAACTCTGCCATGCATTTGAATCCTTCACCGGTATGAGCATCAACCCGAGAAGCCCGTACTGCGGATCTCTCGTATTTGCAGCCTTCTCCGGTTCCCATCAGGATGCGATCGCAAAAGGCATGCACTGGATCGAGGAGAAAGCACCGGATACCTGGACCGTTCCGTATCTGCCGATCGATCCGACCGATATCGGAAGAAACTACGATGCAGACGTCATCCGCATCAACAGCCAGTCTGGAAAGGGCGGTGTCGGCTATATTCTGGAGACGAAATACGGCCTGAATCTGCCGGCGAAGATGCGCGAGGCTATGAGCTATACCGCAAAATCCGTTTCCGATCATCTGCATAAAGAGCTGCGTCCGGATGAAATCTTTGAACTCTTCAAGGACAGCTTCGAGAACGTAACCACACCGTATAACATCAACGGCGTTCACTTTAAACAGCTTGATGCGGGCAAAATTGAAGCACAGGTTACTTCCAACTATGAGGGCGGCGAGTATACAACCGTATTTGCAGAAGGAAACGGCCGTCTGAACGCAGTCAGCAACGCGCTGAAACAGCAGTACAATCTGCAGTATGATCTGGTCAGCTATACGGAGCATGCTTTAGAGCAGAGTTCCAAATCCCGTGCGATCGCCTATGTCGGCATCAAGAAGCCGGACGGAACACTTTCCTGGGGTGCAGGCGTAGACCCGGATATCATCCGTGCCTCCATTGACGCACTTGTAACAGCCATCAACAATCGCTGAAAATATTGACGGACGCTGTCGTATTATTATAATAAGAAGAAAAGCCATCGCAGATTTTCCCGAAAAAGGAAGCTGCGGTGGCTTTTTTTGTCCGAATAATACGATGGAAAAGCGTTGACCAGAAAGAAAATCACAGGGTATAATACATTTGTAATAAAAAAACCTTGACATTTTAGCTTTTATTAAATATAATTTTCTCATACATTA
>OLNM01002601.1_pt1 | contig 11124 bp, 9 predicted proteins | sample 1672391 | NCBI WGS metagenome assembly OLNM01 (sample SAMEA3136680, study PRJEB25190) | human gut metagenome | reverse complement strand
CCTTGCCCGTGGATGTCTTGATATAATCAGCGCCGGCGTACATGGCCAGGATGGCCGCTTTCTTGACATTGGCGCAAGAACCAAGGCAGCCCGTCTCCAGGATTACCTTGAGCGGACGCTCGCCGCAAATGGATTTCAGCTCCTGTATCTCGTCGCAGACCGTCTCATAGTCACCGCTCAGGAACTTGCCCACGGCCATGACGATGTCCACTTCGGTAGCCCCGTCTTTCACGGCGAGGGCTGTCTCGGCCACTTTCACTTCCAGGAAGGTCTGTGAAGAGGGGAAACTGCCGCAGACGTTGGTGATTTCCACGCCGTCTACCTCAAGGCTGTCGTTAATCAAGGCAGCGTAGTTGGGATAGGTGCAGATGGTGGCCACGTGGGGTAGGGAAGGGTAGTCGTGGGCGAAGCGGTTTACTTTCTCCACCATGGCGAGGACGCTCTCGTCGTTGTCGGTGGTGCGCAGGGAGGTCAGTTCCACGCTGCCCAGCAGGAATTTCTTCACTTCCAAGTTGTTGTTCTCGGTGGCTTTTTCCTCTAGCAGCTTATGGACGGTGTCGCTTACCTCTTGGTCGTCCAGGTTGGTGTTATAGCGCAGCAACGCTTCGTCATACTTGCTCAGTTCCTCGTGGTGGTGGTGGCAATCGCAATCGTGTTCGTGTTGGTTTGTAGTCATAATAGTATGTTTTTGGTTCGTAATTCGCGTTCAGTTCGGGGCGTGACGCTTTCGTGTCGCCCTGGAGGCCACTTAATCGCTCCCAGAGGCTCTCAATTTGGGGTTGTCGAGATGTCTCCGCCCGTCGCGCTTTGTCTTCTTCTCAAGGCTTTTGCGCAGCTCTTCCGTCAAGTCCACGCCCGTTTGGTTGGCCAGGCAGAGCAATACCCAAAGCACGTCGGCCATCTCTTCCCCCAAGTTAGGCTTTTCGCCAGGCTTGAAACTTTGTTCTCCATAGGTGCGGGCTATGACCCTGGCCAACTCGCCCACCTCTTCCGTGAGGCAGGCCATGTTGGTAAGTTCATTGAAGTAGCGCACCCCATGTTCTTTTATCCACTGATCCACAGTGAGTTGAGCTTCCTTGATAGTCATGGCTTACTCCTTGTTCTTTGTGTCCATACAGATTGTCACGGGGCCATCATTGAGCAGTTCCACCTGCATATAGGCGCCAAACTCTCCCGTGCCTACGGGCTTGCCCAGTTCCTGGCTTAGTTTCTGGCAAAACTCTTCATAGAGGGGCACGGAAATCTCATGTTTCGCGGCTCGTAGCCAGCTAGGCCGGTTCCCCTTCTTGTAGGAGGCGAAGAGGGTGAACTGCGAGATGACCAGTATTTCGCCCCCTACGTCCATGATAGAGCGGTTCATCACACCTTGCTCGTCATCGAAAACGCGCAGGCCAATCACTTTTCTTACCAGCCAATCCACGTCGGCCGAACTATCTGTTTCCTCTATGCCGAGGAGAATAAGATAGCCTTTTCCGATGGCCGACTTCACCTTGTCCGCGATGGTGACGGAGGCTTTTGACACTCTCTGTATGACAATTCTCATAATGGGTTCTCTATTGATGCAAAGATAGTGCAAATCGAAGACAATACAAAATAAAAAGCTCGCTTTTTGTTTTTATTGTTGAGATGCTGCCTATCTTCTCCCTGTAAGGGAAAAGTGTGCAAATCGAAGACAATACAAAATAAAAAGCTAGCTTTTTGTTTTTATTGTTGAGATGCCGCCTGTTTTCTCCCGCAAGGGAAAAGTGCGCGAATCGAAGACAATACAAAGTGAAAGTCCTTCTTTATTTTTGTTGTTGGGATGCCGTGGCTATACCATTAGCGTGGTAAAACTGATATAAAACGTTGGCTTTCGCAGGCCCTAGTATCTCCGTAAGTGTCTCTAAATCTGCTTCTTTGATGCGTTTTATGCTCTTCAGCCGCTTGAGTAATGCCTCTTTGGCCTTTGGCCCTATGCCCTTGATGTCGTCCAACTCAGAGTGTAACGCTCTTTTTGAGCGTTTGTCCCTATGGAAGGAGATGGCAAAGCGGTGCACCTCATCCTGTATCTGGCTGAGCACATGGAAGAGTTCGCTATCGGTCTTCATGCCAATCACCTTGGGCGGGAAGCCGTATAGCAGTTCGTTGGTGCGATGCCTGTCGTCTTTCGCCAGTCCGGCTATGGGAATACGCAGCCCTAACTCGTCCTCGACAACCTCTCTGACTACCTCCATTTGGCCTTTTCCGCCATCGGTGATGATAAGGTCGGGCAGGGGAGTCTGCTCTTCAACCATGCGGGCGTAACGCCTTCTTACCACTTCTTGCATGGAAGCGTAATCGTCCGGTCCTACTACGGTCTTGATATTGTATTTGCGGTAGTCTTTCTTGGAAGGCTTCATGGCCTTGAACACCACGCAGCCTGCCACCGCGTCCGTACCCGATATGTTGCTGTTGTCGAAGCATTCTATTTGATAGGGCAACTTGGGGAGCTTGAGCTTGTCTTGCAACTCCTTCATCAAGCGTGTCTGCCTCTGTTCAGGATTCAGTTTTTCCGCCTGTTTTAGGCGGTCCACTTTATATTGTTTCCCGTTCATCTCGGATAGCTCCAGGAGGTGTCTCTTGTCGCCTCTTTGTGGAATGAAAAAGGTGGCGTCTTTCATTTTCCAGTCCATCTCAAAGGGGACGATAATCTCTTTGGCTGTACTGTGGAAGCGTTCCCTGATTTCCGGAATGGCCGTCAAGAGCAGTTCTTGGTCGCTCTCGTCCAGTTTGCGCTTGTATTCATAGGTGAAACTTTGGTTGATGGAGCCGTTCTTCACATGTATATAATTGATGTAGGCGTTTTTCTTGCTGTCATCATCAATGATGGTGAATACGTCCACGTCGGTGATGGTGTGGCTAACTACCTCGCTCTTGCTTACGAAATCGTCCAGCAACAGATGCTTTTGCTTTAATTCCTCTGCTTGCTCAAAGCGTAATCGAGAGGCTTCCTCCATCATCATGTCATAGAGCAGCTTGCTCACCTCCCGTGTGTTGCCCTTGAGGATTTCCCTGGCCTGACGGATATTCTCCATGTATTCCTCTAGGCTTTGCTTCCCAATGCAGGGCGCGCCACAATTATGGATGTGGTATTCCAGGCAAGGGCGATATTTCCCCGCGGTGATAGACTCTCCCGTGAGGGGAAATCTGCACGTGCGGGGCTTGTAGAGCTTCTTGATAAGCTCAAGAATAGCTTTCATCGCACCCACATGCGGGTATGGACCATAATAGGTGCCAAACTTGCGGTTGATGTGGCGTGTGCTGAAAATCCTAGGGAAAGGCTCATTGGTGACGCAGATGCTAGGGTATGTTTTCCCGTCTTTCAACAACACGTTGTAGCGAGGGTTGTATTTCTTGATGAGGCTGTTCTCTAATAATAGCGCGTCTTCCTCCGTATTCACCACGGTGTAAGATATGTCGTGGATGCGGGAAACCAACAGCTGCGTCTTATACCTGTCTACCTCTTTGTGGAAATAGGAGGCCACCCGGCGTTTCAAAGACTTGGCCTTGCCCACATATATAATAATGTGTGCCTCGTCATAGAATTGGTAACTGCCGGGCTTCTCTGGCATGTTGGCCACAATGTTCTTTAGCCTTGCCAGCCTATCTTGCTCTTTTTCGTGTTTCACTTGCCAGAACGCCTATTCCTGCTAGGGTTTCGAAGTGTTTCGTTTCACGTGGAACGTTTTACACTTGCAATAAGGAGGACACTTCCACGTCTTTGTCGAAGACATCCCTGCCATGCATATTCTCGTTGACCAGTTCTATGATGAAGTTGCAATATATCTTCTTGGGATGGAAACGCTTTACCAGGTTGCAGGCAGCTTTCATGGTGCCGCCCGTGGCCAGCAAGTCGTCGTGCAACAAGATGACATCATTTTCGCTGATGGCGTCTTTGTGGATTTCTATCGTGTCCATGCCGTATTCCTTGGCGTAACTTTCCTGCACGGTGTCGCAAGGCAATTTGCCGGGCTTCCTGCACAAGACAATGCCTGCGCCTAGGCGTACTGCCAAGGCGGAAGACATCACGAAGCCGCGCGACTCTATGCCTACAATCTTGGTGATGCCTTTGTCTTTGTAGATGTCGTAAAGGGCATCGCAAATCTCTTTCAAGGAATCGGGGTTTTGGAATAGGGTGGTGACATCACGGAAGTTCACCCCCTTAATGGGCCAATCGTGTATGCAACGCAGATTGTCCAAAAGTAATTGCTTGTTCATGTTGTTTTATTTTTGTATGATGTTCTTGTTTGATTTGGATGGCTGGCGATAGCCTTCAGTGCCAGCCTGCGGAATTATCTGCCCAATAGCACCAAGAGTACGTTGATGTCGCTAGGAGAAACGCCAGGTATTCTGCTGGCTTGGGCAAGTGTCTCGGGGTCTATGCGTTGCAGTTTCTGCCTTCCTTCGGTGGAGATCTCATGCAACTCTTCATAGTTGAAGCGTCCTTTTATCTTGATGTTCTCCAGTCGGCGCATCTTTTCGGCGACTATCTTTTCCCGTTCGATGTATCCTTTATATTTCATTCTTATTTCCGCTGCCTCCGCTATTTCCTCTTTTCGGTTCAGCGGACGTTCCAATTCTTCTTTGAGCGCGGGTATTAGCTCAGAAAGATTTTTGAGATTGAGATGTGGACGGACGATAAGGTCTATCAATTTGCATCCCGCACGTAGCGGAGTGGTGCCAAGCTGTTCCAGCCAGGCGTTTACTTCGATAGGCTTCACGGGATGGTTTTCGCAGAAAGTGATGATTCTATCGATGGCTTCTTTCTTCTCCAGCCACCACTCGTAACGTTCTCTGCTGGCTATGCCCAATCGGTAAGCTCGTTCCGTGAGGCGTGCGTCTGCGTCGTCTTGTCGCAACAAGATGCGATATTCTGCTCTTGAGGTAAACATGCGATAGGGCTCATCCACGCCTTTTGTAGTCAAGTCATCGATGAGAACGCCAATATAAGACTCGTCCCTTCCCATTACCAGTGGATTGCCTCCAAAGCAATGGATGGCGGCGTTTACGCCCGCTACTAACCCTTGTCCCCCTGCTTCCTCATAACCTGTGGTACCGTTTACCTGTCCCGCTAAGAATAAGCCAGGCAAAATCTTCGATTCCAACGTATTTCTTAATTGTGTTGGGTCAAAATAGTCGTACTCTATGGCATACCCTGGGCGATAGATGACAGCGTCTCTTAACGCGGGTATCTTGTGAATGGCGTTCAGTTGCACGTCCATGGGCATACTGGAAGAGAAGCCATTTAGGTACATCTCGTTAGTTTCCTCTCCTTCGGGCTCAAGGAAAAGAGGATGTTGCTCTTTGTCGGGAAAGGTCACGAGCTTGGTCTCTATAGAGGGGCAATAGCGTGGCCCGGTGCTTTTGATTTGGCCATTATAGAGCGGAGAGTCTGCCAGTCCTGCCCGCAAGGTTTCATGCACTTCGCTATTCGTGAAGCACGTCCAGCAGGGGAGTTGCTTCAAGGCTCTGTGCTTGTCCATATAAGAGAATTGATGGAAATCTTTATCTCCAGGCTGTTCCTCCATGTCTTCGAAGTGTACGCTGCGCTTGTCTATGCGAACAGGCGTGCCCGTTTTCATTCTTTCTGAGCAAATGCCCCATCTTGTGATGCTTTCCGTGAAGTGATGTACTGCTGGTTCGGCGCATCTGCCGCCTTCCACTTGCTTTCTGCCCACGTGCATCAGCCCGTTGAGAAATGTTCCTGCGCATACCACGATGCTCTTGGCGCGCATCTCCATACCCCATATAGTACGAATGCCTACGGCTTCCCCTTTTTCCACGATTAATTCCTCGGCTTGGTCTTGCCAAATGTGCAGGTTGGGTGTGTGGTCTAAGGCCGTACGCCAAGCCCAAATGAATTTCCCCCTGTCGCATTGTGCGCGGGGACTCCATACAGCAGGGCCTTTTCCGATATTCAACATGCGGAATTGGATAGCCGTCTGGTCGGTGATGATACCCATCTGTCCGCCCAATGCGTCAATTTCCCTGACTATTTGCCCCTTTGCTATACCGCCGATGGCAGGATTGCAACTCATTTGGGCTATCTTGTTCATGTCCATTGTCACCAAACAAGTTCTCGCGCCCATTTTGGCTGCCGCGGCGGCGGCCTCACATCCAGCATGCCCGCCACCAATCACTATCACGTCGTAGTTGGAAACCATATACCAGCGTAACTATTTTTGCGCGAAAGTAAGAAATAAAATTGAATTTTTGGGGAAAAGCCTTTGATTAATCATTAAAATATCGTATTTTTGCAGCACGATACAGCGGGGCTTGATACCTAAATCAAGGTATTTGGGGCGCCATTATCGTTGCCAGAAAACACGAGCGACAGCAGCGTAGCGTAATTTTAAACTTTAAATAATTTAATTTCAATCATTTATGTGGTTAATCAATTCATCTATTGGTAGGAAAGTAGTGATGTCGGTAACCGGTATCGCGCTAATTCTTTTCCTGACGTTCCACTGCGCCATGAACGTCGTTGCACTTTTCTCAGGTGAAGCTTACAACGGTATTTGTGAATTGCTGGGAGCCAACTGGTACGCTTTGGTTGCTACCTTGGGTCTTGCGGCATTAGCCGTGATTCACATCGTTTACGCTTTTATCCTGACTGCACAAAATCGTAATGCCCGTGGCAATGAGCGTTATGCCGTGACCGCAAAACCTGAGAAGGTAGAGTGGGCCAGCCAAAACATGCTCGTGTTGGGTATTGTCGTAGTGCTGGGCTTGTTGCTGCATTTGTTCAACTTCTGGTTTAACATGATGTTCGCTGAGCTTACCGGCATGAGCGTGGGTCATCATCCCGCTGATGGATTCGCTTTCATCCAAGACACGTTTACCAATCCTGTCTATGTAGTGCTCTACATCATCTGGTTGGTAGCTCTTTGGTTCCACCTCTCTCACGGTTTCTGGAGCGCGATGCAGACGCTGGGCATCAACGGCAAGATATGGTTCAGCCGTTGGAAGGCTATCGGTTTGGTGTATACCACCATTCTGATGGTTTGCTTCCTGCTCGTGGTGCTGGCTTTTGCCTTCCATTGCGCACCTAGCTTGAGTATGTATTAATTTAATGTGAATGAGTAAACTTGATATATTATGGCTAAAACATTAAATTCCAGAATACCAGAGGGTCCAGTAGCTGAGAAATGGACTAACTATAAGGCTCACCAACGCTTGGTGAACCCTAAGAACAAGTTGAAGTTGGATGTTATTGTGGTAGGTACTGGCTTGGCCGGTGCTTCCGCAGCCGCCTCTTTAGGCGAAATGGGCTTCAATGTGTTTAACTTCTGCATACAAGACTCTCCCCGTCGCGCGCACTCTATTGCCGCCCAGGGAGGTATCAATGCTGCCAAGAACTACCAGAATGATGGTGACTCCGTTTACCGTTTGTTCTATGATACGGTAAAGGGTGGTGACTATCGTGCCCGCGAGGCAAATGTCTATCGCTTGGCGGAAGTCTCCAATGACATTATCGACCAGTGTGTGGCACAGGGCGTGCCTTTTGCCCGTGAGTATGGCGGCATGTTGGCCAACCGTTCTTTCGGTGGCGCTCAGGTAAGTCGTACTTTCTATGCCAAGGGACAGACAGGTCAGCAGCTGTTGTTGGGTGCTTATTCTTCCTTAAGCCGCCAGGTAGAGGCCGGCAAGGTGAAACTTTACACCCGCTATGAGATGGAAGACTTGGTGGTGGTGGACGGCCGTGCCCGCGGTATCATCGCCAAGAATTTGGTAAGTGGTAAGCTGGAGCGTTTCAGTGCCAATGCTGTTGTTATCGCAACGGGTGGATATGGCAACACTTATTTCCTTTCCACCAACGCTATGGGCTGCAACTGTACCGCCGCTGTTCAGTGCTATCGCAAGGGCGCTTACTTTGCCAATCCCTCATATGTGCAGATTCACCCCACATGTATCCCTGTTCACGGTGATAAGCAGAGCAAGCTGACCTTGATGTCAGAGTCTTTGCGTAACGATGGCCGTATCTGGGTGCCCAAGAAGTTGGAGGACGCTAAGAAGTTACAGGCAGGCACCTTGCAAGGCAAGGACATTCCCGAGGAAGACCGCGACTACTATTTGGAGCGTCGTTATCCAGCCTTCGGTAACTTGGTTCCCCGCGATGTTGCATCCCGCGCCGCTAAGGAGCGTTGCGACAAGGGATATGGCGTAAACAACACTGGCTTGGCTGTGTTCCTTGATTTCTCTGAGAGTATCAACCGTCTTGGCCGTGCCGAGATAGAGGCGCGTTATGGCAACCTCTTCGACATGTATGAAGAGATTACTGACGTTAGTCCTTATGACAACCCCATGATGATATTCCCCGCCGTACACTATACCATGGGCGGCATCTGGGTTGATTATGAGTTGATGACTACCATCCCTGGCCTGTTCGCTATCGGAGAGTGCAACTTCTCTGACCATGGCGCAAACCGTTTGGGTGCTTCCGCTTTGATGCAGGGCTTGGCCGATGGTTATTTCGTATTGCCTTATACTATCCAGAATTACCTGGCAGACCAGGCCATTTGGCCTCGTCTCTCTACCGACCTGCCTGAGTTTGAGGAGGCAGAGAAGGGCGTGCAGGCTGAGATTGACCGTTTGATGGGCATTCAGGGCAAGCGCTCAGTAGACTCTATCCACAAGGAGTTGGGCCATATCATGTGGGAGCACGTTGGCATGGGTCGTACCAAGGCTGGTCTGGAGGAAGGCTTGAAGCTGATTGCCGAGCTGCGTGACGAGTTCAACAAGAACCTTTTCATCCCTGGCCAGAAAGAGGGTCTCAACACCGAGCTGGACAAAGCTATCCATCTGCGTGATTTCCTCATCATGGGAGAGTTGATTGCTTATGACGCTTTGCACCGTGAGGAAAGCTGCGGTGGCCACTTCCGTGAGGAGCACCAGACCGAAGAGGGAGAGGCTAAGCGTGATGACGAACACTTCTTCTACGTAGGCTGCTGGGAATACCAGGGCAAGGACGAGGTGGCTCCTGTGCTTATCAAGGAACCGCTGGAGTATGAGGCAATCAAGGTACAAACACGTAACTATAAGAATTAATCAGACTATGGCTAAGAATATAAGTTTCACACTGAAGTATTGGAAGCAGAACGGCCCCCACGAGAAGGGTCATTTCGATACAAGAGAGATGAAGGACATCCCCGATGATACTTCGTTCCTGGAGATGCTCGACATCCTCAACGAGGAGTTGATCAACGAAGGCCAAGAGCCTTTCGTTTTCGACCACGACTGCCGTGAGGGTATTTGCGGCATGTGCTCTCTATATATTAATGGTACGCCTCATGGCAAGACCGAGCGTGGCGCCACCACCTGCCAGTTGTATATGCGTCGTTTCAACGATGGCGATGTTATCACCGTGGAGCCTTGGCGTTCCGCTGGTTTCCCTGTCATCAAGGATTGCATGGTAGACCGCTCCGCCTTCGACAAGATTATCCAGGCCGGCGGTTATACCAGTGTGCGTACAGGTCAGGCACAGGATGCCAACGCCATCTTGATACCCAAGGAGAACGCTGACGAGGCCATGGACTGCGCTACCTGCATAGGCTGTGGCGCTTGCGTGGCAGCTTGCAAGAATGGTTCAGCCATGTTGTTTGTCAGCTCCAAGGTTAGCCAGTTGGCCTTGTTGCCCCAAGGCCGTCCCGAGGCAGCCAAGCGTGCCAAGGCCATGATTAAGCGTATGGACGAGCTGGGATTTGGTAACTGCACCAATACGCGTGCTTGTGAGGCTGTATGCCCCAAGAACGAGACCATTTCCAATATTGCCCGTCTCAACCGCGAGTTTATCTGCGCTAAGCTCAACGACTAGTCTCCCTTTTACGGGAAATTCCCTCATAAAGCGTCCCCACGGCCTTGAAAGCCGTGGGGACGTATTCTTTTATGCCCGTCCCAAATCAAGGCCGCTGTGGCCTTTTATTGCCTTGTTTGGGAGCGTTCCCTAACTTTTCGTCGCCCCCATGATGTTATTGTTGTATCTTGGGCAACAAAAAACCGTAGAGACGTGCATTTGCCTCTCTACGGGTTTGTTATGTCCGATTTGTTGGCAGGCTTAGGTTGCCAACAAGCCTTGTTACCTTCTTTTCAATATCACGTTGAGCGTCGCGCCGGCAGCGAAAGGCCAGTCTTCTGTGGGGCCGTCTCCGTATTCCACGATTACTCGCTTCACCTTTTCCGCGGGCAGGCTTTTCAGTACATCATTTAAGCTATCAGGATTCTCAAATGAGCCTGTCACGATGAGCGTGGTGACCTTGGCGCCCACCACTTTCAGGCTGCTCCCGTCAGGGCTTACCACCGACGGCAACGCCTTTACCAGTTCCTTGGCGTTGGCAAAGGTCTTCTTGAAGGGGATTTGGTCTATGTTGTAGACCAGCGTGCTGTCTTTTATGAACAGTGCGGGCCTTTTCCTCCCCTCCATCGGCTTATGGTCTATGTGGTAGGTCATGGTGTCGCGGTTCATCACCACAGGGGGAAAATTCATGCCGTCCTCTTCTTCGTCCGATGGCTTGGTTTCCCTGCGCAGCAATATGGTACCCAGGTTTCCCGCCTCACATTCCATCTTCTTGCTTACGAAGCCCAGCATCCTCAAGCTCAGCGTGCAGTCCCTGGCGGTGCTTTGCAGGCTGAATTCGCCCTCGGCGTTAGTCACCGCGCTGGCTATATAGGAACCGTCCGCGGTGTTCCTCAATACACAATTCACGAATTGCATGCTTTTTCCCTGTTCATTTACGATTTTTCCACGTATTTCTTGGGCTAGGGCTGTTTGGCAGCCAAGTGCCAATATCAGGAGTGAGAATAAAATGGTCTTTTTCATAGCCTATATGTTTATAGTTTATAAAATATACCCCAAAGGTATGAAAAATAATTAAAGCCTCCAAGAAAAATCGGAAAAAACATACGAAACACCAATGTTCGGCATTCGCGCATATGTGTCTTTCCGCCGCCAATCCTTCTTCCATGGGAGCATGCTTTCATTCCTGGCGGCATCCAGTACTTACTCCTTTTGAGAGTCAGTAGTATTGCTCTCCTAGTACCAGCTAAGTGAAACTCCAGTACCAACTAAGTGAAACTGCAGTACCAGCTAGCTGAAACTCCAGTACCAGT
>OLNM01002597.1_pt1 | contig 11132 bp, 10 predicted proteins | sample 1672391 | NCBI WGS metagenome assembly OLNM01 (sample SAMEA3136680, study PRJEB25190) | human gut metagenome | reverse complement strand
TGCTCTTCCGATCTAGCGAATGTAAGAGAGATAGTGCGGTTGATGTTTACACCCATGAGCTGAGCTGCACCTCTGTCCTCAGATACTGCAAGCATTGCACGTCCGCTCTTGGTTTTGTTGATGAACAATGAAAGACCAACTACAATGAGTATAGATACGATTATTGCAACTGATGTTTCTCCGGAAATAACTATCTGTCCGTCAAAAAGCTTGATGCTCGGCACGTTTACAACTGATGTAAAGTTTACAGGCTTTTCACCGAATATAAGCAGTGCGGTGTTCTGCAAAAAGTAGCTGACGCCTATGGCAGTGATAAGCACCGCAAGCGAGGTAGCTTGTCTGAGCGGCTTATACGCCACCTTTTCGATGACTATACCGAGAAGTGTGCAGGCAATAACTGCAAGAACTATAGATAGCCAAGAGTTCAGTCCCCATGTGGTCATGCAGGTGAATATAACATATCCGCCCACCATAATAACATCGCCGTGTGCGAAGTTAAGCATTTTGGCAATACCGTATACAAGCGTATAGCCCAAAGCTATAACTGCGTATATACTGCCGAGGCTTATTCCGTTGATGAGGTTATTAAGAAAACCCATATACAAACATTCCTTCCTTTTGGAATAGACAAAACACAAGATGTAATCACATATATTACATTTGTCCTTGTCATAAACACAATATACAATAAATTATAACATAACCCCGTAGTTTTTGCAACACATTTTAATGAAATAAATCAAAAAAACCGACAATTTTTCGCAATTGCCGGTTTTTTCATATTAAGCGCACCTTTTGTACGCACTTCATTTCAGCTATTACTGAGCAGTAGAAGCGGCAATGTCATCAGCTGTCAGTGCTGAATAAGCACCATTCTTGATGATAACAGCCTTAGGGTCCTTAGATACGGCACCGTCTTCGCCCCACTTCATGCCTGTACCTGTAAGTCCGTCATATGAGAAGTCCTTATCAGAGATAGCCTTTTTGAGCTTATCGCAGATATCAGAAGCAGACATATCGGCTGTGATGCCTTCCTTCTTCATGAGTTCTGCAAGTACCATTACGCCGTCATAAGCGTCTGCAGCGAACTGGTTAGGTGTTTCGCCGTTGTAAGCGTCCTTATACTTCTTAACGAAGTCCTGAGTTGCCTGATCCTGAGCGTCGGCAGCAAATGGTGTAAGGAACATTACGCCCTCGCAAAGTGAAGTATCAAAGTTCTTGATAGAAAGAAGTCCGTCAAGACCGTCACAACCGAAGAATGTTGGGTTGTAGTTAGCTGACTTGCACTGTGTAAGGATAAGTGAAGCCTGCTGATAGTAGATAGGCAAGAACACGAGGTCTGCGCCTGCATTCTTAGCTGCGCTTATCTGAGCTGAGAAGTCAGTCTTGCTGTCCTTTGTGAATGACTGCTCTGCAACGATATCAAGACCCTTAGCCTCAGCCTCGGATTTGAATGTGTTGAAGATACCTGATGAATAAGCGTCAGAGCTGTCGTAAATTACAGCTATCTTTGTAGCAAGCTTGTTTTCTGCGATATAGTCGGCAGAGCCTTTACCCTGGTTAGGGTCAGTAAAGCAAACCTGGAAACAGTTATCGTTCTTGGTAACGTCCTGAGCAGATGCAGAAGGTGTAAGCTGGAAGATGTTATCCTGCTTTGTCTTTTCAATAACTGCGAGGCAAGAACCTGTTGTTACTGTTCCGACCATTACCTGCATACCATTGTCTTTCAGTGCGTTATAAGCATTTACAGCCTTATCGCCTGAGTCAGCCTCATCGTCCTCGAAAACGTATGAGAGCTTTGTTCCGTTTATTCCGCCTGCGTCATTTACGTCCTTGACAGCAAGCTCGATAGCATTCTTAACAGCAACGCCGTACTGTGCAGCGTCACCTGTGAGCGGACCGCTGCAGCCGATAACGATAGTATCGCTGTTCTTTTTTGCACCGTTTCCGCAACCTGCAAAGCAAGAAACTGCAAGGGCAGCCGAAACTGTTAATGCAAGAATTCTCTTGACATTTTTCATAATAATCTCTCCTTCGTTCACATATGTCACTGCATATGCTTTTTTCAATAGTATTAATATAACACGCAGAAGCCCGATTTGTCAATATTAAATCTTACAAATTTAACGTTATTTAAACTATGTTTATTGTTACAAACAATATGTGCGTTCACAGAAAATTAATTTTGTGTATTTTAAATGAACGATTTGCAAGTTTTTTTATAATATCCTGCATACATACACCACTGACTTATAAGCTGCATATGATAAAACAGCCACACGAAACCTGTGGTATATGAGATTCAGACAACATAAGGAGTGAACTTATTTGGATATGTTTGACAATCTGTCGTTAGGCAGGATACTTGCTGACGACACAGAGGATAACACACCTGCCTGCCCTTTTCCGAAAGGAAGATTTCCTGAGGACACGCCGCTGGCAATGGCATATGTGCCTTTTCAGATGTGGGAGAAGCCTTATGAGGCAGATGTAGGACTTTCAAGAGGAACTATCTTCCCGTCCATAGACAAACCTTTTATAGGAGAGGAGGCTGTAAAGAATGCCCATACTAAGTGAAAAGGAGAGGCTTCTTAGAAAGATACAGGCGTGCAGCTTTGCCCTTGTAGAGGCTAATCTTTACCTCGACAGCCACCCTACCTGCAGAGATGGTCTGGCATATTTTGCACGCCACAAGGCAGAAAAAGAGAAGCTTATTGCTCAATACAATGAGAAATACGGACCATTGACGATCACGCAGAACAATTCGTCCAGGAAATGGGAATGGGTAACATCACCTTTTCCGTGGGAAAGGAGTGTTGACTAATGTGGCAATATGAAAAAAAGCTGCAATACCCCGTTAAGATCGCTAACCCTAATCCTGCTTTGGCTAAGGTCATTATCTCGCAGCTTGGTGGCCCTGACGGCGAGCTTGGTGCAGCGCTTCGCTATCTCAATCAGCGTTACTCAGCCCCCTGCCGTGAGGTGCAGGCAATACTCAACGATATCGGCACAGAAGAACTTGCCCACATCGAAATGATCGGCACTATTATCTATCAGCTGACCCGCGACCTCTCCCTCAAGGAGATAAAAGACAGTGGCTTTGACACCTATTTTGTTGACCACACTACAGGCGTTTACCCTATAGCCGCCTCTGGTGTACCATTTTCTGCGGAAATCTTCCAAAGTACCGGTGACGCTATTGCTGATATACACGAAGACCTTGCTGCTGAGCAAAAAGCCCGCCTGACCTACGACAACATTCTCAGGCTTGCTGACGATCCCGATGTCCGTGACCCTATCAAGTTTCTTCGTGAACGTGAGATAGTCCACTACCAGCGCTTCGGCGAAGGACTAAGACTTATTCAGGATATGCTTGACAGCAAAAATTTCTACGCTTTCAATCCTAGCTTTGACAAATAATAAAAAAAGCGGACTGATAACAACAGTCCGCTTTTTTGTACATATATCAAAAATCTTCCTTGTCCATCTGCTTGCCGCTCCTGCTGACCTTTTTATTAAGTATCAGTGAAAAAGCCAGCGTTGCAGCTATGAGTGCTATCATCACAAGCACTGATTTTATTGTCAAATGCTTCAACTGTGCTCCAATATATGTCTGCACAAGCATTTCAGGCATCACTCCCATTATCGAGCCAAGAAGATATGGTCTGTAAGGCATTCGCAGTGCGCCGTGTATCATTGAAACAAGGTCGCCCGGCACAACTACCACAGCCCTTGAAATGTAGGAGGCGAACAGATTATTGTCATGCCCATAATTTACAAGCTTTCGTGCCTTAGGATATTTCATCTCAATAACACGCATGATATCGCCACCAGATATTCTTCCCACAAGATAAGGAACAGTAAAACACACCGATAGTCCTATTACATTCAACAAAATGCCCACCCAGAACGGATATATTGCACCCACGCACACAAAAATAGCCGCAAGCGGGAATACCACCGACAAAGACTTCAATCCATAAAATCCCAGTATAACAAATGCGGCAAGCCACAAATTGTCCGGGCAATAACTGAGTATCTCAGAAAACTCATGGTCTTTCAGAAAAAGAGCACAGCAAAATATTATGATAATAGTTAAAGCAAAGGGTACATATCTTCCATATTTTCGCACAAAGCTATCCATAACTCCTCGCTCCTCTCCGATTCTTTAGGGTATTATACCATATTTGAATGTTCAATTAATTATCAATCAATGAAAACTGTGTTACAACTTTCGCTGTCAAAACAAATTTATACTTTATCGTTCGTCAAATTGACCAACTATTCTCATTTTTGCACAATATCCCACTATCACTATAATTTTTATAAGTAGAATTATGTCGTCTTATGTCGTGAAGTGTTCTTAAACAAGTCGATTTCTGTTCTAATTTATGTATATCTAATTAATAGGTTAAATTTGTACAATATTGCTATTGACCAACGTACCAATTAATGTTATAATTAATTATAACAATTATTTGGGAGGTATTTTTATGAGATACACAGTATACAACAAAGCAATGAAACGTCCAGTTTTTCAAACAAACAACCTTGAAGAAGCCATTGACTATACACGTCGCCACCCAAGAAAGTCAAGACGACACTGCATATACGATGACAAACTAAAAACTTTTGATATAAAAAAAATAAGACTTGCCGCAGGAATATAAAACGCACAGGGTGTAGAACTCTGTGCGTTTTTGATGTATTTATGAATAAACAAGTCTTACAGTCACTCTGCTGTAACCGCTCCATGTGCAGGTGAACAAGGTCAGATCCCAGTCGCTGCCACCACCTTTTATGAGCGATGGCGAATCCCAGCCGCTCAGCAGTTCGCTGTTTGTGACAGTATAGTTAAATTCTCTGCCGTAAACATCGGTGAAAATGACCTCGTCACCTGAGTTGAGCTTATCCAGCTTATCAAAAAAGCCTGTGTAATTGTGAGCGCAGATTATAAGATCATTGTCTACACGTCTGCCGCTGTACTGACAAGCTGCAGTATTCATTGCAGCATAGCTCCAGCCACGAGTCACAGGGAACTCCTGCCCCAGTGTCGGGAATGAAATCAAGCCTATATATGAGTTGCCGTCAAGCACGATATCCTTATCAGGGTCATCTATCTCGCTGTCCATGGATCGACTATCGTCAAAAATGTCAAAGGGTGAACTGCTGTCGCTGTCCTCTGAACTGTCTGAGATCTGCGTTTTCAGGTCACTCAGCACAGCCTCCATCCTTTTATTACTTTGCTTTTCATGAAAATAGTTGTAATAATTAAGGGATAATGCCGCCGCTATCAGCATTATCCCCATTATTATCAACAAAAGTCCTAGTTTTTTTTTAGTCACTATTTTTCTCCTGTTGTAAAGGCGAGCCTATGTGGTTTCGCCTTTATTTCTCTTTTCTGCTTACTCTCCAACCTGCCACGATAAGGATAACTCCACCGCCTATAAGTACAGGCACCGGCCAGTTGAGCGAACCAGTCTGTGGTATATTGTCAGGCGTTGAACTTGATGAATCAGAGCCTGACGAGCTGCTGTCAGGTGTGCTTGAACTACTATCTGTATTACTCGAACTGTCTGACTTATATGTGTTCTCTATAAGAAACAGCTTGTCATTGTTTTTGGTAACAACTGTGTAGTTGGCAGGAATATCTATCTCCTTAACTGTCCACTCAGCCGCAGTATCATCTTTCCAGAAATACTCCCAATTGTTGTCAGCGTCAAGAGTAACAGTATCGAAAAGCTTGCCATCACGATATATCTCCACCTTGATACTATCAGGTATGAGCTTTTCCTGACCATCAGGAACTATCCACGACTTTCTTACACCATAATCACTGTCCCCTGCTGGGATCTCTTCGTATGTGAACTTGGTGTAAACTGTTATCTGACCCTCAGCCACGATATCCTTATCTATCTCGATAAGTGACGGAGAAGGTGTAAACTTAGCTGTTGTGTTTTCAAAACTCTTGCCTGAAACAAGATACAGACCCACAGAATCAGCAGAAAGCTTTACTTCACCGTTTGCGTCCGTCTTGCCTGTTGAAACCGGTGTTATGCCATCGGTTTTTGCGTAGTTGTCGAGCGTATCAGCGACAGCCTGCATTTTTGAAGCGTCAGTAAAATCAGACATATCTATAGGATAATCGCTGAACTCACCGGTAAGGACAAAGTCAGCTTCTTTACGCTCACCGACCTTATATATGCTCCACTCGGCATTACTAACAGTCGTTGTATCATTTTTGCACACTATATCCACATTGATATTATCCGCTGCAGAAGCTGAGATCGTCATACTTCCCAAGGCTGAAACAGCCATTGCCGCCGTACACAAAACAGCCTTTGCAAGCTGAGAAAATTTAAGTTTCATCTTTGCTACTCTCCTTATCAGGTAGATTTTCAACATTATCGTCACTCTCTGGCTTATCCAGCATTGCCACAAGCTCATCATGAGAGATTTTTTTGCGTTTTGAATCCACAAACCACCACACAAGCAGTACCACAAACAACGGTATTGCTACAAAAGGCACGACCACAAGAGAATCGAGCTGAACAGCGTCTGCCGTTATTTTTGAAACACTCTTTGTATCGTCCGCAGTTTCAACTCTCTTTGCACGAACAAGAAGCCTGTGAGAATTGACTCCGTATGGTGTACAGGTAGTCAACGTAACATGATCCTCACCTGGAATAATGTTCAGCTTATCCATTTCATTAGGCAGAACTATATAAACAGCCTCGACCTCATATGTATAGACCTCTTTCAACACTGTTATAGTGAACTCATCGCCCTCTGCAAGCTTATCAAGGTCGCTGAAAAGCTTTGCCGACGGCAGACCTCTATGTGCTGAAATGACCGAATGAGTGTCCGCTCCGCCAACAGGCAGGCTTGAACCCTGCAGATGTCCCACAGCGACATTTAACACGCCGTCACTTGTGCCATGATAAATAGGCAACTCCACCCTTATAGTCGGAATGGAAATATAGCCCATAACACCAGTCCCCGTGATATCCAGGATATCCTCATAGCCCTTGACCTGATCATAATCCACAAAAGGTCGGGCAAGCTTTGCTATCTCTTCATTATATTTTCTGGCTTGGCTGAGTATCTCTTCATTCTCCTTGTCAGAAAGGTCATTTGCCGCTTTCTGATAAGTCGCCACCGCACGGCTTTGCGTTTTTGAATTCCACCAATCGCTTATTGTTGGATATAACATCACGGAGAGCCCCACAAGCAATAACAAGACCAATAAAATTGTAGTTGATTTACCGCTTTTCTTCCTCATGGAGTCCTCCCTGATGCCTGCCGACCGAGATCGGCAGGACAAAGGTAAAAATAAATTCAAAAAATTAGTCGTTCTTAGCTCTCTTCTTAGCAATGAGAAGCACACCTGCGCCCAGTACGATAGCTCCGCCTACACCGTAGAAGATCTGAGTACCGATACCGCCAGTTGTTGGAAGTGAGCCGCCCTTCTGGTTTATGATCTTAACTGTTGAACCGCTTGTGCCTGAATCAGTGCCGTCGAGCATACGAATGGACTGAAGTGTATTAGCAGGATCATATGTTGTGTCAAACTTGAACTCATATGGATCAGCTCTGTTATACTGAGCAGGAGCTTCTGTCTCAACAAGCTTGTATGTTGTCTGATCATCAATGCCCTTGATAGTGAACTTACCTGTTGCGTCTGTCCAGATAGTATCTACAGAGCCTGCCTCATCGCCAATCTCAAGTCTGTAAACATTGTCTTCTATCTTGACAAGTCTGATAGCATCGCCATGAACATTTCTAAGCTGGAATGCAGCATTTGCAAGAGGCTCGCCCTTTTCGTCTACCTTGTTACCAACAAGTGAGAATGTCCAGTCATAAACTGTAACCTTAGGTGTTTCACCTTTCTCCTTACCTGTTGTGTCCTGAGGATTGTTTGAATATGTCAGATAAGCTGTGTTAGGGTTATTGTTCACGCTGTCAGGAGCAGTAACTGCTACCTTAGCTTTTTCATTGAGCTTAGCAGAATAATAAGTTTCGATCTTAGCAACTGTAGGATAGTTCTTTACAAGTTCCTTGATATCGAAAGTAGTATAGAAAGATTCCTTATAGTCGGTTGTACTGCTGTCGTCGCCAACTGTTGTGTTAGGACCTACTGTAACAGAAGTGATCTCCTGACCGTCAGCGTCATAGTACTTGTATGTAAGGTTATCATTGAATGTAAAGCCCTCGCTGAGCTGGTCACGAACTGTGTATGTATACTTGTCATAAGCTGATACATCGCTTGGTATAGTTGTTGTGATCTTGAATTCTACATCGTCACCAATTGCGTTGTCACCAACATCGCCCCATGAGTCATTCTCATTGTGCTTGATCTGCTTTGTAAGTGTTGGCTTTGTCCTCTTTGGAGTAACGTTTGTTGTACCTGAAACGTTAAGGATAAGAGCTGAGTTAGCCTTATCAACACCATTATTTTCTGTTGCATCGACAACGAGATAATAGCCAGCATTTGGAAGTGGAATAGTGTACTCACCGTTATCTTCATAGGCGGTTACAGACTTATTGTCGATGATGCAGGCAGAAGCGGCTTTTGCAAACTTTGCAGTATCTTCCTTTGTCCAATGATCTGCATCTGATATTATCTTTGCAACGTCTACTGCGCTCTCGGCACTGTCAAACTGAGACATATAAGTGCTAAGACCAGAAGTTTTCAGGCTGGTAAGCAGAGCATCGCCATTAATGCCTTTGCCCCACTTGATAGTATTTGTTGCAGATGCCTGGTCAAAGATCTGATAAGCCTTATATACTCTGTTTGTATCAGAATCCTTGATAACAATGTTATTAACGCCAGCATCAGTAGTAGCAAATACTCCGAATGCTGATGTTGCAGCAATAGCTGAAACTGACATAACTGTTGCAGCAGCAAGAGCTGCAAATTTCTTCATCTTCATAATTAATTATCCTTTCATATTGGTTTATTTACAGCGTTTTTTTGCGACGCTTTGTAACTAAAAGTAATGTTGCAGCAACAGTGACTGTTCCGCCTGCTGCCACGAATGGGATAACACCCATGCCGCCTGTTTCAGGCAGCTCTCCCAAGGTTTCCTCAGAGTTGTTATAGACCTGAACATACTGATCACCGTTCTTTGTCATATCAATGCAATTCTCATTTTCTGAGCCATTGTATCTGTAGTAAGCTTTGTATGACGATGTGATTATCGGCTGACCGTTCACGTCTGTCTCCTCAAACCAATAGTAATACTTACTACCCTTGATGTCATTTTTTTCAAGAGAAACGGCATTTGACCAGTTGTTATCAGCCGTGAGCGTTATCTGCTTCCACAAGAATACTTCACCGCTAGGTGTCGCATCTTTACTAGGAACAGGTGTAACGTTCGTCTTCTCAGGTGTGCCAAGATCATTAGCTGTTACTGCGTATGAACAGCCACTATCGCCCTTAAGTGTAAGTTCAACAGTAATATCTGAAGTGATATTATTCAGATTTAGAACAAACTGACTCTTGTCCCAAGACGGTGTAACGTAATCACTAACGCTGACATACTTGCTATCACCGCTCCATATAGGTATAGCCTTGCCGTCCACCCAATTTTCACCTGACTTATAGATGTCAGCCAGAACAGCTCCTGAACTGTCAAGAACTCTAACACGTCCCTCAGTTTCACCGATATTTATCCATGACTTTGTCATATCAAAACTGAACTTAGCCGAGCCATACATGGCATACTCAGAGGCAAAGCTTCCGTTCTGAGCCATTTCTGTACCATTGCTTGTAAGGATCTTGAATTTAACATTCTGTCCCTTATCCATTGTGCCTGTAAACTTGTTATATTTTTCAGGCACGTCAGCCTTATTTGTTGACCTATAGATATTGAACGTTACCTTATCATTGGTATGGGTATTGCTATCGCTGTCAGACCATGCCTTTTGCAGGCGAACGTCCATATTTTCTACCTTCTGCGGGTTCTTGGTATTGACGATCGTATCAAAGCCCGTGGCACTGCCGTTATTTGAATAAGTATATGTAACGCCAAAGCCGTCAGGTATATTCTTTTCAAGAACATAGTAATACTTGTCCTTGTCAAGGCCGTCAAGAGTTACCGTCCAATTCTTAGACTTTTCCAGAGAAACAGTTTTTATAAGTTTGCAATCTGTTGGTATTCCGTTATCTCCATTCACTCTTGATGTTGAATTTGGTGCAACAGAGGACTCATAAACATCTGCCTCGATCTTGTCGATACCAGCAGGAAGCTCGCTGTCAGCAAGCTTGTTTCCAAGCTCATCACGCCATTCCTTCGTAATGTTAAGTCCCTTGACGTTCGTAACTGTAATATCAGTGTTTTTACTCATTGCCGTTGCACTGTATACAGCCTCATATCCTGTTGCAAGATCGATCTCTTTGATATAGTAGTAAAGCTGCTTGTAATCATTGCCGACCTTCGTATATCCAGGAAGCTTTGTCCACTCATGTTTCCAATTGTTAGCTTCGTTAAGAGTTACCTAAGCACTGCCCCACTGAATATCATCTGGAACACCGCTTAAAACCTTAGTTGTAGACGAGCCAAGAAGAAACTTTACGCTCTCTGCCGAATGATTGCCGTTTCCATCGCTCCAAACCTTGCTTGCAGTTATCTTAAACTCTTTCAGCAGATTTGTTACTCTGAACATATCTCCGTTCTTCACGAACTGATATCCGTCCTCACCGACTTCACTTGGAACTACAGCCGGACGCACTTTAAAAGCAAAATATATAGGAGTTTCGTCAAGAAGATAACCCTCTGGACTTTGCTTTTCTATAAGCTTATAAAGATGACCCTCAGTATCTCCGGTGCCTGCGGCAGGTTCAAGGTCAAGGTTGTATGACCCGTCAGCATTTACATTGAATGTCTGCGCCTTATCCTGCGCCGAACTTCCCCAGATAACTGAATTTCTGTCTTTCGCAGCATTTTCTTTGAAATCTACTGCCGGGAGCCAATCGTATGTGCCATTTTCCAGCTTAGCAAGTGTTTCAGGGGAAGCACCTGCCAACTCAATATCATCGCTGGAAAAGTAGAACATATAAGGAGAAGGATTAGATGCCCGAAGAACCCGGTAAGTATCAAACAGGCTTCCTGTTGCTTTCGCACGCATGG
>OLNM01002573.1_pt1 | contig 11211 bp, 7 predicted proteins | sample 1672391 | NCBI WGS metagenome assembly OLNM01 (sample SAMEA3136680, study PRJEB25190) | human gut metagenome | reverse complement strand
TCCACAAGCCATTCAAAGGTGTCATAGCATTTTAGTATATCATCTGCATTCAGCTGCACATCCACATTTTCCACGTAGTAAGCAGCCCGGATCCTGCATAATTTTAAGCTGTCACAGGATTCTGCCAGACTTTGTCTGAGATCTTCCATTGTAAGCAGATTTCCATCTGATGCATATTGTGTCAGTACCAGATTCTTTCTCCGCTTCAAATATGTGCCAACAACTACAATTTTACCGAGAATCCGATCATATTGTTCCCTTGATTCTGTCCGTTCCAGCTCATCCATAAACTGTGACAGCAATTCCAGCTGACCGGCGGTCTGATTCTGTATCATATTTAACAGACGGTTCTGTTCTTCTGTCTTTCTCCGCTCAGCCTCTTTCTGATAAGCTTTCTGTAACAGACGGTTTCTGGCAGTCAGTTCCTCCTGCTGTTCCCGAATATCCTGATACTGATCCAGCAGTACCGAAATATCCTCTGACCAAAACAAATGTCCTCCCCTTATAGGAATATGGTTGATCCGGATTCCCTGTTCCTGTACTGATGATCTGTCTATTATGATTTTACGCAGTTCAGACGACAGCTCCGGGAAATCGCCGGAATGATAATAGCGCTGAAAAGAATGATCCGTAATCTCTGCATCCAGTCCTCCGGAAGTCTGGAATAATTCAAAATATCGATTATTGGTCTGTATCAATCCACATAATATACATCCCTGAAAAATTGCTGCCATTAAAAGGCAGCACACTGCCGTCATATCCCCTGCAATAATTTTGATGAAAGGCAGGCGGAGTATATTTCCGATATTCCATCCCAGAAGCAATATTCCCGGAATCACCGGCAGCCAGAACTGTTTCTTTCCCGGAATTCTGCTTTTTCTGATCAGAATAATTTCCATCCCTGTCAGACAGATCAAGATCCATCCCTGAATCACCATAAAAACAATGCCATAGCTGTAATCTTCATCCGAAAATGGGGGCTGTTTGAAAAAACGAAATACCAGCTGATGCAAATCATTTGTAAAAACACTTACGATCAATATCGCTGCCACAGTCAACAGAATTATAACCTTTCTGACCGTTTTCTCTTCCTCCTTTTCGCCCAAAAACATTGCTGCTGCCAAACCCAGAACCGGAATCAGAATCATTGGAATATAATATAGATACCAGCAGATATGTTCTCCAAGAGGATCATGAAGAATATGAAATTTCACTGTCCGCACAAAGAACCAGAATACCATCAGACAGCCAATTGCAGTCAGGCATCTGCGCGTTTTTCTATGTACTACATGCTTTTCCAGATAAATCACCCAGGCACAGTACATTCCCAGATAAATACAGTTACGGCACTGATCTGCCAGATTTCTCATAAAAACATTTTCCGGTCTCGCCTGCCTGCAGAAATAAGCCAGCAACACACTTATCAAAATCACTCCATATGACAGAGCCCTCTTTTTACTGTATGTCATGAAAATTCCTCTTTCATCGGAGCGGGTTTGAAAAATGCTTTACGCAAGATGTGCGTCACAATTTGCGGGAATGATTTTTCAAACACACCCAACCTATTTTTGTAATAATTATACTATAAAGCACTATTTTATCATATAGTTTTCAGAAGAATCATCTATTTTCAGAGTTTTTATCACAAACAGAGTGAACAATCCTGTCCACTCTGTTTCCCATTGCTTAAAATGGTCTTGGCTGACCACAGTATTCACAAAACTTTCCGGTATTCTCTGCACCGCACTGGCATTTCCACGAACTGTTATTCTGTTGCATTCCTCCGGTCATGTTCATTCCCGGCATCCCAGACTGCATCCCTCCGTTCATATTCATTCCGGGCATTCCGGGCTGCATCCCTCCATTCATGTTCATTCCTGGCATTCCGGGCTGCATTCCCGCTGCATTTGGTGTCAGTGCCGCAATAATCTGATAAGCGGTCTGCTCCACTTCCATCAGTTCTCGTCTTTTGTCACTGCTTATGGAGAAAGTATTCAGGCGAAAATCCATATCATCAAACCACTGAGTTCTCACTTTAATACGCATGGTATAATCAAATTCATATTTATATACCGGTGGCTGATAACTTACATTTTCTCCATCCTTTGTATATGTTTCCTCATGCTGCTGTTGATCTACATCAACTCTGCACTGTACAATGGCTGATAAAGGAACTATATCCGGGTTTTCATTGACATCCAGTTTCCGTGCAACAGTAAAATTCCCCTTATTATCATCAATAAAAACATTGTAATTTCTGGTATTGATCTGACGGGTTATACAAAAGTCCATTACCGCTTTTTTGTTTTTTTCACGATATTCCAGCTGGCGTTTGATATCCTCTACTGTACTGTGCCGCCGCTCCTCAAACCATGGTGATAATTTTTTCGCACAATCCTTACACAGATTTCCGTCATCCAGTTTTCGATTTCCCAATAAACCAATTTTCTCCCCGCAGATGTCACAGATCTTCTTATCAAATAATCCCATACCCTATCCTCCTTTTTTATCTGAAATCCCATACTGCCGCACCGGAATGGTGCGGCAGTATTTTACCTTATTCTGAAACAATTATTTTTTCAAAATATGTCTTTACGGAAAAATCAACTTCACCTGTTTCAGAATCATCTGCTTCTTCGCCGTCATCAGATTCCTCTGCATCATCTTCTGCTATCAAACACAGTTTTCCATCATCCAGTAAATTGAACTTCATATTATCAAGACTGAAAAACATAGTTCCTGCCTCATCCTCTGTTACAGCCTTTAATACCAGTGCGTTTCCTTCCACGTCGCCCTGAAGTTCTACTTTTGTCTCTTCTCCGCTCTCTATTAAGATAATTTCAGCCTTTCCGTCTTCCACAGACATACTCATTTCAAATCCTGTAAAGTCAGCATTAACCGGCATCTGCATTCCAAATGCTTCCATCAGAGTACAGCTCCATTCTCCTTCAAAATCCTTCATAGTTGGATTTTCTACCGGTTTGCCCGGTACATAAGGCTCATACTCTTCCTTTTCCTGACTCAGGATCATTGTCGTTCCATCTGCTGTTAAGGTTATCTTACCGTCCTTGTACTCACATTCTTCTGTCTGATCATTATGAGTCATCAGAATTTTATCATTTTCTATTTTCCACTCTGATTCATCTACTTCAGGCTCTTCCCCATAAACAGAACTTGTTGTTTCCATTTTACCGTCTTCTTTAATGTCCACGGTCACTTCCATTCCCATTGCCCCCGGATGAAAGGATGCACCTTCGCCCATAGAAAGCTCATTTACATACCAGGTTCCAATAACATCCTTTTCTTCAAGGGCATAAACACTTACGCTCATAAAGCCTGCCATTAAGACTCCTACTGTTCCTGCCATCCACAATCTCATTTTTTTACTCATACAAACATCTCCTTTCTTTTTTAATGTACTCCTCGGACTCTTTTTTACTTAATTTTGTGAGAAGATTTTTTGTTTATCTACATTATACGTGAACGCTCAGATATTTACACTAGCACTTCTGACAGTATGCATGTAATTTTTTGGATAAATTAAAACCTGCTGAAAAGTTTTTAACTTTTCTCAGCAGGTTCATTAAAATACTTTCTGTTTTGGCGCATTCTCTCCAGATTTTCCAGAATTATATCTGCGCTGATTGGTTTGGCAATATGAGCGTTCATACCCGCCTTGATTGCCTTTTTACGGTCTTCTTCAAAAGCATTGGCAGTCATCGCAATGATTGGTATATTTGCGCATTTCGGATCATTCAATGTACGGATTTCCCGGGTTGCGGTGTATCCATCCATCTTCGGCATCTGAATATCCATGAAGATCAGATCATATTTTCTGCCTTCTGCAGATGACATGATATTCACAGCATCTGTACCATCCTCAACGCAATCCACATCCAGACCAATTTCCTCCATGATCGCTGTTGCGATCTCCCGGTTCAGCTCATTATCCTCTACAAGAAGAACTTTCTTCCCTTCATAATGCCTCTGGATTTCTGCCCGGATCTTCTGCTTTTCATTCTTAAGGGGCTCTCTTTGCTCCGGATCAGGTTTCTCCTTCACAGTCATCTCTGATATTTCACATTCAAGCATAACCGTAAACTCCGTTCCCCTTCCAACTTCGCTTTCAACCTGAATCGTACCGCCCAGCATATCCACAATGTTTTTGGTGATTGCCATTCCGAGACCGGTTCCTCCTATTCCATTCTCCGTAACGGTATGTTCTCTTGTAAATGAGTCAAACACCTGCTCCCTGAACTCCGGCGACATCCCGATTCCATTATCCTTCACACTGAATACCACTGTTGTACATCCGTCTCTTCTGCATGGTTTCTCAGAAACACGAATGTTAACCGTACCCCCAACCGGTGTAAATTTCACAGCATTACTGCTGATATTCAAAAGCACCTGCGTCAGGCGCAACTTGTCGGTAATAATATCTTCATGGAGTACATCCTGTGTATCAATATACAGCTCCTGCTGTTTAGAATGTACAGATTCCTGTATAATTGTTTTTAAGTCATGCAGGATATCCGGCAGGTGTACAACTGTATATTCAATCCGTACGGAACCGTTCTCGATTCTGCTCATATCCAGCACATCATTGATCAGGCTGAGCAGATGCTGACCGGATATATGGATCTTTTTCAGATAATCCAGAACAAGCTCCTTATTGTCGATATGTGCTGTCGCAAGCGCAGTAAATCCAATGACCGCATTCATCGGCGTGCGGATATCATGAGACATATTATTCAGAAACACAGTTTTCGCCCTGTTCGCATGTTCTGCAGCCGCAAGTGCATTTCTCAGATTCCTATCCTGCGCAATCTCACGTTCTTTTTCTTCTGTCACATCACGATTCGCAACCAGAACTGTACACAGTTTCCCATCTTTATCATATCCCTGTGGCACAATGATCATTGTCATCCATCTTTCATCCACTGTCCGGGCTGTAAAACTCAGCGTTTCACGTTCTTCCAGACGCTTTGCCACCGTACTTATATCGACAAATTTCCTATATGCCTCCTGAAATGGCTCTGCAATCACCTGCCTTATAAGTTCTTCCTGATGCGCTTTGGAAAGCACATCCCCTTTCTGATCCGGCTTCATATTCTCTGAAGATTTCAGGATTTCGATTTCCTCTGTTTTTAGATTCACAAGAGAGATCGAGGAATATGCATGCCCCAGTGCATTAATCACCCGAAGTCTTTTCTGGTCCTGAAGGATACTTCTCTTTTCTGTTCTGCTCCTGCTCACTCGGTAAAGTAAGAAAAGAAGCAGCGCAAGCAGCACATAAATCACACATATAATATTTCGTGTGATGTACACCTGACTTTCCGGGAAAAAGATATATGCATCGTAGTCTTTGATCTTCTCCCGACGTCCGAACCAGTTTCCTGTCTCTGAACGAAGATGGACAATTCCATTCTCATCTGCTTCAAATTTATTTTTATACTGGCTTTTTGCTTCTTCTATAGAGCGGGCAGTCAGCTCCTGTCTGTTTGTACTGACAACCTTATCATCATCACAGATCACAACACTTCCATTCATCTCAAAAGGAAAGTCAGGAAATAACGATGCCATCGTCAGATCTCCGTTAAGCTCATTTACTTCCTCCTTCTGCGCATATGTGATCAGGATACCTGCTGCATCCTGTCTTGCCACTGCCGCAAAATCATAGATCTTTCCTTTATTTCTCAGACGAGTGGTATAAGTCTTTTCCGGATGCTCTGCAATATCACGTACATAATCACTTTTGATCAGCTTCTGCCACAGCGACATAGTATCTCCATCTTTTGCACTCTGTTCTGTCACCTTCAGATTCTGATCCAGTACAAGGATTCCTGTCAGGCGCTGTTCCCTGGCATATTCGTCCAGCATTTCTGTACTGAGATTTCCTTCCTGTTCTATGACTCTGCTTAATTCTGTTGTTTTGTCCAAAAGACGTACCAGACTTTTCACCTGATCATTGGTGTTATAAATCTCATAACTTTCAATTCGGTTTTTTACAAAATCAAAGGTCTCATCCAGAGTACTGTTCAGCTTGCTATTATCTCTCGCTGTCAGCAGAAGAAAAGTCAGTATTCCGGAAAAAATCAGAATAAACACAAGCAAACATGCATTTCTGTCGACCCTCTTTTTCTTCTGTTTCTGCGGTATCTGCCTTCTTATCTGTCTGCTCATTTACTTTCTCCTCCCGGCAGAGTTTCGTCCGCATCCAATCCATATTTTGTAACTATTTTTTCTGTAATCCCTTCGCTTTGCATCTCTGTAAGCGTTTCTGTAAGCTTTTCTGCCAATTCTTCGTGAGTTCCTTTTTTGAAAGCAATTCCAAGTTCTGATTTATAAGGACTTTCCTCCAGCATACGGTAAGCGCCCTTGCCATCCTGTATCAGACTGCCAAGCATTGCCTCATGTCCCGCAATCGCATCTGCATAATTTTTTCTAAGTGCAGCATAAAGCTCATTCGGCGAAGAAAAACAGTTCACCTGTTCTGCCTGCGGAAGATCTGATTTTATATTATGAAGAAAGAGATCTTCTGCTTTTGTAGTCGCCTGAACTGCAATCCTCTTCCCTTTCAGATCCTGAAGTGTCCGGATTTCACTCTCGGCTCTTACAACCACCATCTGACGACTGTACATATACGGTCCTGCCCACTGATATTTGTTTTCTCTTTCATTCATAGAATAGCAGCTCCACAGACAGTCTATTGTTCCATCTGACAAAAGTTTCTCTTTATCTTCCCAGACAACCTTCTCAAATTCAGGCTGATAACCCAGCCTCTGAAAGGCTTCCTCTGCAAGTTCCACATCAATACCTTTATACTCGCCATCACTCGTCTGATAGCTGTAAGGTTCAAAATAATCTATTCCGATAACAATCTCCGGCAGTTCACTGTCCGATGTTTTCTCTTTCTTTATTCCACATCCTCCCGGTATAAGGCTGCCTGCCAGAAGAAGTGCTGCAATACAAATTCTTTTTCTGCGGGTATGGGAGTCATTCTTTCGATTTTTTCTCATATCCAGTTCCTTTCCATTTATTACTGTTTCATAACCTGCGTGTCAGTGACCTTGTTTTCCCAATTAAAACAGAGGGCTTATCCAATTCGGGTAAACATCAAAACGGTGCAAAAAAAGTCCCACGTAAAAAACTTTTACAGGAACTTTTTTCATAATCATCTCAGTTTTTTGACTGATCTTCCTATAAATCTGTCAACAAAACTTCTGATACAGATTATACATTTCATATACTTTCATGTCTACAATTATTTACTGCTCTAAAATATAAAACACACGTTACTGTTCACAGTAACGTAGCCAAAATTCATTCCAGATTGCCTGCGGCAATGGAATTTTGAATAGGACCTGCTGATTGCGGGAATACTTTTTTATTTCCAGTCAGAAGCAAGGCATACAGGTACCGGATCCTGAATTTCCATTCTGTCAGGTTCTACCAGGCAGTCATAGGCCAAAATATGCACTCCTGCCTTTTTTGCCTCCTGCAGGGTTTCTCCAAATTCCCGATGAGTCTCCCAGTTGGGCTCAAACCTGTCAACTCCCTTCATCTGGATCACCAGAAGCAGATAAGCTTCGTATCCTTCCTGCATACAATGGATCAGCTCCTTCAGATGTTTCACACCTCTTTCTGTCGGTGCATCGGGGAAGCGTGCTATATTATCCGACTCCAGAGTGACACCTTTTACTTCTATAAAAGCCTTGCGTTTCTCTGAACAGACATAAAGATCAAATCTGGAATTTCCATAGGTCTTCTCCGGCGTTACCTGAACTTTTTCCGGAAAAAGATGTCCTGCCTTTACCCACTCCAGTGCTGCTTTATTGGGAATCTGAGAATCCATATTAATCAGGCCCCTGCCCTTTTTATTTACGCAGATCAGATCATAGGCTGTCTTTCTCGCCGGATTGCTACTCTTTTCCAGAAAAACCTGTGTACCCGGGACCAGAAGCTCCCTGCACCTGCCTGTATTCTTTACATGAACCGTTTCCACCTGCCCATTGATCTCCACATGTGCAATAAACCGATTAGGACGATCTATGAAACGGCCCTCTGTGATATGTTCGTACTTCATTTTTTCTGCTCCTCTTTACGCATTGTATACATACCATAACATGTTTTCCTCATACCTACAACATTTTCATTTTGGAAAACTATTCTCCAAACAAAGTGCCCCCGAGGATGTCAAGTCATTGCTACAAAAAATATGCGGCTCTTTTGCCACCAAAATGGCTTAAAACCGCATATTTCTGTATAGAGGACGTTATATAATTGTCACAAAGTAGGTGGGGAGGATGTAACGTCATTGCTACATCTTTTCTATCCTAATGCGTCAATATTTATTCCTACTTTCGCAAATAAAAATTGTAGCAACACATGCATTTGCGTATCTGGATTATCATAATATCTGTTTTCTTTTGGCGTTTTATTTGCCTCTTTACCCTGATTATCCTCTGATATTTTTTTACCCCTTTGAATTGCATTCTTTATATCAGATAATCCGATTTGATTGACTATTTCCGTTACCCTTTTTTCTTTTTTTATGTTTGCATCTGCTGCTAACCCAAAAACTTGTCGTAATTTATCAGCATATGCATCCTGATTTTGTACTATATCAAAATAGTCTTCTTTATGAAGAATCAGCCATAAATCAAAACAATAATTTGTATATCCTAATTCAATCTTATTTTCTATTGCCAAATCTATTGCTTCTTCATACTTATCCTTTTTTCCGTCATAATCAAAAACAGATACTTTGTTTTCCTTACCAATAGATTTCTGAATAGTTCGTTCTACCACACACTTAGGATTTCCGCCATATGGTTCCGCATAATCAAATACTAAATCATGCGTTCTTTCTTCAACGCAATTCACTAATTCTGCTACTTTATCAAAATATATTCTTTCCTGGTTTTTTCCCTCACATCCTACAATGCAGAGGAATTGTGGTCTTCGTATTTTATTGTTCTTTGGACGATTCAAGATTATTCGCCTCTCTTTCCAATATGTGCTTAAATGCAATTTCCAAATCCATATGTGGCAATGCTCCATATTTTCCATTCAAATAATTTTTTAATATTCTTTCTTCTGGACGTAATTTGTAATCTGCTAAAGAATATATCTCGCTCACCATATCATTCCTTCGCTTTTCAACCATTACAATTTGATCATGTCTAAGCAATTCACCGTCTAAATATATTGGATTATGCGTATTGAAAATTAACTGAGCATTATTTTTATTGATATCTTTATTGTTAAAAATTCTTATCAGCGATACAACAATTTCAAAATGCAATGAAGCATCCATTTCATCCAAAACAATGACCCCGCCATTATCTAAAACATCTATAAACGGTTGTAACAATCTAATCAAATGGATAGTTCCTCTCGATTCCATCAGCTCTGAATCTACAATCATGGATATTGCATATTTTTTTTGTGGTTGCTCATCTTTTCTTAATGGTACTTGATACATTGAACACATAGATAATTCATCATTATCTGTTTCTGCCATAAATCCAATTTTTTGATTTCCAAACTCAGCTATATTCATAACTTCTTTAACTGAGGCACTTTCGAAAATATTTCTACGAATATCTTTATCTGGTTTTTTATTAAATATCGTCTTTAAGTCTTTTTGTCTAAAATTCATGTCATTTGCATTCATAATAACATTAAATTTTTCAAACCATAAATTAAAATCCTCAAAATATTTTTTATCAAACAAATTGCTAATTGCACCTGCTACAACTAACTTTTGTTTATCCAATGTCTGGTTCAATTTGTGAATCAAGCGTTCAGAAAAATCCGCATCATCCTTATTAATATAACCTTTTTTTACTAATTTCTTTACATCCACATAAATTTGATTTTCATCATCTCGTGAAAAGAACAAGTCATCATTAACATAAAGAACCTCTTCTTCAATTTTATATACATCAATATCCGTAAACTTAATTCCGTATCTATAAATATTATTTTGAGTGGAAAATGTAATTTCTAAAGAAACCGGATCATACCAACTTGTATCTCTAATAAAAGATAACATACTTTTATAAGATTCCAGCTCTTTGCAATTTAAGGTTCCTTTCATAACCATTTTTTTTAATATATCCATTGCCAACACAATGTTGGATTTTCCACATGCATTTGCTCCATAAATGACAGTCATTGGTAATACTCTTAACTTATTACCATTTACACTTTTATCTATCACATAATCATTATGCGTTTTCTGTTTACTTGAAAGCATTGTAAAAAAAGTCTCATCTTTAAATGACCTAAAGTTTTCCATTTTAAAGTTTAACAACATTTTTTTTGCATCTCCTTTCCATTTCTTTATATAATTATACATCATTATTGCTTTTTATCAACAATTTTATTGTTATTATATGCTAATTTGTTGCTATTTATACTCCACCTCCACTCTCCCGTCATCATACACATATATTCCCTGCACATATTCTTCCAGCATCTCTCGTGTCAGATTCTCATAGCCTAAATACTTCAACATTTGCTCCACCGGAACATTCTTTTTCATCAGGATTTCTTTCTCGTCGTTTATCAACTCATCCAGTTCCTGTACACGTTTCTGCAGTCGTTCTCTTTCTTCTTCCAACTGCTTCTTGGCTTCCATAAACTGATTCTGGTTCATCTGTCCCTCGTGATACTTCTCATAGTTCTGGCGGTTCTGGATTTTTATTTGTTCTTGACACTTTTCACAATCTGCACTTTCCGTCTTATAGGCTTCTATACTTTCCTCATGCTGTTTTCTCATGGATTGCTGCATCTGTTCTTGGCTGATATTCTGACGTAAGTAAGCCTTTATTTCTGCCAGCACGATATGCTCCAGCATTTTGTTATCCGCTTTCCCGGCAAAACATCCTGTATCTTCTTTTCCTTTACTGTAAGCACAGCTATAAAGAATATGACTATGAATCGGACTGCTTGAAGTCAGGCTTCTGCAACAATTCCCGCATTTTACATAGCCACCTAATAGTGTTGTTTCCCTGTCAAATTTGCTTTTCTTGGTGTATCTGATCTGAAGGGACTGTGCTTTTTCAAAAACTTCTTTTGATACAATCGGCTCGTGATGATTTTCCATCACTTTCCACTGATTTCTCGGTACCGGTACTTCTTTCCCAGTTCCGGGATCTGGAATCTTTGTCTTTCCATAGACCATACAGCCTATATAAGTCT
>OLNM01002563.1_pt1 | contig 11248 bp, 10 predicted proteins | sample 1672391 | NCBI WGS metagenome assembly OLNM01 (sample SAMEA3136680, study PRJEB25190) | human gut metagenome | reverse complement strand
TGATGAAGCTCTTACATTCATGAATCTGTCATTGGAACTATCTTTAGAGACGGATGACGTGATTTCTCAAGCTTGTAGCTATAGAGGGTTAGGTGAAATCTATTTAGCCTTGGAAGATAGGGAATTATCCAATAGACATTTCAAACGAGCTATAGAACTTTTCGAAAGTGTTGGAGAGTTTGAAGGGATAAGGGAAATTGAGGAATTGATTAATCGATGATTTGGCATGTAGATTTTGTCATTAGTTCGCTTAAATAAAAAGTTTTAATATGCTATAATCATTGTATTTGATTAAGGGAGAAAAGATGAGAGGTTGTGCTAGAAATGGAATTTCTATTTATTTTAATTATTTATATACCTTATTTCTTTTATTTAAATTGGAAGGATAAGCCTAAACAAAAAAATAAGTCCTTTTGCTATCTTTATAAATTTTATATGATTTACTTGTGGTTTATCCTCATAATTTCCATAATGGCTATCGGTATTTTATCCCTTGGAGTAGTAGCTGGTATGGGAAGAAAACTTCCGTTTGGTTTCTTTGTTTTATCTTTTTTATTTGTAGTTCTATTTAGTTTCTATATTTTTAGTATTCTAAAAGAGATAAAGGAATTAAAGCAAATAAAAGGTAAGTAAATAGATAGACGTAATCTAATTTGAATTGTCTTTATCTGGACTATACATCAAAATAAACAAGAATAGGGAAAAGTCTTTAGGATCAAAAAACGCATAATATTAGGTTTTGAAGAACCTTGATACTATGCGTTTTATTGTGGGGAGATTTACTTTATTTTCTCCTGAAATTGAGTTTTTACCTAGTATCGTTTTACTTCCGATTAGAGATAACAAATTTATCAATGAATAGTAAGTGATATAATGCAAGTACAAATCCCCAGAAACTACCACGAAGAGAAAATTCTTGATGATTAAGAGGAAGCAAATCACGGTTTCCTATATAGATGCATGTCAAAATCACAAATAGAATCCAAAATAAATCAGTCCATTTATATTTTGAAAAAAGACAAGGTGTTTTATCCTTGTCTTTTTCGTTTTACGTTTTAGTACTGCTTTTGTTTCAATGTCAATAAATGTGTTCTTTTTGGAGTATTCTATAGATTCGAGGTAACATTATCACGGTATAGATCAGGAGAGAAACACCTCCAAATATGAATATAAGACCTCCGTTTATGTCCTTTTGAAATAGATAAGTAAATACAATGGTACCTATCGGCATGATAGACGTATTTAGTGTGAACAAAGTACTCATTACTCTTCCTAAATAATTTGTTTCAATACTACTTTGAAGATAGGTCATGACGACAATATTTAGAATAACAAGAGTGAATGCGATAATTCCCATAAATAAACCGCCAACGGAAGAAATAATCACTTGGGTGTTAGTAGTTGCAAATGTAATACCCAAACCAACGATTGCGATGGTTAGAAGAAAAAGTGGAATGCGAATTCTATTAGAGAGAAGTGTATTATTTTCTTTTTTGTCTGGCAATAGTGACATAGACACACTGGCTAATAACATTCCAACTGCAGACATTGTTTCTAGGATACCTACTGTTGCATTATCTAATAAGAGTTGCTCTTTGACTACAAATGGCACTCCAATGCTAATGGAAGTATAGAAAAAATTCAGTACAACACTAACAAGAATAATATATTTGACAATCTGATTTTCTTTTAAGAATTGGATAATTTCTTTGACCCCGTGTTGATGCTTTTCATTCTGTTTAATCTTAGCTTCTTGCTCTTCGTGTTCATAGAAGAATTTCATGGTAAGTAAGACACCTAAAGAAAGGATATTTGCAATGATTTCTATAAGAATAAAGCCTGAGAAGCCTAACCAATTATAAAGAATGACTCCAATAGCTGGGGAAAGCATGGTTGCGATAGCAATGGCGGTTTGTGTAACAGAGCTTAATCGTTGAATTTTTGTATCATTTACTAACTCGTGGATAGAGGCTGAATAACAAGTATCATTGATGTTAACTGTGACAGAGTGAAGTATGACAAACGGAATTACTAAATATAAGATAGTAGATGAATTCGTTAAAAAATAAAATGCATAAAACAGAAGAAAGATAATAAGTCTAAAAATAAAATTATAAATTAAGATCTTTTTATGACGGTATCGGTCTACTAAATTACCGATTGGAACCAAGAAAATCAAACTAACTAAAGGATAGATGATCATATTGATTCCAAAACTCATTGCCGATTTTGTTTGGTCCAGTAACATTAATCCTAAAGCAAAATTAAAAGCTTTTCCACTTAAAGAACTAATAAAACTACTAATAAAGTCTTTGATGATTTGTCTATTAGACATTTGATCACTTATTAAATTCTTAATATTAGCCCCCTCCATTCGTTTCAACATTACTTCGGTTATCTAATCCTATTCAATCAACCTGTGTTGTAAGGTAATTGGGATAGTAGATAGACCATAATTTTTATTAATTAAGATTTTACCAATTATACTAATAAAAGTATAATAAAAAATGTAAAAAATATTGTCTTTATGTTTACTAATTATATTTCTCTCTTGCTTTGACATTATCTAAATTGATAACTTCTTACGTACCTCTTCTAAAATAGGATATATTTTACAATCGTTAAAGGATTTCAAAATGAAACAGATTGTTTTATTTTGCTTTTTGTAGGTTTTAACTTCATTCTAGATGTTGATACTATTTATCATAACGCTTGACGTCGCTTTCAAACGGGAGTACAATAATATTGAGGACAAGATGGTTAATCTCTTTTATTTAGGAGGTGTCAGATATGCAAATCTATTTTGTTTATTCTATTTTCTATCTATTATCACGCGTAGTAGCACTTGTAGTTCTAGCTTATCTTATTAAGTTACTCATTGCTCGTTTAAAAAGAAACTAAGTAACATTTTGCCCAAATAGTAGTTATTTGGGCTTTTTGCTATACTTTAGCCTAGTGGATTAAATTTATAAAGATAGGATTTAGCATATTCTTATTGAGTGATTTTATTTTATGAAGGTTGTTTATAGGTAAAGGGGAAAATAGATGGTTTCTAAAATTGATGTGGCTTGGGACTTGTTTCTGGAGGGAAAAACATCAGAAGCTAAAAAGTTGGTTGAACAAGATTTTTCCATTGATACCTGTACAGATTTTAGCCTTTTAAATCTGATGGGGTATTTATTATTGGCAGAAAAAGACTATGCCTCGTGTACCCGTATCTTTGAGAAATACATTTTATTAGCTCAACAAAATGAAGACAAAGAACATGAACACATTGGATTACATCAATTAGCTATGATCTACAGAGATCAGGGTGATTTTCATAAGGCTTTAAAGCTCATTGAAGATGAAGAGAAGATAATTGAAGAGCATTTTCCCAATGATAATCTAAAGAAAGCTGTGAATAACTACGAACAAGGCTATTTGAGATTGAAATTAAACAATCTTGATGAAGCTCTTACATTCATGAATCTGTCACTGGAACAATCTTTAGAGACTGATGATGTGATTTCTCAGGCTTGTAGCTATAGAGGGTTAGGGGAAATTTATTTAGCCTTGGAAGATAAAGGATTAGCCAACACACATTTCAAACGAGCTATAGAACTTTTCGAAAGTGTTGGAGAGTTTGAAGGGGTAAAGGAAATTGAGGAATTGATTAATCGATGATTTTGCATTTAGATTTTGTCATTAGTTTGCTTAAATAAAGTACATAATTGACATGATTAGCTCAAAAAATTTTTTTGTTACTAAAGTAATCGCTTCACTTATCTTAAAATAGTTTTTCTCCATTCAAACTAATGCAAAATAATATTCGTTTTTCAATTTCTCTAAGTGTTATCGCTTGCATTTTTACTTAAAAGGGATACAATGATAGTGAAAAAACAAATCCTTTAAAGTATGCGAGGTGCTGTATGATGGTAAACAAGTATATCAAGTATCTTCCTTGGATGATCCTAGGAGCCTTCCCCTCCTATCAATCAGCGACTTACTATGCCCGTAATTCATTTGACTTGTTCTATCTGACCTTGAACTTTCTGATTGTGTACATCGCTTTAATCGTCTTCTATGAAAAAGTTCTAAGAGACAAATGCAAAGAACTCTTCATACGAATCATGAGCAATCCTAAAAAAGATAAGCAAGGATAAGAGTTGAAAAGCCATCTAAGGATGGCTTTTTTTATAGATTTTCTATTTTTTCTTTGAAACATTGCAAAATCGGTCCCGAGAATGATTTCCTTGCTGATCTAGCTTTTTCAAGGGAGTTTTACCCTTAAATATGGTAAAATAGTAACGAAATATACTAGTAGATATCAAATAAAAAAGAGGTTAAGAATGACAATTGGGATTGATAAGATTGGTTTTGCGACGAGCCCTTATGTCTTGCGTTTAGAAGATTTGGCTGCTGCTCGTGATACTGATCCCGAAAAACTGAGCAAGGGTCTTCTCTTAAAAGAACAAAGTGTTGCACCGATCACAGAAGACATCGTCACATTGGCTGCTACTGCAGCAGATGATATTTTAACAGACGAAGATAAAGAAGCGATCGACATGGTGATTCTTGCGACAGAATCTGGAATTGACCAGAGTAAAGCTGCTGCTGTGTTTGTTCATGGCTTACTAGACATCCAGCCTTTCGCCCGCTCTTTTGAGATGAAAGAAGCCTGCTATGCTGCGACTGCTGCCTTGGATTATGCTAAACTCCATGTTGAAAAATTCCCACAGAGTAAGGTTTTGGTCATTGCCAGTGACATCGCTAAATACGGAATTGGAACTCCTGGAGAACCAACACAGGGGGCTGGAGCGGTTGCTATGCTGATCAGCCAAAATCCTCGTATTCTATCTTTTAACGATGATAATGTTGCCCAAACACGCGATGTGATGGATTTTTGGCGTCCAAATTATGCGACAACTCCCTTCGTGAATGGGATTTATTCAACGCAACAATATCTAGATTCTCTGAAAACAACTTGGGCGGAATACCAGAAACGGACTGGCCTTGCCTTGACAGACTTTGCAGCTGTCTGCTTCCACTTGCCTTATCCGAAATTAGCTCTCAAGGGCTTGAAAAAAATCCTGGATAAGTCAGTACCAGAAGAGAAAAAAGATCAATTACAATACAACTTTGATCAATCGATTCTATACAGCCAACGCGTGGGAAATATCTACACTGGATCTCTTTTCCTAGGCTTGCTGTCACTACTGGAAAATGACCCCCAACTCAAAGCTGGGGACCGAATCGCCCTCTTTAGCTATGGAAGTGGAGCGGTTTCTGAGATCTTTAGTGCCAATCTCGTTCCTGGTTTTGAGCAACTCTTAGATCACAAACGCATGGAAAAACTGGACCAACGTACGGTTCTTAGTGTTGCTGACTACGAACGACTCTTTTATGAGGAAGTAGATCTAGATCCTAGTGGCAATCAAGTGTTTGAGCCTGCTACGCATCAAACTTTTGCTTTGACAGAGATCAAGGAACACCAACGCACTTACCAGAAAGTAGAAAAATAATGGCACGATTACCAGGTTTTGCAAAACTTTCTCCCACAGAACGCATAGAGGCCTTACTGAAGGAAGGCCTCTTAACTTGGGATGAAGCACAGATCTTAAAAGAACAAAAGGGACTCCCACTTTCTATTGCAGATCAATTGACGGAAAATGTCTTGTCGACTTTTGACTTGCCTTTTAGCCTTGCTCCTTATTTCCTGATCAATGGTCGTGACTATGTCCTTCCCATGGTCACAGAAGAACCATCCGTGGTCGCGGCTGCCAGCTTTGCAGCCAAGCTCATCCAACGTTCGGGCGGCTTCACCACCCAGGTGCACCAGCGCCAAATGATTGGCGAGATTGCTCTGACGGATGTTGAAGACATGGAAGTTGCTAGCAAGCGCATCCTAGAAGATAAGGAAGCTCTTCTTCAGCTGGCTAATGAAGCCTATCCTTCTATCGTCAAGCGTGGAGGTGGAGCGAGAGATCTTTGGGTCGAAAACAAGGGGGACTTTCTTATTGTCTACTTGGCTGTCGATCCCAAAGAAGCCATGGGGGCCAATATGCTCAATACCATGTTAGAAGCTCTGACCGATCGTATCCAGGAACTCTCTGGTGGTCAGGCCTTGATGGCAATTTTATCCAACTTGGCTACTCGCTCTTTAGTGAGTGCACGGTGTGCCATCGATTTTAAAGCACTGAGTCGAAATCCTGAGGAAGCCACTGAGATTGCCCACCGGATGGAGTTAGCCAGCCAACTGGCTCAAGTGGATCCTTACCGTGCAGCCACTCATAACAAGGGAATTTTTAACGGGATTGATGCCCTGGTCCTTGCGACAGGCAATGACTGGCGGGCCATCGAAGCAGGAGCCCATGCCTATGCTGCACAAAGTGGTTCTTACAAGGGCTTGAGTCACTGGACAAGTCAGCCGAAAGAGAAAAAACTCTATGGAGAGATCACCCTGCCAATGCCGGTTGCGACAAAAGGAGGCTCGATTGGCCTCAACCCAACGGTTCAAGTCAGCCACCGCTTGCTAGGAGAGCCTTCTGCTATTGAATTAGCAGGTATCATCGCTTCGCTCGGTTTGGCGCAGAATTTCGCAGCCCTCAAAGCCCTTGTCACCACAGGGATCCAAGCAGGACATATGAAACTCCAAGCACGCTCCCTAGCCCTTCTAGCAGGAGCAAAGGAAGAGGAAGTTCCCCGATTGGTCAACCAACTCCTTGAAAACAAACCCTTTAACTTAGAAAAGGCACAAACACTCTTACAAGAATTGAGAAAATAAAGAACTAAGACAAGCTAATTCTTTAGCAAATTAAGTCAAGTGATCCTGCAAAGAAATAAAAATAAGTTCTAATTTTTTAAATGAATCGAGAATATAATGAAACTTTCCGCCGTGAGAAAAGTGCTAGAAACACTTTTGTTTCTAGCACTCGGAATTATTGAGACCTTAGGCTCAATAATTAGTCTTGGAACTTCGTAGAAGTTCGCTGACGTCCGTAACTCACCTAAGGAAAGTTTTTTAGATGACGTCGTTTCCAATCTGACAGGCCTTCTCTATCGAGAAAGACCTGCTTCAACGAGGAAGTAATTTCCTCTATTTTTCCATTTGCTTTATTAGGCTAATTTGACACAGAAGGCATCCCAAGGGGCCAACTTACCTGATTCGAGGACTTGCTCGACCTTGGTATTGGCAATGAGAACCTCTTCAACCCCATTGACGAGCGGTAACTCTTGCTCTTGACTGGAGAGATTGACAACTACCAGATAGGCTTGCTCTCCTTCTACCCGCTTGTAGGCAAAAACCTTGTCTGCTGCGTCCACCAATTCATAATCAGCTGTCAAAAGCCAAGGGTGCTCTTTTCTCAAAGCAATGAGGGCTTGGTAGGTATAGAAAATAGAGTCTGGATCTGCTAGGGCAGCCTCCACATTGATCTCTTTGTAGTTTGGGTTGACCGCAAGCCATGGACGACCTGTCGTAAAGCCAGCTTCTGCTTCACCATTCCACTGCATCGGTGTCCGTGCATTGTCCCGACCAATATGGCGGATTTGATCCATGATCACTTCAAGCGGAACCCCTTTTTCTAAGGCTTCATGAGAATAGTTGATCGACTCAATATCTTCTACGTCCTCAAGGCTCTTAAATGGATAGTTGGTCATCCCGATTTCTTCCCCTTGATAGATATAAGGAGTTCCCTTCATCAAGTGAAGCAGAATCGCTAAAGCCTTGGCAGATTTGACACGATAGTTCCCATCATCCCCCCAAGTTGACACAATCCGTGGCAAATCGTGGTTGTTCCAAAAGAGGGAATTCCAGCCTTCCTCTTCTCCTAATTCCGTCTGCCACTTGGTGAAAATTTCCTTCAATTTAGGCACATCCAATTCCTTCGCATAGTGCCACTTTGGTTGACCCGGTTGGTATTGAAGGCCGATGTGTTCAAATTGGAAAACCATGGACAATTCTTGATTTTTTGGATTGGAGTATTGCTTGGCAATCTCTGGAGTTGCTCCCCAAGTTTCTCCCACTGTGAGCAGATCCTTATCGCCAAAGGTCGCTTGATTCATTTCCTTCAAGTAAGGATGGAGCATGGGACCATTGCTGATGATTTCCTGATCTGGGATCTTACCGATCATATCGATCACATCCATACGGAAGCCACCAATTCCCTTGTCAATCCAGAAATTCATCATGTCATAGATCTGATGACGGAGCTCCTCATTTTCCCAGTTAAGGTCTGGTTGCTTCTTACTAAAGTTATGCAGGTAGTATTGACCTGAGGCTTCATCGAATTCCCAAGCAGAGCCACTAAAAGCAGAAATAATACCATTAGGCTCATTGCGCCAAATATAGAAATCCCGCTTTGGACTGTCTGGGTTTTCACGCGCCTCGATAAACCAAGCATGCTCATCAGAGGTATGGTTGACCACCAAGTCCATGATGATTTTGATCTTGCGTTTCTGACCTTCTGCGATCAATTCTTCCATATCTTCCATGGTACCAAAGATGGAGGCAATATCCTCGTAATCCGAGATGTCATAGCCGTTATCATCCATGGGACTCTTGTAGACTGGTGAGAGCCAGATGGCTGTAATCCCTAGCTTTTCCAGATAGTCTAGCTTGCTCGTGATCCCCTTGAGATCCCCGATGCCATCGCCATTACTATCCTTGAAACTTTTTGGATAAACTTGGTAAATTACGGCGTTATGCCACCATTTTTGTTCCATTTTTTCTTCTCCTTTATGATTGTGAAATCACTTTCATCATACAAAAATAGGGGTGAAATTGCAAGAGTTTACAAGTCTTCTCCCTCTTCACTGGAATAAATCACTTCAAAGAGACGTTGGCGCAAGCCTTCCTCCAAAGGCGTGATGACCTTCATCAACTGTTTCCAATCCTTGGCTCTTGAACAAGCCGCAAATAATTCGTTTTTCCTATCGTAGGCCAGGTTGGCAGATTTTAAGAGCTCAAACATCCGATCTTCTTTGGCAATCGGATGCGATTGCAGCTCACCCATCGCAATTTCCTGACTTTGATTGTCCACTAAAATAGGGGCTGTCTCAAAGGTATGGAGCAAGAAACGGTGCTGTCTCTTTTCAGGAAGCAAGGCAATCTCACCTGTCAAATCCAGCCTAATCTTTCTTTCATCCCAATCGACTGTTACGCGGGTTTCAACCTTGCTAGCTCCTTCTCCTTCGACGAGTACAAAGGAACGATTGTCACCTGGGAAGAGATGCCAGTCCAGCATTTCTGGAAGGTCCACTCCTGTCTGTGGTTGTGCATCCATAGGGATGATGGCTCCCGCACGTGCAAAGACTGGAATATCCTGGCTGGTCCTAAAGACCGTGAGATTGCCTCTTCCTTCATACTTCCAGTCATGGAAGAAATCATACCAAACGCCGTCTGGGAACCAAACACTCACAGAAGCACTATGAAAGACCGGATCCAGTGCTTCGGTAATCGGTGCCACCATGAGTTCACTGCCAAAGAAATATTGATTTTTCGCTTCATAAGCCTCTTCTTCATTTGGATAGTGGTAATAAAGGGGTTGAACCAAAGGCAGCCCTTCTTCGTGCGTTGCCACATTCATGGTGTAGAGATAAGGCAGTAAGCTATGGCGCAGGCGCAAATACTGCTTCATCAAGCGACAGGTCTCAGGAGAGTAAAACCACGGTTCCTTGCTGTTAAAGGCATTACAAGAACTATGAAGACGATTGATCGGGCTAAAAACCCCAAACTGCAACCAGCGAAGAGCCAAGTCTTCATCATAGTAGCCCCGCATATGGCCACCGATATCGTGACTCCACCAGGTGTAGCCGATATTGGAAGCTGTGCTGGTAAAATAGGGTTGAAAGGCTAGGGATTCCCAAGTCACAATAGTGTCCCCTGAAAAACCAATCGGATACCGATGGCTACCAGGACCCCCATATCGTGATAAGATGAGACCAGCTTGGCCTTTTCGGCAATTGTCTAGATAATGATAGTGATTTAACAACCAAAGGGGATCCATCTTGCCATGACTACCTTGCTGCCAATCAATCCACCAAAAGTCCACTCCTTGTTCTTCCAAAGGATGGTGGACATCTTCGAAATAAGCTTCGCGAAAGGCTGGACTATAAAAGTCAAAGCTAGCCGCTTCTTCTTTCTCAGCATCCAGTCCCAAACGTTTTGCGACCATGGAATAAGCATCTTCGAAGGCGCGAATTCCATCTGCCGGATGGACATTTAAGGTCACCTTTAAACCACGCTCATGCAGGCCATTTAAGAAGGCAACTGGATCAGGAATCAAATCCCGGTTCCAACTATAGCCCGTCCAACCACTTCCAAAGCGAGCAGGAATCGCCGTCTTGTGCCAGTCCATATCGATCACACTGACTGCAAGAGGCACCCCTTCTACTTTGAAGCGATCCATCAAATCTGTGTACTCCTGACTGGTATAAGGCCAATACCGGCTCCACCAGTTGCCAAGAGCATAACGTGGCAAGAGGGGTGGCTGTCCCGTCAGATGGTAAAAATCTTTTAAGGCACCTAGATAATCGCGCCCATAACCGAAGAAATACAGATCCACTTCTGGATAGGACCGTGCTCTAAAGCCGCTTTCGACATCATACAAGTAGGAAGCGGAATCGTCTAAAAGAGCATAGCCTGCCTTGCTCAAGATTCCATCTTCCAACTCCATAGCCCCATCGACCTCGTCAAGCGTCCGACTGGTCCCCATTAAGGTCTCCGGCTGATCTCCATAGTGCCATCGGCTCCCATAGACTGCATACTGACCCTTGAGTTCGATATAAAGCCGATCCGGTGCAAAAGGTCCTTTTTCAAAATGGAGGTGGAGATGCTCTGTATGAAGATCGAGGACCTCTTCTGTCTCTATAACCTCGCAGGCAACAGGTCCAAAATCTCGATGTTGTACAACTTGCGTCTGACCATCTTCAAAAACACCATCTTCTGAGTATTCCAAGCGCACCAAAGATTCCGTTAATACGGAGATCCGGTAGTTTTCTCCCTCTATCACTGGTCCTGCCATTTGTCTGTCCTCCTCTTTTTATAGGGCATCTGATTTGCCCTCTTTTCATCTGCTTCGCCTTACTAGGTAAGCGCTTACGATTTTACTATAGCACTCAAAAAAAGGCCTGTCAACACTTGACAGAGCCTTTCCTAAAATTTTATAAGATCAACTTCCCCAATTGATCAAGAGATACATAAGACTCGAGCCAAACATATCTGCCAAGGCATGCATGAGGAAAAATGGCAAGAGATTCTTGACGA
>OLNM01002562.1_pt1 | contig 11249 bp, 6 predicted proteins | sample 1672391 | NCBI WGS metagenome assembly OLNM01 (sample SAMEA3136680, study PRJEB25190) | human gut metagenome | reverse complement strand
CTCCCGTCTGCTTAAAGATCGTATCATTTTCCTGGGAGAGGAAGTAAATGATGTGACAGCCAGCCTGGTTGTAGCACAGCTTCTGTTCCTGGAGGCAGAGGATCCGAATAAGGATATCAGCTTATATATCAACAGCCCGGGCGGTTCTGTTACCGCAGGTATGGCGATCTATGACACGATGAATTATATCAAATGTGATGTATCTACCATCTGTCTGGGTATGGCAGCCAGCATGGGCGCATTCCTGCTTTCCGGCGGTACCAAAGGAAAGAGATATGCACTTCCGAACGCAGAAGTGATGATTCACCAGCCATCCGGCGGCGCGAGAGGACAGGCAACCGAGATCCAGATCGTAGCGGAGAATATTCTTCGTACCAAGAAGAAATTAAACGAGATTCTGGCAGCCAATACAGGCCAGCCGTATGACGTGATCGTGCGTGATACAGAGCGTGATAATTACATGACAGCAGAGCAGGCGAAAGAGTATGGTCTGATTGATTGTGTCATTACCAACCACTAATTAGATTTCTGGATGGAATAATAGAAAGGAACAAGGTGGAAGTATGCCAGGCAGAACAGACGACAAAATACGCTGCTCATTTTGCGGCAAGACACAGGATCAGGTTAGAAAACTGATCGCTGGCACAGATAATGTATATATCTGCGATGACTGTATCGAACTCTGCTCGGAGATTCTGGAAGAGGAATTTGCCGATCAGGAAAAAGGACCGGATTTCAGCGGAATCAACCTGCTGAAGCCGAAGGAAATCAAAGAATTTCTCGATGAGTATGTCATCGGACAGGACGACGCCAAGCGCTACATGGCGGTGGCGGTCTACAACCACTACAAACGGCTGCTTTACGCCCCCAAGGACGACGACATCGAGCTCGACAAGTCGAACATCCTGCTGGTCGGCCCGACGGGTACCGGCAAGACGCTGATGGCCCGCACGATCGCCAAATTGCTGAACGTGCCCTTCACCATCGTGGACGCTACGGTACTTACCGAGGCGGGATACGTGGGCGAGGATGTCGAGAGTATTCTCTCGCGGCTGTTGCAGGTGGCTTCCTACGACGTGGAGCTGGCCCAGCGGGGAATTGTCTTCATCGACGAAATCGACAAGATCGCCCGCAAGAGCGACAATCCGTCGCTTACGCGCGACGTATCAGGTGAAGGAGTGCAGCAGGCTTTGCTGAAGATTCTGGAAGGCACGGTGGTCAATGTTCCGCCCCAGGGCGGGCGCAAGCATCCCGAGCAGCAGTTCGTGCAGGTCGATACGCGCAACATTCTGTTCATCTGCGGCGGAGCGTTCGACGGCATCGAGAAGAAGATCGCCCAGCGGCTCAACACCCGGGCGATGGGTTACGGACGGATGAATGCCGATTCCGTGGACCGCAACAACCTCATGCAATACCTTATGCCGCAGGACCTCAGGTCGTTCGGTCTGATTCCCGAACTGGTGGGCCGCCTGCCGGTGCTGACCTATATGGAGCCGCTCGGCCGCGAGGCCCTGCGTTCGATCCTCACGCAGCCCAAAAATGCCATCATCAAGCAGTATGAAAAGCTGTTCGAGATGGACGGCGTGAAGCTCGTGTTCGACGACGAGGTGTTGGACTATATCGTCGATAAAGCCATCGAGTACCGGCTCGGTGCCCGGGGATTGCGTTCGATCTGCGAAGCGATCATGATGGACACGATGTTCGATATCCCCTCTTCGGGAGAGCGCCGCTTCGAAGTGACCTTGCCTTATGCCCGGGAAAAGTTCGAAAAGAAGAAATTTTTGGCGCTCAAGCAGGTCGGATAAGCCGGATTTATATTAAATTTGTACCACGAACGCCGGGCCGCTTGCAACATGCCGGAGCGGGAGGCTGTCGGAATGGAACATCGAGCGGGCGGGATTTCCGGTTTTCAATGCGGTCTTGTCTGCCTGGTTTTCCGCAGGAACGGAACCGGGCGGATCTGACGCGGGCGCGGGCCGGGTGAAAGGATTCCGCAATTTATCCTGAACAGGATACGCAAGTCCGTTGCATCGGGGTGGTGCAGGTTTATCCGGGTTACGCCGTATGTAGCAGCGAAGCGAGAAATTCAAACATAATAAAAGCATACAATCACTTATGATTACTAAATCCGAACTCACGCGCGTTGCAGACAACATCCGCATCCTGTCTGCGGCGATGGTCGAGAAAGCCAAATCGGGACATCCCGGCGGCGCAATGGGCGGCGCGGACTTCATGGCTGTACTTTACACCGAATTTCTCCGCTACGATCCGGACCAGATGGATTATCCTTTCCGGGACCGTTTCTTCCTCGATCCGGGACACATGTCGCCGATGCTCTACTCGACTCTCGCACTGGCCGGAACTTATTCGGTGGAGGATTTGCGTAATCTGCGGCAGTGGGGCAGCGTCACGCCGGGCCATCCGGAAGTGGACGTGCTGCACGGTGTGGAGAATACGTCGGGTCCTCTGGGCCAGGGGCATGCCATGGCGCTGGGCGCCGCGATCGCCGAGCGGTTCCTTGCGGCTCGTTTCGGGGAGTGGCAGTCCCACAAGATCTATGCCTACATCTCCGACGGCGGTATCGAGGAGGAGGTGTCGCAGGGCGTGGGCCGCATCGCCGGCCACCTGGGGATGAACAATCTGATCATGTACTACGATTCGAACAACGTTCAGCTTTCGACCAAGGTCGATGAGGTGGATACCGAGAACGTAGCGATGAAATACGAGGCGTGGGGCTGGAACGTCATCACCATCGACGGCCATGACGTAGAGCAGATCCGCGAAGCTCTTACGGCTGCCAATGCCGAAAAGGAGCGTCCGATGCTTATCATCGGCCGTACGGTCATGGGCAAGGGTGCGGTTGCGGCCGACGGATCGAGCTTCGAGGACAAGGTTTCGACGCACGGTCAGCCGCTGACGGCTGCCGGAGCCGATTTCGCCGCTACCGTCCGCAACCTGGGCGGCGATGCGGAGGATCCGTTCAAGATCTTCTCCGAGAGCGGCAAGGTGTTCGACGCCCGCCGCGAAGAGCTTCGTGAATGGGTGCGCACGCAGCGCGAGAGGGAGAAGACGTGGCGTTCCGAGCACAAGGAGCTCTCCCGCAAACTCGATCTTTTCCTCTCGGGCAAGGTGCCGGAGATGGACTACAAGGGACTCGAGATCAAACCCGACGGTGCGACCCGCGCCGCCTCGGCTTCAGTGCTCTCCTTCTATGCGGAGCGGATCGAAAATATGATCGTCGCCTCGGCCGACCTCTGCAATTCGGACAAGACGGACGGCTACCTCAAGAAAACCAAAGCCTTCTCGAAGGGTGATTTCTCGGGCAAGTTTTTCCAGGCAGGCGTTTCGGAGCTGACGATGGCCTGCATTGCCAACGGTATGGCGCTGCATGGGGGCGTGATTCCGGCGTGCGGTACGTTCTTCGTCTTCTCGGACTATATGAAACCCGCCGTGCGTCTGGCTGCCCTGATGCACCTGCATGTAATCTATATCTGGACGCACGACTCGTTCCGTGTGGGCGAGGACGGTCCGACGCACCAGCCCGTCGAGCACGAGGCTCAGATCCGTCTGATGGAACATTTGAAGAATCACCGGGGGGAGCGTTCTATGTTGGTGCTGCGTCCGGCCGACGGCGAGGAAACCGTCACAGCCTGGAAATTGGCGATCGAGGAGCATCGTCCCGTCGCGCTGATCCTGTCGCGGCAAAATATTAAGAATCTGCCCGCACTCAATCACAGCCGCCGTGAGGAGGCTGCCCAGCTTTCGAAAGGCGCCTATATCGTAGTCGATGCCGCCAAACCGGCTGTGGTGATGCTCGCTTCGGGTTCCGAAGTCGCTACGCTGGTCGAAGGTGCCGAGTTGCTTTCGAAGGAGGGAATCGCGGTCCGTATCGTGAGCGTGCCGAGCGAAGGACTTTTCCGCGACCAGCCCAAATCCTATCAGCAGACCGTTCTGCCACAGGGTGTGGTGCGTTACGGCCTTACGTCGGGTCTGCCCGTGACATTGCTGGGACTGGTAGGTGAAAACGGTATGATTCACGGTCTGGATCACTTCGGTTATTCGGCACCCTACAAGGTCCTCGACGAGAAGTTCGGTTACAACGGCCAGACGGTATATGAAGAGGTGAAGAAGTTGATCAGTAAATAAGCCGGTTGTAAAACGGATAGAAGACAGGCCCGGATGCCGATAGGCGTCCGGGCCTGTCTTCTGTTTGTTCCGTCGTTCTCCCGTTGATTTTTTCACGGGTCTTTCCGCTGTTTTTTGCACCCGTCGGGTTTCCCGAAGACTTGTCCGGCGATGTTCGGGGAAGAACGGGTGCAGCTTTCAAATCGGATCGTGGACAGAGTGCCTCGGGGCGGCCTTTTCCTGTTATTGTTGATAACTTTTCCATAAAATGCCGGAGGGGCGGACCATCGAATGCGATTAAACCCTATATTTGTTTTCGGTATCGGTTCCCGAGGTGGAGGGCGAATCCACCGGGATTAAAAGGGAATCCTGTGAAAGTCAGGAACTATCCCCGTAGCTGTAAGTTTCTTTTGGGCGGTACATTCTCTCTGCCACTGGCCGTTCGGGCCGGGAAGGCGTGCCGTCCGGAACAAGTCAGAAGACCTGCCGTACCGGGACGAGATTCGTTGCTTTCGGGTGAAAAGCGTCGGAACGGTTTCGGGTGCTTCGTCGTATCTATTGCCGGTTCTGTAAATTCCATTCCTGCCTGTGTCGTATCGGGTCGGATCGCTGCGAATCCGTCGTTCAGAAGAGGTGTATTTCGGTTTTTCCGAAGGGTCGGTAAAAAGTCGTCGGATCGGACGACAACCGATATGACCGACGAAGGCGTACGGTATGGCTCGGAACGTGCGGCTTGTCGTGTTTCTGCGGAGAAAGCCCGGCGGCTGATATTTGTTGCCGTCGAGCCGGGTCGGAATCGGCCGAATTTCCGTCGGTGGAGTTATCGGTGTGGGGAATTCGAGCGTTGAAAGTATGAGTATAATAATATAATATTTGAGGAGAAGTTTAATCGTTATGGAAACATTCATTGTCAAGAGGGACGGAACGCGGGAGGCGTTTTCGATGGAGAAGATTCAGCGGGCGATCGCCAAGGCATTCCTTTCGGTCGGGAGTTTCGCTACGCAGGACGTGATCACCAACATCCTGAGCCGGGTCAGCGTGACCGACGGCATCTCGGTCGAGGAGATCCAGAACCAGGTGGAGGTCGCGCTCATGGCCGAGCGTTACTACACGGTAGCCAAGGCTTATATGCTTTATCGCCAGCGGCATACCGAGGATCGGGAGGTGCGCGACAAGTTGCAGTTCCTCATGGAGTACTGCGATGCTTCGAACGCCGCGACAGGAAGCAAGTTCGACGCCAATGCCAACGTGGAGAACAAGAACATGGCTACGCTCATCGGCGAGCTGCCCAAATCGAATTTCATCCGCCTGAACCGCCGCATGCTCACCGACCGCCTCAAGGAGATGTACGGCAAGGAGTTGGCGGACAAGTATATCGAAATGCTGAACGACCATTTCATCTACAAAAACGACGAAACTTCGCTGGCCAACTATTGCGCTTCGATTACGATGTATCCCTGGCTCATCGGAGGAACGATTTCGATCGGGGGCAATTCGAAAGCCCCGACCAACCTCAAGTCATTCTGCGGCGGCTTCGTGAATATGGTTTTTATCGTGTCGAGTATGCTCAGCGGCGCCTGCGCCACACCCGAATTTCTGATGTATATGAACTATTTTATCGGCCAGGAGTACGGCACCGACTATTTCAAACGGGCGGACGAGGTGGTCGATCTCTCGAAGAAGCGGCGCACGATCGACAAGGTCATCACCGATTGTTTCGAACAGATCGTCTATTCGATCAACCAGCCGACCGGAGCGCGGAATTTCCAGGCCGTGTTCTGGAACGTGGCTTACTACGACCGCTACTATTTCGAGAGCCTGTTCGGAAATTTCCTCTTCCCCGACGGCAGCAAGCCCGACTGGGAGTCGCTCAGCTGGCTGCAAAAGCGTTTCATGAAGTGGTTCAACCGCGAACGGACCCGCACCGTGCTGACCTTCCCGGTCGAAACGATGGCTTTACTCACGGAAAACGGTGACGTGAAGGACAAGGAGTGGGGCGATTTCACGGCCGAAATGTATGCCGAGGGACATTCGTTCTTTACCTACATGAGCGACAATGCCGATTCGCTTTCGAGCTGCTGCCGCCTGCGCAACGAAATTACGGACAACGGGTTCAGCTACACGCTCGGCGCCGGAGGCGTATCGACCGGCTCGAAGAGCGTGCTGACGATCAACCTGAACCGTTGCATCCAGTACGCCGCACGTAAGGGTATGCCCTATCAGTTCTTCCTCGAGGAGGTGGTCGATCTGGTGCACAAGGTGCAGTTGGCCTACAACGAGAACCTGAAATACATGCAGTCGAAGGGGATGCTGCCCCTGTTCGATGCGGGCTATATCAATATGTCGCGCCAGTACCTCACTATCGGTGTGAACGGACTGGTCGAAGCGGCCGAATTTCTCGGCATTCCGATCAACGACAATCCCGATTACGAACGTTTTACGCAGGAAATTCTCGGAATGATCGAAAAGTACAACAAGAAGTACCGCTCGAAGGAGGTGATGTTCAACTGCGAGATGATTCCGGCGGAGAACGTGGGAGTGAAGCATGCCAAATGGGACAAGCGCGACGGCTACAAGGTGGGGCGCGACTGTTACAACAGCTATTTTTACATCGTCGAGGACGAATCGCTCAACATCGTGGACAAGTTCCGACTGCACGGCCGCAAATACATCGAGCACCTCACGGGCGGCTCGGCCCTGCACATGAACCTGCAGGAACATTTGAGCCGGGAGCAGTACCGCCACCTGTTGCGCGTGGCTTCGCAGGAGGGATGCAACTATTTCACGTTCAACATCCCGAATACGGTCTGCAACGATTGCGGGCATATCGACAAGCGCAACCTCAAGGCGTGTCCGAAATGCAACGGCAGGAATCTCGATTATCTGACCCGTATCATCGGTTATATGAAGCGTGTCAGCAACTTCTCTCAAGCTCGGCAGCAGGAGGCCGCGCGTCGTCACTATGCTACGCCTGGCCAGCTTTGATGTGGTGTTCCAGGAGATTCCGGGCGAAGTGACCCTCGCTCTGAATCTTTCGGGGTGTCCGAACCGGTGCGCCGGGTGTCACAGTCCCCATCTGTGGGAAGAGGTCGGGGAGCCGCTGGACGATAATTTGCTGAATAGTTTGTTGTCGGGATACGGAAATGCGATTACCTGCGTTTGTTTTATGGGAGGCGATGCAGCGCCCGGCGATGTCGCGCATTGGAGCGCCTGTGTGCGGGCTGCGACCGAGGGCCGGCTGAAGACAGGCTGGTATTCGGGGCGTTCTGAATTGGCCGCAGGTATCGACCCGCGCAGTTTTGATTATATCAAGCTGGGACCGTATGTCGCACATTTGGGAGGCTTGGATTCCGCTTCGACGAACCAGCGGCTTTACCGGGTGACGGACGGCGAAATGAAGGACATTACGGCGGAGTTGAGGAACAGGGATCGTATGTTATTGGGTTAATTGAATCATATTAAAAGGCTGCGAGGGCTGTGAACAAATAGTTCACGGCCCTCGCGGTGTATTGCCGGGCGGTTCGGGGACCTGCATGGAACGACCGTCGCGAAGTTTGTTTTTCGGTTTGAGAAGCCCGAAAGAATTCGGTGGTTCGATTCCATCGGGAGCTAACAACAAAAAGTCCCCGAAAAGGGGACTTTTTACTTGTGCGGTCGGTCGCGTTATAGTCCGAACTCTTGCTTGATCAGATCGACGGCATCGAGCTTTTCCCAGCCGAAGAATTCGATCTCGCGTTCCACCTCGCGGCCGTCCTCCCACACTTTCTCCTTGCGGGTGTAGGGGCGGTTGCCGAAATGTCCGTAGGATGCCGTCGCTTCGAAGATCGGGTTTTTGAGGCCGAATTTCTTCACGATAGCCGCCGGACGCAGGTCGAAGAGCTTGGCGATACGGCGGGCGATCTCCCCGTCGGTCATGTCCGCGAGCTTCGGATTGCGGCTGCATACCGCACCGTGCGTATCGACGAAGACGGAGATCGGTTCGGCGATCCCGATGGCATAGCTCAACTCCACGAGAATTTCGTCCGCGATCCCGGCCGCCACCATGTTCTTGGCGATGTAGCGGGCTGCGTAAGCTGCCGAACGGTCCACCTTCGAGGAGTCCTTGCCCGAGAAGGCGCCGCCGCCGTGGGCACCGCGTCCGCCGTAGCTATCGACGATGATCTTGCGGCCCGTGAGTCCCGTATCTCCGTGCGGGCCGCCGATGACGAACTTGCCCGTGGGATTCACGTGCAGGATATAGTCGTCGCCGATCAGTCGCGCCAACTTATCCTTGGCGCGTTCCAGACGGGCCTTGACGCGTGGAATGAGGATCGTGCGCACGTCCTCGCGGATCTTCTCCTGCATGCGTTTTTCGGCCATCTTCTCGGTGACGCCCTTGCTCGTGGGGATGAAATCGTCGTGCTGGGTCGAAACCACGATGGTATGTACGCGCAGCGGACGGTGCGTCTGTTCGTCGTATTCGATCGTTACCTGCGACTTGGCGTCGGGACGCAGGTAGGTCATCACCTGCCCTTCGCGGCGGATGACGGCCAGTTCCTTGAGAATGACGTGCGAGAGGATGAGCGTCGCAGGCATGTATTCGCGCGTTTCGTTGCACGCATAGCCGAACATGATGCCCTGATCGCCCGCGCCTTGTTCTTCTTCGGCCTCGCGCACGACACCCTGGTTAATGTCCGGAGACTGTTCGTGGATCGCGGAGAGTACGCCGCAGGAATTACCGTCGAACTGATATTCGCTTTTGGTATAACCGATACGGTTGATTACGCGGCGTGTTACGTGCTGGATATCGACGTAGGCGCTCGAACGCACTTCGCCCGCGACGACAACCAGACCGGTGGTACAGAGCGTTTCGCAGGCTACTTTGGAGTTGGGGTCGTGACGAAGGAATTCGTCGAGAATGGCATCGGAAATCTGATCCGAAACTTTGTCGGGGTGTCCTTCGGACACGGACTCCGACGTAAATAAAAATCCCATTTTACATTTTTTTTGGAAGTTAAACGTATAAAATGGGGAAAAATTGGCTGCTGGAATAAAAAAGCTGTTTTAGCTATTTTTTATTGTGGTTTGCAATCAGTCAAATCTTTCCACATTCCCCGCCGATCGGCGAGGACTGCAAAGGTAAATATAAAAAACGGGGAATAAAAACTTATTCCCCATATTATTTGCGAAAAATAGGTGCCGTCTTATAGGGCCTTGGTATCTATCGGGTTACGTTCAAGGTCGGCAGATTCAGGATTTGGGCCCGGGTGAATTATTCTGTGTGCCGACGGCGGAGTTTTCGCTTCGCGACACGTCTAAAAGCTGGAAACACAATAATCGTCTTTTCTGGGCGTTCTGTAACTAAATAGAAACGCTCAAACAGAAACAGCCCATGAGATAAAATTGCCTCCGTAATAAAACCAGTTAAATTATTTCGATATTGGATTATGAAAAAGGCATTGTTGTTATTAGGTATGATTGCCGCAGGCGCCGCATCCGGCGGTGTCGTCGCCTGGAGTATTTTATCGCCGGCCGAAAAGAACGGCACGCATGTTGTTACGCCGCAGAGCGGGGCAGTGTCTGACGACCCCTTTTCTCAGGCGGGAACCCATTTCACTTCGTATCAGGCCGAGCAGTATCCGGATCTTACGTATGCTGCCGAGAATGCTGTCAAGGCCGTCGTGAATATCGAGGTGGTTCAGGAGATCGAAGTTCCCGAGCGGCAGTACGATCCGTTTTTCGAATTTTTCGGTATTCCCCAGCAGGGCCGGCGCGGCCCTTCGACACAGGAGCGTCGGGGCGGAGGATCCGGCGGGATTATTTCCGCAGACGGTTACATCGTGACCAACAACCATGTGGTGGACGAGGCTACGCGCCTTCGCGTGAAGCTGAGCGACGGCCGCACGTTCGACGCCAAGGTGATCGGTACCGACCCCACGACGGATGTGGCGCTGGTGAAGATCGAGGCCGAGGACCTGCCTACGTTGCCTTTCGGCAGTTCGGATTCGCTCCGGTTGGGCGAATGGGTGCTGGCCATCGGATCGCCCTATAACCTGCAATCGACCATTACGGCCGGTATCGTGAGTGCCAAAGCGCGTCAGTTGGATGTCATTCCGAGCGAATTCCGCATCGAGTCGTTTATCCAGACGGATGCGGCCGTCAATCCCGGTAATTCGGGCGGTGCGTTGGTCAATACACGCGGCGAACTGGTCGGTATCAATACCGTAATCAAGACGATGACGGGCAGCTATGTCGGTTATTCGTTCGCGGTCCCCGAAACGATCGTCCGCAAGGTGGTCGTGGATCTCAAGGAGTACGGCGTCGTGCAGCGGGCTCTGTTGGGTCTGGCATTCCGCCCCATAGATCAGAATTTCATCGATCAGATGGGCGAGGAAACGGGTATCGAGGAGTTGGGTGGCGTTTATGTCGCCAGTGTGTCCGAAGGGGGCGCTGCCTCGCAGGCCGGTATCCGCAAGGGAGATGTGATTCTTTCGGTCGATGGCGTGGAGTTGAACGAGGCTGCGACGCTGCAGGAGCAGATCGGCAAGCATCGTCCCACCGACAAGGTAAAATTAATGATAAAAAGGTCGGGTTCGATGAAACAAATCGAGGTGACCTTGCGTAATAAAGCAGGTAAGACGGAACTCCTCACGCGGGACGACGTCGATGTGATGGAAGTTTTGGGCGGAAAGTTCGCCACGGCCGATGAGCGTCTGTGTCGCCGACTGGAGATCAGAGGCGGTGTGGAAGTGCTGGCAATCAAGGCGAACGGTATTCTGTCGAAGGCACGGGTAAGACCGGGATTCGTGATTACCCACATCAACGACAAGTCCGTGCGTTCGCTCTCCGATATGCAGCGGATGACCGATAAGGTTCGCAGCATCGACGGAGTATATCCCGACGGACGTTCGGCGAGCTATGTGCTTGTCGAATAGGGAAGCGCCAGGAAAGCCGGGTATGTTTTACCGTTTTTTATTGCCGTAGTTTAAGAACATTCTTATAAAATTAAATATGCGTCAGTTAAAAATTACGAAGTCCATCACCAACCGTGAGAGCGCGTCTTTGGACAAGTACTTGCAGGAAATCGGCAAGGAGGAGCTCATTACGGTTGAGGAGGAGGTGGAACTTGCCCAGCGAATCAAGAA
>OLNM01002561.1_pt1 | contig 11250 bp, 10 predicted proteins | sample 1672391 | NCBI WGS metagenome assembly OLNM01 (sample SAMEA3136680, study PRJEB25190) | human gut metagenome | reverse complement strand
TCCAGTATCTGAATTTCGTCTGCGCCATATTCGTGCTGTACCTTTTCTGTAGCCATGCTAATCCTCCTAGTTTTCCTTTATCACTTGTCCGTTCTGGACATGAAATACTTTATTGACTTCAAATCTATGATTTACAAATTCATCCACTCCTGTACAGGTAATGAGTGTCTGTATATCATGAATACTGTCTAATAAATAGTTTTGCCTGTGTTTGTCAAGTTCAGACAACACATCGTCAAGTAACAGGACCGGTGTATCTCCGATCACTCTTTTCACCAGCTCGATTTCTGCCAGTTTCAATGACAATGCTGCGGTCCTTTGCTGTCCCTGGGATCCGAATCTCCGGATGTCCAGATTCCCGACCATAAAACAGACATCGTCTCGATGAGGCCCTACCGAAGTACTCTTCATCCTGATATCTCGCTGTCTGTTCATCTCAAGAGCCTGCTCAAGAGACATGTTCTTCGTACTCGGTTCGTAGATCAGACGGATTTCTTCCTTACCGCCAGTCAGTTTCTTATGTATTCCGGAAACAATTTCGTTCATTTCGTCAACAAATTGTTTCCTCCTCGCAATGATTGCATTGCCATACTGAACAAGCTGGAGATCCCAGATGTCCAGAGTCTCCATTGCATCTTGCCGGTATGCACTGTCTTTTAGTAAATGATTTCTCTGATTTACGATCCGACTGTAATTGGATAAATGATTAAAATATACTTTATCAAGCTGTGACAGCTCTAAATCTATGAACTTTCTTCTTCCCGCCGGACCATTTTTTATAATGTTCAGATCTTCCGGTGAAAAAAATACGAGATTTACAATGCCAAATAATTCTCCGGCTTTGCGTATCGGAATCTTATTAATAGCAACACCTTTCGGCCGGTTCTTTTTCAGATGCATGTCAATCTGATCCTGAATCCCGCGTTTTTCAACAATCACCTCAATGTGTGATTCCTCTGCCCCGAACCGGATCATATCTCGGTCTTTGCTTCCTCTGTGGGACTTCGTCGTCCCGGACAGATAGACAGCCTCCAGAATATTCGTCTTTCCCTGGGCATTATCCCCGTAGAAAATGTTGGTGCTGCCATCAAATTCCAGATTCAAAAGTTCGTAGTTTCTAAAATTTTTCAGTTTCAAAGATTTAATCTTCAATTTTGATTTCTTCTCCGCCAAATGATACAACATCCCCGCCGTATAATTTTCTTCCACGGCGAGTATCAATTTCTCCATTTACAGACACCTGTCCGTCCTGGATGACTTCTTTTGCCTCAACGCCCGATTCAACAAGACCGGCTGCTTTTAATGCCTGCCCAAGCTTTATAAATTCATCACGCAATTTGATTGTTTCCATAGTCGCTCCTTTATATTTAAAAAAAATGTATAAATGAATAAATGTATAATTATTCATGCATTTTTATGAATAATATTAGTATTTTCGTATAGTTATGCACTCATTATACATTTGCATTAAAGTTTACAGGAAGGATAAGATAAATATAGCTTTCTGTCTCATCTTTGATGAAGCAAGGTGCTTTCGCATTCATCAGATAAAGTGTAACCTCTTCATCATCAATAACACGCAGTGCGTCAATCAGGAATTTCGGATTGAATCCGATCAGAAGATCTTTTCCATCCTTGGAAATCATAATCTCTTCATTCATGGATCCGATCTGGGATTTGATTTTTAACTCCATCATTTCATCCTGGATGTCAATAATGATTGGTTTTTTATCTCCTTCTTTGATGAGAAGTGTTGCGCGGTCAATACAATTTAAGAATTCTTTTTTGTTAATTCTTACTTTTGTATCGTAATCACTGGAAAGCATCTGATCAATTTTAAAATATTCGCCTTCAATAAGTCTGGAAACAACGATTGTATTGTCAAATTCAAACACAATATGGTTATTTGTATAAGAAATTTCGACCATACTCTCAGCTTCTCCGGATAAAATTTTACTAATTTCAATTAAAGTTTTACCAGGTACAACCATCTTATAATCACTGACTGGATTTTTCAATTCAATTTTACGGATAGAAATTCGATGTCCATCCAAAGATGCAACTCTTAAAACATTATCTTTTATTTCAAATAATTCTCCGGTCATTAATTTGTTGCTTTCTGTATCAGCAATAGAAAAGATAGTCTGACGAATAACTTCTTTCAAAGTAAACTGTGAAATTGCTATAGAATCATCTTTCTCAATAATTGGAAGATAAGCAAATTCATTGCCAGGTTTTCCGGAAATATCAAATTTTGCTTTTTCACACACAATAGTTGTCTGAAGTCTGTCATCAGTTTCTATAGAAACTTCATTATCCGGAAGTTTTCTAACAATTTCAGAAAAAATCTTTGCATCAATGGCAATCATACCACGATTAATGATCTCACCTGCAATTTCTGTCTGGATGCCAAGTTCCATATCGTTGGCAGTCAACTTAATAATGTCAGTAGTGGCATCAATTAAGATACATTCCAATATTGGCATTGTTGTTTTTCCAGGAACAGCTTTAGAAACAATATTAACTCCTTTTACAAGGTCTGATTTGTTACATACGATTTTCATATGTGTAAAACTCCTTTCCCACGTTACGCATATATAGAAATAAATAAATTTTTTCCGCCTTATTCGCCTTAGGGGCTGTGGATAAGAGGAAAACCCCTGCGCGCCCAGTAAACTCAGGCGTTTCGCGCTTTGATAAGTCTGTGAAATTAAACTGGAAAATGTGTGGAACTGATTTGGAAAACATTTTTGTTGCTTTTTGGAAAAATGGACAAAAAATCACTTCTCCACACCATATCCAAATAAATCGGAGGATTTTCCACGCACTGTCCACATACTATCCACACAAGTAACCAAAAATGTGGATAATGTGGATAAATTGTGGATAACTATATGGAAAATCCTAAGCCGGGTTGATTTTCTTCTTTATTATATTGATTGTATTCGCCATCATCTCATCTGATTCGATATCCTTGGCGATCTTTTCTACTCCATATTTGACAGTAGAGTGGTCTTTACCTCCAAGAACTGCACCAATTCCTTTCAGGGCAGTATCGGTCATAGTACGCATCAGATACATACAGATCTGACGTGGAACGGCAATCTCCGAATCACGTTTTTTGCTTTTAAGGTCAGCAACGGTGATACCAAAATGATCCGCAACGATATCAAGTATCAGTTCCGGAGTAACTTCTCTTCTATTATCAGAAGAAATAATATCTTTTAATGCTTCTGCTGCAAGAGCAATATCAATCGGATTATTATTGTTGTTGAGCTTATAGAGGGCAATGAGTTTATTCAGAGAACCTTCCAGCTCACGGATGTTAGATTTGACGTTGGCTGCAATATAGTCCAGTACATCATTCTTAATGTTATATTTTTCCAGATGATCCAGTTCAATCTTCTTCTGGAGAATTGCCATACGTGTCTCATAATCCGGAGATGAGATATCAGCAATGAGACCCCACTCAAAACGTGTGCGGAGTCTGGATTCCAGTGTCTCGATATCTTTCGGAGGTTTATCACTGGAGATTATGATCTGTTTTCCAAGTGTATGAAGGTGATTGAAAGTATGGAAGAACTCTTCCTGAGTACTTTCTTTACCTATTATAAATTGGATATCGTCAATCAACAGAACATCAATGTTCCTGTATTTATCACGGAAGTTCAGCATGGCAGATTCATTACCGGCTGTTTTACCATTCCTCAGGGCATCAATCAGTTCGTTGGTGAACGTCTCACTGGTTACATATAATACTTTTTTCTTCGGATTCTTGTCCAAAATGAAGTGTGCAATGGAATGCATCAAATGGGTTTTTCCAAGTCCAACACCTCCATATAAAAAGAGAGGGTTGTACACTTCACCGGGAGATTCGGCAACGGCCAGTGAAGCTGCATGAGCGAAGTTGTTATTTCCGCCTACAACAAAAGTATCAAAAGTATATTTTGGATTCAGCCCTGCTTTCTCTGCTAAGGACTTCGTCTTTTTCTTTTGACCGTTATCAATAGATGCATTATGAATTTCATTCAGTTTATCGTCATCTTCCGATACAAACTGTATCTCGTACTCTTTGCCTGTAATCTCAGCAATACATACCATGAGTGGGAGACGGTACTTCTTATCGATGTATTCAACACTGGAATCCTTGTTCACAAGAATATAAGCAGTGTCATCGATGACATCGTAAACTTTCAGCGGCTTTATCCACGTATTAAAGGACACATTCAGCAGCTCGTGTTCCACTCGTAAATGTTCGATGATCTCAGGCCATTTTTCTTTCACTTCGTTCATTTTAAACAAACTCCTACTTCCCAAGTCTACTCTTTATCTATTTTACATCAAAATATGTATTTAAGCAATTAAAAAGTAAAGAAAATCATCGGTAATGCTTGACGTATCAAGATTTTTTTTATATAATCAAAGCTGATGTCTTAAGAAAAAATATGGGGCAACCCTTGGAAAAATATAAGGAGGTGGATATCTATGAAAATGACATTCCAGCCAAAAAAAAGACAAAGATCTAAAGTACATGGTTTCAGATCAAGAATGAGTACTGCAGGCGGAAGAAAAGTACTTGCAGCAAGAAGAGCAAAAGGAAGAAAGAAATTATCAGCGTAGGCCGCATATATGTGGCCTTTTCTTCTTTCAAAAAATAGGAGATTAAAGCATGAAATATTCCGAATCATTGAAAAAACATAAGGATTTTCAACATGTATATAAAAAAGGAAGTTCTTATGCGAACAAATATCTTGTCATGTATGTACTGGAGAATCAGACGGAAGGTAATCGATTGGGAATATCTGTAAGTAAAAAAGTGGGAAACAGTATCGTAAGACACCGATTAACTAGGTTGATCCGAGAAAGTTACCGGCTACAAGAAGACATGTTCAGCAGTGGGCGCGATATCGTAGTTATCGCAAGAGGTGCAGCTAAGGGTAAGAATTACCGCGACATAGAGAGCGCACTGATCCACCTGGCACGTCTTCATAATATATATAAGGGGTAATTGCGTGATGAAAAAGATTCTGCTTGGTATCATCAGATTCTATCAAAAGTATTTATCAGGAGCAAAGGGATATTCTTCCTGTAAGTATTATCCGACCTGTTCCAGATATGCGATAGAAGCAATTGAAAAGTACGGGGCCTTTAAGGGAGGTCGTCTTGCTGCCTGGAGAATCTTGCGTTGCAATCCTTTTTCAAAAGGAGGATATGACCCTGTTCCTTAAAAAGAATTACAAAATCCGATGGAGGAAAAAGAGATGGTAGGAAGTTTACTAAGTGCAGCAAATTGGCCGATTGTCGGACAAATCTGCTGGGTATTAGGTAAAGTCATGAATTTTATCTATACGATGTTAGATGGCGCACTTCCAAGTGACACCGGTCTGGTTGGTATATCTATTATCCTGTATACGATTCTTGTATATACCCTGATGCTGCCGATGACAATTAATCAGCAGAGATCATCTAAGATGCAGGCCGTTGTACAGCCGGAAGTCATGGCTATCCAGAAGAAGTACAAGAACAAAAAAGATCAGGCTTCAATGCTGAAACAGCAGGAAGAGATACAGCAGGTGTATGACAAGTATGGCGTATCCATGATGGGAGGATGCCTTCCGTTACTGATCCAGATGCCGTTTTTGTTCGCATTGTATCCGGTCATTTACAGAATTTCTGATTACGTACCAAATATTACAGCTCAGGCAAATAAGTTTCTCACAATTCCGGATATGACAATCACTCCGGGTAACATGCTTAGCATGGCAAAAAGCGGAGAGACAATGGGATATTCAGCGGCAGCGCTGGTTATCACAGCAATTTTACTTCCGGTATTATCTGCATTTACACAGTATCTGAATATGAAACTGTCTATGGCAGTAAATGGTTCTAACAGACCGGCAGATAAAGATGACCCGACAGCAGCAACAATGAGAACTATGAATATGACAATGCCTCTGTTCTCACTGGTTATGGTATTTACATTACCGACTGGTATCGGTATATACTGGATCGTCAGTGCAATCGTACGTATGGTTCAGCAGGTATTTATCAACAAACATCTCAGTAAGATGTCAGTGGATGACATGATCGAGAAGAATAAAGAAAAAGCGCAGAAGAAGAAAGAAAAACGTGGCGAAAAAGCAGAGAAGATCAACGCTATGGCTCAGACAAATACAAAGAGTATCAAATCTTCTGCAACAAAGAGTTCTTCTATGTCTGATATAGAAAGAGAAGAAAAGCTCGAAAAAGCAAGAGCAAATGCGAAACCGGGAAGTCTTGCTTCAAAAGCCAACATGGTTAAGAATTTTAATGAGAATAAGTAAGGGGGCATATATTCATGGATTACATTAATGTAACAGCAAAGAATCTTGATGATGCGATTACAGAAGCGTTAGTTCAGTTAGAAGTAACAAGTGATCGTCTTGATTATGAAGTTATCGAAAAAGGAAGCGATGGTTTCCTTGGATTCGGTAGAAAACAGGCCGTTATCAAAGCCCGCAGAAAAGAAGAGCCTGTAGTCGAAGTAAAAGCTGAGAAAAAAGAAGAGAAACCTGTAAAGGTCGAAAAGGCAGCAAAAGTTGAGAAGACAGAGCATGCAGAGAAAAAAGAACCAGTAAAAACTGAGACTAAGAATGAATTTAAGAAAGAGCATAAGAAAGAGAAAGATTTCAAAAAAGCTCCGAAAAAAGAAGTAAGAGAAGAGACAGAACTTGCAAAAGTTGAGCCGGCTACAATTGAAGCTTGTGAGAAATTTGTAGAAGATGTTCTAAATGCCATGAATATGGAAGAGGTAAAGGTTACTTCTACAGTTGATGAGGAAGGTGCACTGAGCATCACTATGGAAGGTAAGAACATGGGTATCCTGATCGGTAAGAGAGGACAGACACTGGATTCTCTTCAGTATCTTACCAATCGTGTAGCTAACAAGATGCAGGATGGATACGTTCGTGTAAAACTTGACACAGAGGATTATAGAAGAAGAAGAAAAGAGACTCTTGAGAATCTTGCAAAGAACATTGCAAGCAAGGTAAAGAGAACAAGAAGAACAGTTGCACTTGAGCCAATGAATCCATATGAGAGAAGAATCATTCACTCAGCACTGCAGTCTGATCCGGCTGTATCTACACACAGTGAAGGTGAAGAGCCTTACAGAAAAGTCGTTGTAACACTGGCAAGAAGATCCGGTGGCTCTCATAATTATGAGAAATACGACAAATAGAAGATAAAATTACAAAGCAGGGGTTTAAAAAACCTCTGCTTTTTTGTACAATAAAATAATGATGCCAGGAAATTCTACGAAGCAGTTCGTAAGGCGTCATGTGTACAGGTGAAAATAACAGGGAGGATATAGAATGAGAAATGAGTCTGGCACAATCGCAGCCATATCTACCGCCATGAGTAATTCCGGAATTGGAATTGTCAGAATGAGTGGAGAAGAAGCTGTCGAGATTGCAGAGCGCATATATAAAGGGAAAAATGAAAAAAAGCTGTCAAAACAGCCTACGCATACCATTCACTACGGGTATATTGTAGACGGAGAAGATACGATTGATGAAGTGCTTGTGATGCTGATGCGTGGACCGCACAGCTATACAGGAGAAGATACTGTGGAAATCAATTGCCATGGTGGTGTGTATGTTGTGCGAAGAATTTTGGAGACGGTGATAAAATATGGCGCAAGACCTGCAGATCCAGGCGAATTTACAAAGCGCGCATTTTTAAATGGAAAGATGGATCTGTCCCAGGCAGAGGCGGTAGGAGATCTCATTTCTTCAAAAAATGAGTATGCACTTCGAAGTTCCGTCAGCCAGTTGAAGGGGAATATTAAAAAAGAGATCCAAAAAATACGTGAAGAAATTCTGTATCATACAGCATTTATCGAGACAGCACTAGACGATCCGGAACACATCAGTGTGGACGGTTATGGCGAGAAGCTTGAAGTTGTCGTGGAAGATCATATGAAGAGCTTGAAACATTTATTATCCACTTGTGATGATGGAAGAATGATCAAAGAAGGAATTAAGACAGTCATCGTTGGAAAGCCAAATGCCGGAAAATCTTCCCTGTTAAATGTGTTATTAGGTGAAGAGCGTGCAATTGTAACTGAGATTGCCGGAACAACGAGAGATGTACTGGAAGAGCATATGAATCTGCAGGGAATCTCATTAAATATCGTAGACACAGCAGGAATCCGTGATACCGAGGATGTGGTAGAGAAGATTGGTGTAGACCGTGCAAAGGAAAATGCAAAGGATGCAGACCTTATCATGTATGTCATTGATGCTTCAGCGCCACTGGATGAGAATGACGATGATATTATGCGTATGATCTATGGTAGAAAAGCTATTATTCTGTTAAATAAAGCGGATCTTAATACAATTCTTGGAAAAGACGAGATAAAGAAGAAATATTCCGAGATTAATCAGTTAGAAAGTTATGATATTTTTCCTGCAATTATAGAGATATCCGCGAAAAACGGGCAGGGAATCGGTGAATTGGAACAGACATTGAAAGAGATGTTTTTTGAAGGAAAAATATCTTTTAACGATGAAATTTATATTACAAATGTGCGACATAAAACAGCATTGAACAATGCTTATGAGGCATTAAAAAAGGTAAAAGAAAGCATAGATATGGGTATGCCGGAAGATTTTTATTCTATTGATCTGATGGATGCCTACGAAGAACTTGGAAGTATAACCGGAGAGACGATAGGAGAAGATTTGGTCAATGAAATATTCAGCAAATTCTGTATGGGAAAATAAAGACGAATATGATATTGCAGTAATTGGAGCAGGACATGCAGGCTGTGAGGCAGCTCTGGCGGCTGCAAGAATGGGATTTAAGACAGTAGTATTTACCGTCAGCGTGGAGAGCATTGCCATGATGCCTTGTAATCCGAATATTGGAGGAAGTTCAAAAGGACATCTTGTCAAAGAAGTTGACGCTCTTGGCGGTGAGATGGGCAAGGTCATTGATAAGACATTTATTCAGTCAAAGATGTTGAATCAATCAAAAGGACCGGCAGTACATTCACTGCGTGCCCAGGCAGATAAGGAACAGTACAGCAGAACAATGAGGAGAGTGCTGGAAAATCAGGAAAATCTGGATGTCAGACAGACGGAAGTGGTAAATATCCTGACTGAAGAAGTCTGTGAAAGTGGGAAGAAAAAAGTTATAGGTGTTCAGATACTCTCTGGGGGTATATATCGAGTAAAAGCAGTCGTATTGTGTACCGGAACATATCTCCGTGCGAGATGTGTATATGGTGAGGTCAGTAATGCAACCGGTCCGAATGGTTTGCAGGCTGCAAATCATCTGACAGAATGTCTGAAGAATCTTGGAATTAACATGTACCGTTTTAAGACGGGAACTCCGGCAAGAATCGATAAAAGATCTATAGATTTCAGTAAAATGGAAGCGCAGTATGGTGATGAAAGAATCACACCATTTTCATTTACCACTAATCCGGATGATATTCAGATTGACCAGGTGCCATGCTGGTTAACCTACACTAACGAAAAGACACATGAGATTATCCGCAATAATCTGGATCGTTCTCCATTATATTCTGGAATGATAGAAGGAACAGGACCGAGATATTGTCCATCTATTGAGGATAAAGTAGTAAGATTTGCGGACAAGAACAGACATCAGGTATTTATAGAGCCTGAAGGAATTGATACAAATGAAATGTACATCGGAGGTATGTCCAGTTCTTTGCCGGAGGATGTCCAGTATGATATGTATAGATCTGTTGCAGGTCTGGAACATGCCAAGATTGTAAGAAATGCATATGCAATTGAGTACGATTGTATAGATGCAAGACAGTTAAAGCCATCACTGGAATTCAGAGAGATTGAAGGGTTATTTAGCGGAGGACAGTTCAATGGAAGTTCCGGTTATGAAGAAGCTGCATGCCAGGGATTGATTGCAGGTATCAATGCAGCAAGAAAGCTTCAGAAAAAAGAAGCAGTTGTGCTAGATCGATCTCAGGCATATATTGGCGTTTTGATTGATGATCTTGTGACAAAAGAAAGTCATGAACCATATCGTATGATGACATCCAGAGCAGAATACCGGTTACTTCTAAGACAAGATAATGCAGATCAAAGACTGACGGAGATAGGATACGAAATCGGATTAATTTCACAGGATAGATATGAACGTTTAAAATTAAAAGAAAAACTGATTGAAGAAGAAGTATCACGTGTAGAGCATGTGCATGTAGGAACAAGTGAAAAGGTTCAGAATTTACTTGCGCAGTACCAAAGCACGCCGCTAAATTCAGGAATTTCACTGGCAGAACTTATCAGAAGACCGGAATTAACTTATCAGGTACTTGCTACAATCGATGAGGCAAGACCGGAATTTCCAAAAGATTTGTCAGAAGAAGTCTCTGAGCAGGTAAATATATCAATTAAATATGATGGATATATTAAACGCCAGAAAAAACAGGTAGAACAGTTCAAAAAACTTGAAAATAAGAAAATACCAGAAAATATAGATTATGATCAGGTGAAGAGTCTTAGAATCAAAGCAGTTCAAAAATTAAAAAAATTCCGTCCGGTTTCTATTGGACAAGCTTCTAGAATTTCCGGAGTATCACCTGCAGATATATCTGTATTACTTGTATATCTAGGTGGCAGGTAAAATAATTCGAGATCAGTATATTGTGCGTATTTTGCAAAAAGAATGCCGAGAATATTTTTAAATTAATATATGAAGAACTGAATTAATATGGATAAATAGAAGAATATAGAAGAATGGAAATAGTTAGGAACAGATATGAAAAATAAAGAACAGAGATTAATCGAAAATATGAAAATGATATCTGTAGAACTTACGGATAAACAGGTATCTCAGTTCATCAAATTCTATGAAATGCTTGTAGAGTGGAATAAGGTTATGAACCTCACAGGAATTACAGAATATGATGAAGTAGTTATGAAACATTTTGTGGATAGCTTGTCTATTGTGAAAGTAAATGGATTTGATAATGTAACGTCTATTATTGACGTAGGAACTGGAGCAGGATTCCCGGGTATTCCACTAAAAATAGTATTTCCAGAGATAAAAATCACATTATTAGATTCATTGAACAAGCGAATTAAGTTCTTAAATGCTGTTATAGATGAACTTGAGCTGGAAAATATAGAAACAATACACGGAAGAGCAGAGGACTTTTCGAAGAAAGAAGATTACCGTGAACAATATGATCTGTGTGTTTCCCGTGCAGTAGCAAATCTG
>OLNM01002560.1_pt1 | contig 11251 bp, 16 predicted proteins | sample 1672391 | NCBI WGS metagenome assembly OLNM01 (sample SAMEA3136680, study PRJEB25190) | human gut metagenome | reverse complement strand
AAATGTGGACATTATTTGGAAAGAAATTTCGAATCTATCCGTTAAAAACGATAAAATGATCGAAGGAGCTACAAAAGTAGATGCATATGTCGTGAATAACGATGAAGTGAAAGCTTATGTCGAAGCACGAGAAACAAACTTCCGCAAGGCAAAAGTATTCCTAGAAAACAAAGGGTATGAAGTTGACAGAAGCTTTTTCGGAAGTGAAGACGGCGAAGCGATTCTCTACAGAAAACGCGGCACCGAAGATTGGCACTTCTTATGCCACTTAGACCCGCTGTTTGTAGAGATTGAAGATGTCGAAGAATATGTGAAAGAAGCGATGGAAGATATTCAATAGTCAAACAAAGTTCTTTGTGAGTGTATGCAACTGCTTGAGTAAACGGATTGAGCAGTAAAGAGAAACATCTAGCACTATCTAGCTTCTTAAGGAGAAATATCTATCATGAAAATGGAAATCAGGAAAACCTATCTTGTAAAATAAGATTATCGCCTTAATTCCTCAGGATATGATTAAACGAATTCCATTTTTTGTTAGAAAACATGCCATTACACGTACTGTTAAGAGAGTTTCGCTCGAGTATCCGGAGTTGTATGCAGTAGCTGAACAAGAAGGCCAACTTCCTGAAAAGGAAGCTCAAGAATTGCAACAAATTCTTACAGATATTTTCCAAGAGAAAATGAACAAGCATAAGATTAAATAAGTTTTGAGAGTTATCGATAAGATGTCGATTGAGCATTAGGAGTTGAGAATGGCTATTGATGGCGATAAAATCATTGACAGTGATCAAGGTTATGACATTTACAATGAAGTAGTCGGTCGCTATAGAGACGGTGATCATGTAGCCAATATCATCAAGGATATTCTCGATGCGGAAAAAGATTACTGTCAAACAGACTTTTTTACAGAAATTTATTGGATTGCTCTTGCCTACTCACTGTGGAAGATTGGTCACCTGACAGACGATATCAGAGATAAAACCTTGGAGCTTATCAAAAAAGGGGCTGATCCATTTTGGTTGGAAATAGATTCAAAGGCTTTGAAGCAAAGGCAAAAGGTCTTGGATAAACTTGCTATCCAGTTGCAAACTGAAAATCCTAGACCTCTAAAGGTCCCTAAAGCAAAAGCTAAACGCAAACCTTACTTTGAAGAAGGAGATATCCTTGCTGTTAAGTTTGAAGATGAGTATGGTCTTGTCTTTGTATCTATGGTTGAGCAGAGTCCTAGAAAGCTTGAGTATCATTTGGCTTGCACACGCCTCTTACAAACAAAAAAGCCCTCCATCGATGATTTTTTGACCAGTCAAATCTCCTGTAAGATGGACAATACAAAGTTTGCTCTCGTTACAGATTGCTGGTTCAATCACAAAGATTTAGGGCAATTATTAGAAAATATTGAAAAAATTGGACAGGTGAAGCTTAGACCTTTTAGTCTTTGGATGCTAGCACCTGCCCAAAATTTAGAAGATATTTATGAAGAAATCACTAGAGATAAAGGTTCCTCTGGCCTTCGATTCATCGAAACCTATAAACTTGTCGACGATATTTTTCCAGTTTAATGCTTATGTGATAAAGTGGGAAATGGTGAATCATTCCCACATGCTATGCTGGGCTCTGACTCCATAGCTATCTAGGGAACCATCTGAATTGAACTTGGATTCAATCCGGTATCTTTTCCAGAGGTCGTAATCTGCTGTTTGAATAGTCAGAATGAAGTTGGTATCCTTATCAGAGACATTATAATCAGCTGGATTGACTTCAAAGATATCGATTAATTTTCGTGTTTGAAAATCTTGGAGCTTGAGATTTGCTAGCTTGACATGATTGATGGAAATTTTTTCTAGTTGCTTGCTATCCTTAGGTGTTCTGTAATAGGTGATGACGCAGTTTTTGAGTTGATCAGTATCTCTTCCCGTAGGAGTAAGGCTCATAAAGCCACAGGACTGATCATCCCGCTTGACTTCAAGAAGCTGACCGTAGTAGAAGTGGTCGTTTTTGGGATTGGTGATGGAACTCTCTGCTCCTTTATCTCCAAAGGTATAGCCTTGGTCTAAAAGCTCGGAAGCCTTGGTTTCACCGATGATGACAGTGGTATCTTGAATGGTTACTGGAACTGGTTGAGCTGGAAGACCACTCATCATCATGCAGAACATAAAAACATAACTTGTTAAAAAAGCTGTCCCGATAACAGCGTTGGTTGATGCATAGACATGACTGTTATGAAAGTTTTTGCTTATAGCCAGTACAACAAATTTACCAATACTTTTTAAAACCATACTAACAAGTACGATAAAAAATTGTTTTTTCAAACATTCATAAATGGCTTGAGGAAAGCTATTACTATGATAGTAGAGGACAGCCAATACGAGTAGATTTACGATTAAATAGATCAGCAAGAACCAATGAATCTCTTTAAGGGCATTAGCATCAGTGATTTCTTCATAGTCAACGTGAATTCTTCCTTGAACAGCATGGCCAAGTTTATAAATCCATTTGGGAATGTCTTTGCCTTTTTTAACCGCAACTACAAGTCTGATATAGAGATAGATAGTAAAGGATAAGGATAGAAAGAAAAGAGCATAAAACCCTAAAACAATACTAGTGAACATGACTATTCCCTCTATTTAACATTCAATAAAACAATTTCTTAGCTCCATTATAGCATTTTCTATAGAAATAGAGCTAGAAATATCAGTATTATCCTACAAGATTCAAAGGAGAAAAATCATGGGAATGATTGCCAATTATCAATATTTACCAGACAATGAATTAGAACAAATAAAAGGTCTTTCCAATCAAGAAGATGACTTATTAGATTTTTCTGAGGATTCCACTGATAGTCATGATATCTTACTAGATATTGACAAAATGTGGGATGCTCTTCTCTTTGTCATGACAGGATTTAGTAGTTCAGAATTTTTGGATGACAATCCGTTGAGAGAAGCTGTTTTAGGGGTGACTCCTCTAGAGGATGTATCTGAATATATCGCCTATACTGAAAAATCGAGAATTGCGGCTATCAGTCAAGCTTTAGAAGAATTTGATATGGACAAGGCTTTGAAAGACTTTAGTATGGAAGCATGCAAGAAAGCCGACTTGTATCCTGATATTTGGGATTATCTTGAGGAAGAGGAAGAAATCAAGGATGATATTTTAACCTGCTTTGTCAAAATGAAAGACTTTTACAAAAAGATTATGGAGCTCAATGGAAATGTCCTGGTCACTATTTGTTAGATAGTTTATTAAACATTCCTAAAAGAATAAAACTGCTTGAGGTAATAAATGAACAAAGAAGATTTATTGGCATTATGGAAGGGAATAAACTGGGAAAAACATGAATCGGGGATCTATTTTCTAGGGCGATATCTAAATAAAGACATAAATATTTATTTTACAGGTTACTGTGAACAGGATTTAGTCTTATTATCAGATGATTTGATGACTAGTTTATATAGAAACTTGGAACACCTTGATAAAAAAGCTCAAAAGGTTATCCATGATAATTGGCCTGATAAAGCAGTTACAGAACTGGAATTAAGGGAGTTAATCTTGGATAAAAGTAGTTCTTATGGCGAATTTGCTCTAGGTTATGATGCCGGTGTCTCTCCAGCTGGAGCCCTTTATCTTTTAGTGAAATTCGATAAATATTTTCAAGCTGATAGAGAGCTTGTGTATGAAATTTACTAACTGTCTGACAATAAGAGGTTAAAATCAGGTGATGAAATGAAAGATTTATATAAAGCAATGTTAGGCTTAAATGGTATTGTCCTTGTTACCATTTGTTAAGATTTTATGTCATCCATTAGGAAGGTGGTCAGATGAATCCATATTTACAAGAATATATCACTCGGACAAGGGAATACCATGCTAAAGATGGAAATTCTTCCAGTGTTGCGGAACTCTATGATTTGGCTGATGAATTAGCTAAGTCTGAGGATTTAGAAGCTAAAAAAGTCTTAGTTGACCTCTATGACCAATTGGGTCTCTACACTAGTGCCTATAGCTTATTTACCGAAATCTTAGATAAACCAGACCGAAAACAATTAAAGAAACTGAGCCGTTTACAAGAAATGAGTCAGAGTCATGGCGATCGTTTTGCCCTTCCTCGTCCTCTAAGAAAAGAAGAGAAGAAGCAAAGACAGGACTTGTTAAAAAACTTGCCTCATTTTCTCTATCATCCAGATCCCTTAGCTACAGGTTCATTTGTTGAAGGAGAAGCCAAGCTTTGTCCATCTTGTGGGAAAGAAAGCAATGTTTATTATGCTCTTAGACCCTACAGTATTGAAGAGATAGAACATCTCTGCCCAACTTGCATTGCAAATGGTCAAGCAGCTAAAAAATTCGATGCAGAATTTATCCAAGATGCCGAGTGGCAGGGTGAATTGGATCCAGAAAAGAATCAGCTGCTTTTTTGTCAGACCCCAGGCTACTCTAGTTGGCAGGGAGAATATTGGCTTTCTTGTTGCCAAGATTATTGTGCTTACTTGGGTACAGTTGGAACTCGAGAATTGAAGGATATGGGAATCGCTGAGCAAGTCTTGGCAGACTATGAAGCGCGTGAAGAATATCAAGAGATAGAAGACTACTTGGTCAAAGACGGGCCTATCTGTGGTTATTTGTTTAGATGTCTCCATTGTCAAAAATACCAGATCTGGGTTGATGCAGATTAAACCGGAATGTGATTAGCTATGAAAATTAAAGAGAAGACTATGGAAGAACTAGAATTATTCGAAGCTGCCTCCAAAGATTTATTAGATACTATGCAGGGATTTAAAGACAATCTATCTGTTCAATTTCCCCTATTAGATAGTGATAACTGGCAGTATGATAAGGGATCGATAAAAGTTTGTAAGGCTGATGAGTCAGGATTCAAAAAAAGTTGTAGGGTCGGAATCAGCTACAACTTGAAAACCACGTTATCTAATGAAGATGCCGAGCAAATCTGGCTACTGTTTAAAGACTGGTTCAATACTAGCAGATTGAGTCAAGTTGAAAGAAATCCTAATAATGAGGATTTGGGAAGATATGTCTTCTCAGCAAGTTCCCCTCTAAGTGATCAGGTAGATTGTTCCATTTATTTGCCCAATGAGTGGAATATCCCTCAGATTAGCTTTTCAGGCTATCTAACAGCTCGTTATAGGGCTTGTGATCTTGATAAATTGCAAGAATAAGATGGAGGTTTTTAGAGATGAGAAAGATTAATTGGGACAAGATAAAGACTCGCTTAGATGCCTTGCTAGTCATTGACGAATATCTGACAGATCCGAGTGAGGATTGGCTCAGACTCGTGATTAAGACTGAGGAAGACTATGGAGTCCGCTATCTTATTGATAATGGATCTGGTGATTCTTTAGATGTGATTTTGACTGATAAAATGATCCTTATAAAAGGCTTTGATCATGAAAGTAGTTTAAGCCAGTTTGGTGCTGACGAGTGGAATCAAGATATCATCGATAGTTTTTATAAAGGACTGGATGAAAAGTATGTCTCACTTTATTCAGAAGAACAAAAAGATGAAACAACCTTCTTTATCTGGTATGACGGTCACGCGCATCAACAGACTTACCAAGATCAGGATGGCGGAGAATGGTTGCTATCTTACCTCTTTGATAGCTTTGAGAGATTTCATGAGTTTGTGACTGACTATTATGAAATTACCGTAGATGAAGCCTTGTTAAGTAAACTATACAATCATGGATATCTTTCAGAAGTAGAATTGGAGCAATTAATTCATAATTCCTAGATTAGATAAAAAATAAGGCTTATTCTTATTTGGATAGGCCCTTAAAGCGATGGGATAAGTACATCTCAGTAAACTAATATGTACAGTGAGAAAGGATTTCCCTATGGGATTTTTCGATAGATTTAAAAAGAGAGATGATAGTTATAAAAGAGAAAAAGTTATAGAGGTTATCACAAATATTTTAAAAGATATTCATTTAAAAAATTATGAAGATATAAAGAATTATGTTGACGAATTTGAGATTGACGATTTAAATGAATTCTTTGGATATGTTGAAAAAACACTTGAATTAAATGATTTTGACACGATTGATGAATATGGAGTGGCATGTAATTTCCATCCACCTTATGAGTATTCTCAATTGGAGATTTATGATTATAATGACCATTCTGGGTTTGCCGTTGACTATGAGATGACTTCTAATTCAGAATTAGTGGATATGACCCTTCAATTAGAATTTTTATATACCAAAGATGGCTATAAGGTGAGATTTCTTAATATTGATTCAGATTAGTAAGGACCCCCATGTTAAAATCGAATAAGCTAATTATTTTTTTAATTTCCCTACCTTTTCTGATGGTTATTATTTTCTATTTGCGTAATGGGCATCCTAGATATAGTGATGATAGTAATTTCATCAGAAATCATGAGGCTGCTATTAAGAGTGAGATCATCGCAAACCTAGCCCGGGAAAAGCAGGACATAGAATCTGTTACCTTATTGCCAAATACTGCTAGGGGCGAGTATGATAATGGTGGTGATGTGAGTGGACATTACCATATCTATTTTACAGCCTACGTCAATCATAATCGCGAGCGAACGATAAGCGTAGAACTATTCTTCCCAGATGCCAGCATCCCCCCTTTCACCTTGTTTCCTCCTAACCCTTATAAAGACAAAGGCAAAAAGATGTCCAATTGGGTGATGGGGAATATTGAAGTATCGGAAGAAACCTCTAGATAGTATATAAAAGAAATCACAACGATAGCTACAGACGTCTATCGTTTTTTAATGCTTTTAAAGTTGAGAAAATAGTTTTAGGAAATGATGTCAAATATAGTTGACATCCGGCAACTAGTATTGTAAAATAAATGTATCAAATATATTTGACACATTTACATTTAGGAGGTGCCAAGTGAACCGTGTGAAAGAATACAGAGTCAATCTTGGACTTTCTCAATTGGCTTTGGCAAAAAGTATTGGAGTTTCCAGGCAAACGATTAATATGATTGAGAATGGGAAGTATAACCCTTCCCTAGATATCTGTATCAATCTAGCAAAAGAGCTTGGGACGGATTTGAATTCTTTATTTTGGAGGATCGATGATGATGAATAAAAACTGGCAATTGAAATGTGTGAAAGCTTTCTACGATATTACAGGTGAGCTTGACGAATACAAGGAAAAAGAATTGAGTACTTTTGGGAACAACATGTACATGCTCTTTATGTCGGGAATTATCCTTGGATTCCTGCTCAGTTTCATGTTTAATACGGATTCTGTCAGTGTGATCACGTTTTTAGTATTTTGCTACTCCCTGTACCAACAAGAGCAAGTGATTCATCGTTTGGAACTCGACATCTATGAGGTTTCAGAAGATGAAGTAGGAGAGGCAAAGAAAAAGATGCTAAAAAGAACTTTCCTTCAAACCTTGATTGTGATGGGACTAGCTATTTTTGTTGCGATTGGTCTTTGGAGAACAGGATTGCTACAAGAAAATAAGATAAGCTTTGAAATGTATTTCACTTTTATTTTCCCTCTTGTCATTGGGCTGATTACCATGATTAGTTTCTTGAGTAATTTCATTGCAAATAGAAGAAAAATCAAAGTGATCCGGGATTAGATCCATCAGAAATAAGAACAAGTCATGATGAATAGAATAGTAGACGATCAGATAACGCTTATTCCTTATTATAGGAATGATGACATTTCCCTTCTTTGGTATCAAGATAGTGAGGTTTGCAAACAAGTAGATAATACTGATCAGATTTACAATCTAACAAAACTTCATAAAATGTATGATTACCTAACTTCACATGGTTCTTGCTATTATATCCAATATGAGGGAGTGTTAGTTGGAGATGTGACACTTCAAGATAATTCAGAGCTTTCTATAGTGATCAGCAAAGAGTATCAGAATTTACAGATCGGAAGACGATGTGTTTCTGAAATGATACATCTGGCGAAAGAACAAAAAATGCTAAAGGTTTCTGTACAAATATATCCTTTTAATACTCAAAGTCAAAGAATGTTTTTGGCTTTGGGATTTCAGAAAGTAGATGAAGAGTGGTATGAATATAAGTTGATATAGAACAGTTGTATATTTCCATATATATTAAGAAGGTAATCTGCTGTTTATAAAATAATGTTCATGAAAAAAGAGATAAAGGGTACCTACTGATCCATGGACAAGAGTTTTGTTCAGAAATCTAAAAATGAAGAGAACACCAACAGATGATTTTTTGTTGGTGTTCTCTTCATTTGATTTTACGATCTATCTCGCTTTTGCTTTAAAGTAAAAGCTGGCATGGAATTATTCAGGCATCTAGTTAGATTTTTGTTTATTCAACAGGAGGATAGATGATATTATTGCAATGCAAGATACAAGAATCAGATACCAAAGATTTTCAAGACCAAAACCATGATCTAGCATCAAGCGGTATCCCCAAGAAGCGGGGAAAAGACGCCCGATTGCTTGAAGAAAATCAGGCAGTAAGGTGATGGGAAACATGATTCCTGAGAGCATAATTGAGGGTAAAAATACAAGTTGCGCTATCATGGTCAGCTTTGCTTGATTTTTTACAGTAAGGCCCAGTATACTTCCGATACTCAACGATACAAAAATGTAGATGGCAAGCGCGAGAAAGAATAAGGGAAATTGACTTGGTAGACTTGCTTTAAATAAAATTGGAGCAAGTAGTAGGATCACTATGCAAGTCATTATCAAATGAACAAAGGCAGAGAGAACTATGGTCACCAATCCTAAATGAATAGGCACACCATTTGCTTTATAAATCTTTTTTATGTCGCTTCCGTATGTTTCAATCAAGGAAGGCGGTAAACCGAGAAAGGCTCCCATTGAAACACTCATGACAATCATTGACTGTATAAGTGTGCTACCCATTTCAGGCATAACGGAAGTAAAAATACCACCCATGAGAAGAAAGAAAATAATCGGTACAATATAGTAAGTAACCAAGAGAGACTTACTTCGTATGTCCAATTTCCACTGTAATGTTAGGCTATATAAAAAACCATTCATTCCAAACCCCTCCTTGCCATTTCGATGAAATGCTGCTCCAGTGTGCCACGATCCACCTTAATATCCAGTATTTGGATATGTTTCTGTTTGCATTCTTCCAATAATGAAATCAAAGTGTCCTCGATCGTATCTGTTTCAAAAGATTCCTCTCCGTCCCGGGTCTTTAAATGGATGAAATATTTTCTTCCCAACCTGTCTGTCAGTTCTGAAGGAGTACCACAAAAGACAATCTTTCCACTATTCAAAATAGCAATGCGGTCACATAAGGTTTCAACTTCGGCCATATCGTGGCTTGCCAAGACGATTGTCTTTTCCTGTGATTTGAGCTTTCGGATTTGTTCATGGAGAGATAGTCGTCCTTCAACATCAAGTCCCGCTGTCGGTTCATCGAGAAAAATAATATCCGGGTTACTGATAAGTGCAAGAGCAAGATGTAATCTCCTTTTTTGACCGGTGGATAATTCTATGTATTGCGACTGTTCAATTTCTTTTATTCCAAGGGCCTTTAGCATAGCATCATCAATGTATGTATGATTCCATTTTGCAAAGAGCTTTATGGCTTCCATTGGTTTGATGTGGACGGGTAGAGAGGAGAACTGTAGTTGAATTCCGGTTTTCCCGTTTACAACTATCTTGCCTTTATCATATTTTCTCAGACCTTCGATACATTCAAGCGTTGTTGTTTTACCAGCTCCGTTCACTCCGAGCAGAGCAAAGATTTCTCCTTGTTTGATTTGAAAATCGAGACCACTAAGAACCATATTGCTACCATAACTTTTCTTTAATCCAGAAACCTCTATTGCGTTTTTCATGGTTCTACCTCCTCAAAAGGATTTGTTCCAAGCCTTGAAAAATAGACTTGTAGGGCGGGTCCTATATAATCATTGACGATTTTTTGCTTTTCTTCCCAAGCGTTTGAGGCGGTATCAATAGTACCAACTTCCATCAACTTAGGAAGCATGCTCATATCACCATTTGTAAACTCCATAATCAAGCCCCAGTATTCTTTCACAACCTGTTGGCTTTGTTCGCTTTCAGCTGGTACGTTTTCTTTTTGAAGCTCTACGATTTGATCACTTAGGCGGTTCAATCTGTCCATAAAGTCAAGTCCGCTTTTCTTGTCAAATCGACTGCGTATCTGGTCGAGCGTATCATCATCAAAGCGCTTAATGAGAGAGTAGGAGTCATTCTTCATCTGTAGATTGACGATGATGTCTGCATACTTCTTAAAATTGACCGTCTGTATTTGTAAAACTTCTGCCTTTAACTGCTCTATTGCGACTAAAGAATCCTTAAGTTGTTCAATATTTTTACGAATAGTATCTGCTTGCTCTGTAAGAGCATTGGCAACATCATCAGGTGTTTTCAAAGAGATCAAACGCCCCTTTATATCCTTGAGAGAAAAGCCTAGTGATTTTAATGATAGAATCTGATGGAGTAGCACTATATCTTTATCGGTATAAAGCCTGCGACCTCCCTCACTTTCTGCCGAAGGGGAAAGTAGCCCCTCTTTATCGTAATATTGTAGAGTACGGATGGTAATGCCCATTTTCTTAGCAAGTTCCCCAACTGTTATAAATCCTTCCGGAATTGCTCTATATTTAGCCATCATTACCCACCTCCTCATACCTATTATACATCATGACGTAAGGTCATAAACAAGGATTTTTAATAAAATTTAAACTGTAAATCTTTTAGCATTAATGAAGAATCTCATAAAAAATATAGACTTGATGAATTGGTGAGCTTGTTTTCTATTTCAAAAGGTTATTTGGTCCAATAATAAATATCTGATATGTGAGTGGAAACGTGTTATAATTGAGGATGAGACAAGAGGAGGTAAGCTGGTGAAATTTTTAGCAATCAATCCTATTTAGTAAAAAGAATGCTTGAATCTCTATCCTCACGTGTTGAGTATATTAGTTTGCTAAAAAAGTATCTTCTATCTAAATATTGAAAGGATTAATGATGTATCTATTAGAATTGTACCAAAGCAATTATTTAAAAGATTTAGTCGTGTTTGATTCTTTAGAAGAGGGAAGAGCCTTTGTAGCGCAAATCCCGGGATATACTTTAGAAAAAGAAGATAGTTTTGATGTGGAGTATTTTAATCCAAAAAATCTACCGGATTATATGGAGATTGTCTTCAATGGAAATATTGTCCCTTTATCTAGATTTTCGTTTAATTCTGAGGAAAATGTGGACATTATTTGGAAAGAAATTTCGAATCTATCCGTTAAAAACGATA
>OLNM01002559.1_pt1 | contig 11259 bp, 9 predicted proteins | sample 1672391 | NCBI WGS metagenome assembly OLNM01 (sample SAMEA3136680, study PRJEB25190) | human gut metagenome | reverse complement strand
GAGGCGGCCCGCCGCCAGGTGGGTTCGGACCTGCCGTGGTGGAGCCAGTTTGGTGAATGGGCCTCGGCGCTGCTGCGCGGCGACCTGGGTACCTCGTTCACCTCGGGTTTGAGCGTGAACGACCAGATTGCGTCGCGCATGGCGGTGACGCTGCCGCTGACCCTGGCGGCCTTCGGGATTTCGCTGATCCTGGCGATTGTGCTGGGGTATGTGGCGGCGCGGGCGCGCCGCTCGTGGGCGGGAACGGTGATCTCCGCTCTCGCGCAGCTGGGTATCGCCGTGCCCGTGTTCTGGATCGGCATGCTCCTGGTCCTCGCCTTCGCGGTGAATCTGCACTGGCTGCCCGCCTCGGGTTTCCCCGCGCGCGGGTGGACGAACGCCGCGCAGGTGGTGCGTGCCCTCGTCCTGCCGACGCTGACGATCGTCTTAGTGTCCACGGCCTCGCTCACGCGCTACACGCGCAGCGCAGCCCTGGACGTCCTCGATGCTCCGTTCCTGCAGTTCGCGCGATCCCTGGGCGAGTCGCGCGGCGAGGCGATGGTGCGCCACGGCCTGCGCGTCGCCTCGCTCCCGGTCATCTCCATCGCCGGTATCGAGCTGGCCACCACGTTCATCGGCGCGGTCGTCGTCGAGCAGGTCTTCGCCCTACCGGGCCTCGGCTCGATGCTGACGACCGCGATTGCCCAGCACGACTACCCATCGATTCAGGGGGTTCTCCTCGTGTCGACGACCCTCGTCCTCGTCATCGGTTTCGCCGCGGACGTCCTGCAGCGCGTCATTGACCCGCGCCTGCGCTCCACCCTGAGCGCGGGAGGCCGCCCGTGAACGCCCGTCGCATCCCGCTGTCCCTGATCGTCGGTGCGCTCCTGGTGGGCGTGCTCGCGCTCATCGCCCTCGTCTCTCTCGTGTGGCTTCCGTACCCGATCGAGGACACGAGCGGCGGTCGCCTCGAAGGTTTTTCTGCCGACCATCTCCTCGGCACGGACCGCCTGGGTCACGACCTGGCCTCGCGCATGATGGTGGGCGCGCGCATCGCCCTCATCGTCGGCCTCGGAGCCGCCGCTGTCGCCGCTCTCATCGGCGTGAGCGTCGGCCTGGCCATCGCGCTGGCCCGCCCGTGGGTGGACGACGTGGCCTCGGCCCTGCTCGACGTGCTCATCGCCTTCCCGACGCTGCTCCTCGCGATGCTCATCGTCGCGGGCTTCGGCGCCTCCCTGGCGACGGTGACCGTCGCGATTGGCGTGGCCGCCTCGGCCGTCGTCGCGCGCCTGACGCGCATCATGGCCCGGCGCGTCCTCGCCGAGCAGTACGTGCTGGCCGCCCGCACCTCCGGCGTGTCCACGTGGGGGATCCTCACCCGCCACGTCCTGCCTAACATCTGGCCGACCCTGGCCACCAACCTGGCCGTGACCATGGGTGGTGCCGTCCTCGCCGAGGCCGGCCTGTCCTACCTGGGTCTGGGCGCACCCCCGCCGAACGCCTCCTGGGGCCGCCTCCTGCAAGACGCGCAGGCCACCTTCACGACGCAGCCGCTGGGCGCCATCGCCCCGGGCGTCGCGATCGTCGCCTTCGTCCTGGGAGCCAACCTCGCGGCCGACGGCCTGCGTTCCCTCATCGACCCCACCCAGGGAGGTGCCGCGTGAGCCTGTCCATCACTGACCTGAACGTGTGGATCGGGGACGCGCACATCCTGCGCGGCATCACCCTGGAGGTGCCCGACGGCCAGCACGTCGGCATCATCGGGTCCTCCGGATCGGGCAAGTCGATGCTGTCCCTGGCGATCATGGGACTGCTGCCTGAAGGCGCGCGCGTGGAGGGCTCGATCCGCTGGGGCGACCGCGAGCTCGTGGGTGCCTCCGAGCGGGTGCTACGCTCGCTGCGCGGCTCGCAGATCTCCATGATGTTCCAGGACCCCGCGACCTCTCTCGACCCGCTCATGCGGCTCGGCAAGCAGATCGCCCTGCCGCTGCGCCGCCACCGTGGCCTGCGAGGCGCTGCCCTGCGCGAGGCCACCGACTGCGCGCTCGCCGAAGTCGCCCTGCCCGACCCCGTGCGCATCGCCCGGTCCTTCCCCTACGAGGTCTCGGGCGGCCAGCGTCAGCGTATCGGCATCGCCCGTGCGCTGGTCATGGAGCCGGAGTTCATCGTGGCCGACGAGCCCATCTCCGCACTGGACGTCTCCATCCGTGCGCAGGTGCTGAACCTGCTGAACAGCATGAAGAAGTCCCGCGGTCTGACCTACCTGTTCATCGCCCACGACCTGTCGGTCGTCCGGTTCATCTCGGACCGCATCGCCGTCATCAGCAAGGGCCGCATCGTGGAGCTGGCAGAGGCTGAAGAGCTGTTCCTCCATCCCCTGCACCCCTACACCAAGGCTCTGCTGAGCGCTGTTCCCATCCCCGACCCGGGTCTGGAAAAGAAGAAGAAGCTTCTGGTCTACGACCCCTCCATCCACGACTACAGCGTGGACAAGCCGGTCTGGGAGGAGATCGCCAACGGCCACTTCGTCTATGGCAACCAGAAGGAGCTGGAAGGCTACCGCAAGGAATATCAGAGCCAGCTCTAAGCACTGTCACTTGACTGTATTTTAACACAAATGCCCCGCCGCATTGGGAAGCATCCCATTGCGGCGGGGTTTTGTGCTGTATAAAAAGGGGCCGCTTCCCGTATTTCTGCCGGGAAGCGGCCTCTTTGTGTTTTATATCAGTCTTGCACCGGGCTTCGGCTCATGGGCCTGCCAGAGGGTGACCCACTCGGGCAGACGCAGGGTCTTCAGGCGCTGGGGCAGGGCGGCGAGATCGCCGTCCGTGAGATACCACGCCACACCGAACGCCGCCAGCGCCAGGATCACCAGCACCGCCAGCAGAACGCGGAGAGGATGCTTCTTCTTTGGGGTGGGGTCCTTGCTCTGCGAACGGCCCGGAGGATTGCTCTGTTTGACCTGTCCGGCGGGAAGGAAGCCTGTTCCCTCGGCCTGCGGCAGGCCGGCAGCGGCGCGGCGCACCATATCCAGCAGCCAGAGACCAGGGTTATCTGCGGCGGAGACGGTGCGGAGCCAGCATCCTTTTTTGGTGCTGAGCACCAGCACATGGTCGCTTTCCCGCTCGGCACAGGCCACGGCCAGCTCTGTTCCCACGATGCGGCGGGCCGCCTGCGCCCGGGCGAGGGCCAGACGGACAGGGTCGGGTTTGTCCCCTTCCCCGCCGAGCTTGGCCCGGACGCGCTTTTCGATTTGGGGGCCAACCTTGGCGTCGGCATAGCTCATGGTGCCGAAGTCGTAGACCTTCTCGGCACCAGGGACTTTCTCGAGCCGGGATTCCAGCAGCGCACCGGCGGCGGCATCGCCGCAGGCCAGCAGACGATCATGGGCTTCCAGCGCCTGCACGGCGGCAGCGGCCAGACTGGTATCGCCTGCACCATATACGTCCGCGCCAAAGCTGCTGCGGAGGCTCTGGGCCGCCTTTTTCAGTCCCGTGGGCGTATCCGCATGGACAGCCAGCAGCGTCTCTGCGCCCCGGCTCTTCCACTGGGCCTCAGCCCTCCATTGGGGCGCAAACAGCGCCACAGCGGCCGCCAGCCGCCCCTGCGGCGCACCGTACAGACGCAGTACACAGCGGGTCTCCTCTGCCAAATCCCATCAACCCCTCATTTTTGATTTTTACCGGACGAACGCCTCATCCAGTGCAGCCAGCGCTTCGTCGTCCGACTGCTGGGCTGCGGTGAGGACCTGCGTCCCGGCAGGGACTTTGCCCTGTGCCAGACGCAGCGCCAGTTCCAGTGCAGCCTGTGCGGCCCGGGCGCGCACCAGCGCACGGTCAGGCCGGGAGACGAAAAGCTTCTTGACGTAGGCCACGCCATCCCGGGCAGCGCCCAGATAAACGGTGCCGACAGGGCGCACTTCGTCGCCGCCGGTGGGGCCGGCCACACCGGTGACGCTCACAGCGATGTCAGCGCCCGAAGCCTTTGCCGCACCCAGAGCCATCTGTGCCGCCACGGGGGCGGACACGACGTTGTACTTTTCGATGACCGCCGGGTCCACGCCCACGAGCTTTGCCTTGGCCTGCTCCCAGTAGGTGACAAAGCCATAGCCAAACACCTCGCTGGAGCCGGACACGGAGGTCAGGCGCTGTGCAATGAGTCCGCCGGTGCAGCTCTCGGCGGTGGCGATGGTCAGCCCCTTTTCCTGCAGGGTATGGACCACCGTTTCTTCCAGACCGGCCACATCCTCATCATACACCGCATCGCCCAGCATATCATAGAACTTTTTGGCATACGCGCGGCACATTTTTTCGCCGTCCTCGTCGGAGCGGGCGCGGGCGGTAATGCGGATCTCGCATTCACCGGTCTTGCAGTAGATGGCGGCGGTGGGGTTCGGGTTTTCCAGCAGGTCACGCACCTTATACTCAATATCGCTTTCGCCACCCAGCACACGGAGGGTGACGGAGTGGAGGGTGCAGTTCTGGCGCTCCATCAGCAGAGGGCGGACGCTCTCCGTCCACATGGCTTTCATCTCGTGGGGGACACCGGGCATAAGGACGGCACAGTGGCCGTCCTGTTCGAACCACGCGCCGGGGGCAGTGCCGTGGTTGTTGATGATTTTATGGCCCTTGGTGGGGACCATCGCCTGTTTGCGGTTGTTGGGGGTCGTCTCGCGGCCGGTGCGGGCAAAGTAGCTGGTGATCTTGTCCCACTCGGCCTCATCGAAGGCCAGCTCATCCCCGAAGCAGGCGGCAACGGTCTCCTTGGTCAGGTCGTCCGCCGTGGGGCCGAGGCCGCCGGTAAAGACCAGCAAGTCGCAGCGGCTCCTGGCCTCATTGACGAAATCGGCCAGACGGCCATGGTTGTCGCCGATGGTGCTCTCCCGCTGGACCGTGATGCCCAGATCAGCCAGCTCCCGGCTGAGGTACTGGGCGTTGGTGTTGAGGATGTTGCCGAGAAGGAGCTCGGTACCCACACTGATGATCTCTGCTGTCATGGCTCAACCCTCGAATTCCACGTCGTCGGTGATACGCAGGCGGATGCGCTCGGTGGCCTCTGCGGCCTCGGCTTCCAGCTCTGCCAGACCGGGCATCCCGGCCTCGGCTTCGAGGATCTCGCTCAGTTCGGGGCGGATCTTCGGGTGCGGCGGGGTGAAGATGGTGCAGCAGTCCTCATAGGGCAGGATGCTCGTCTCGAAGGTGTTGATGTGGCGGGCCGTCTCGACGATCTCGGTCTTGTCCATGCCGATGAGGGGACGGAGGATGGGCAGGTCCTGGGCGGCGTCGGTACACTGCAGAGCCTTGACGGTCTGGCTGGCCACCTGTGCCAGGCTCTCGCCGGTGACGAGGGCTTCACAGCCCTGCTTCCTGGCGATGATGTTGGCAATACGCATCATGCTGCGGCGCATGAGGACGGTGAAGAGAACATCGGGCGCGTTATCGCGGATATACTCCTGAGGCTTGGTATACGGCACCACAAAAAGGTTGGTGCTGCCGGTATAGGGAGTGATGAGCTGGGCCAGAGCCTTAACTTTCAGTTTTGCGCGTTCAGAAGTATACGGAGGGGACGCAAAATGGATGTGGTCGAGGCCGAGGCCGCGCTTTGCCATCCGGTATGCCGCCACAGGGCTGTCGATGCCGCCGGACAGCATATTGAGGGCGCGGCCGGAAGTTCCGACAGGCAGACCGCCCTCGCCCTGTATTTTCGGGCCGTGGATATACGCACCGTAATCGCGGATCTCCACGATGACCTTGAACTGAGGGTTCTTGACGTCCACCCGCAGGTAGTTGTGCCTGCCCAGCAGATAGGCACCCAGCTCCCGCATCAGTTCGGGACTGGTCATGGGGAAGGTCTTATCGGAACGGCGGGCCTCGACCTTGAAGGTCTTGATGCCGTGGAGGCTGTCGCCCAGATAATCCTCGGCGGTCTGGCAGATGGTGTCGAAATCCTTCTCACAGACCACAGCACGGCTGAGGGCCGCGAGACCGAACACCTTGCTCACCCGCTCAAAGGCGAGGTCCATATCAATATCTTCCTCTTCCGGCTCCATGTAGAAGGTGGACTGGGTGCAGTAGACGCGGAACTTGCCCACCGTCTTGAGACGGTAGCGCAGGATCTTCATCATCGTCGATTCAAACTGGTTGCGGTTGAGGCCCTTCAGGGACATTTCGCCCTGATAGCCCATAATGACTTCTCTCATCGTTACTCCTTACTTTTTGATTCTCTGCAAGTGCTTCATACCATCCTCAAAGCGCTCGAGGAAGGCATCCACATCCTCCGGGGTGTTGTCGGCACAGAAGGACACCCGGATGGCCGTGTCGATGGCCAGGGGGTCGCGGCCCATAGCCGCCAGCGTGTGGCTGGGCTGTCCTCTGCCGCAGGCACTGGCCGACGAGACGTAGATCTGCTTCTCGGACAGCCAGGCCAGCATCGTCTCACTCTTGATGCAGTTCTCGCTGAAATTCAGCACCTCAGGCACAGCGCCCGCCGGGCTGTTGATCTCCACCTCCGGGAACACAGAAAGCCCCTTGCGGAGGCGGTCGTTGAGGGCGCGCACAGCCTTATCACGGCTCTTGATGCTGCCGGCCAGACGTGTGGCCGCAGCGGCAAGGCCCAGCGCATAGGGCAGGTTTTCGGTGCCGGGGCGGAGGCCGCGCTCCTGCTCACCGCCCAGATAGGGCGGCTGGAACGCCTGCACCAGCCGGTCACTCAGGTAGAGCGCACCGATACCCTTGGGTGCGTGGATCTTGTGGCCGCTGACGGTCATCGTGTCGATGTTGTCCAGCTTGATGGGGACGCGCATCCACGCCTGCACGGCGTCCACATGGACGATGGTGCGGCTGTTGCGGCGCTTGACCTCGGCAGCCAGACGCTCCACGTCATTGCGGGTGCCTATCTCGTTGTTGACCATCATGCAGGCCACGAGGATGGTATTCTTGTCCACGGCATCCAGCATCTTGTTGATGTCCAGTGTGCCGTCGGCCTGAGGCTTCACGACAGTGACGTTATAGCCCTGCGCGGCCAGACGTTCCAGCGGGCGCTGGACGCTGGGGTGTTCGAAGCCCGACACCACGATGCCTTTGCCGAAAGTGCGGGTCTGGGCGGCGCCCAGCAGGGCCAGATTATTGCCCTCGCTGCCGCAGGAGGTAAAGTACAGCTCCTTCGACTTGCAGCCCAGGGTGCGGGCCACAGCGGCACGGGCGGCGTTCAGGGCCTCTTCGCTCCGTGCGCCGGGGGCATAGAGGCTGGAGGGGTTGGCCCAGTGCTCCCGCATGGCTTTGTCTATCACGTCTGCCACCTCGGGAGCAACGATGGTGGTGGCAGCGTTATCCAGATAATGCAGTTCCGGATCATGCAGCATAATTTCATTCCTGCCTTTTGTGCATAAAATATCAGGATAAGTATACCACAAAGTTCCGCATAACGCAAAATATTTGCACAGCAAAAAAGGGGCCGCTCCATGCAGGAGCAGTCCCTTTCAGCAGCTTGCGGTTCGCGTTTGGGTTCAGCCGTTCTCGTTTGCCTTCTGCAGCCAGATGCTGCCGATGTCCAGCGCATTGTACAGGCCGTTCTTGGTGGTCTGACGTGCCACGCGGGCCTCACGGGGCTTGGACTCATCGGTAGAGAGCAGCTGCAGATGGACCTTGTCTGCCACATCCACACCGCCCACGGTCTTGGTGGACTGGATCTGCAGATAAAGCACATACGGGTCGGTCATGCAGCCGTAATACAGCTCATTGTCCTTGCGGACGAGGGGCTTGCCTTTATAAGTCAGTTTCGGAGTAAATGGCATCGTGAAAGCCTCCCTATCATACTTGATTCACTTTAGTATATCATATTTATAACAGAAAACGCAAGGGCAGGCCCCCGGAATATGGGAATTTTTCCTCACGGGTTGCACGGGCTGGGGCTGTGCTGTATAATAGGGGCGAAAGTTACCATTCCGCCACAGGAGGACATTATGGCAGATTATCAGGAATATCGCCGCCGCATCCTTCACCGGCGCTGGCGCAGGATGTTCATCACCGCTGCGCTGCTCATCCTACTGGTGCTTCTGGCCGCTGTGGGCGTCCTCTGGAAGCGCCTTCACCGCGAGCCAGCTCCCAATACGGCCCAAGGCCCCACCATTCTGCAGCAGGAGCTGACCGGCAGCGAGTGGAACACCATCAGCTACACCCCGGCCCGACGCCTCAGTGTCCAGACCCTCGACAACGGGATGACCGCGATGGACTTCCGCCTCGCCGCCCAGCCTGCCAGCCCTGCCGTGGAGCGGAGCAGCTTTTCGGACGTGAGTTTTTTGGGCGACAGCCTGACGCAGGGGATGCAGCTGTACGACACCGGCCTGCCCAACGCGAACTTCTGCGCCTATAAGGGCGTCGGCCCCAATGCCGTCGTCAACAACACCACCTGCCGCCGGGCCGACGGCGAAAAGGAAGTCCCGATGGAGGCGTTGGCCTCCCAGCAGCCCCGGGCGCTCTACATCCTGCTGGGTACCAATGTGCTGACCGTTGACAGTGATTATACCAGCTTCCTCACCTATTACCGGCTGATGCTGGACATGATCTCGCAGGCACTGCCCAACACGAAAATTTACGTCCAGTCCATCACCCCGGTCCGGCCTGAAGTGAGCAAAAAGTCCCCCGGCCTCTACAAGGAGCGGCTCTGTGAGATAAACGATGCTCTTTCGGCCATCGCGCTGGAAAAGGGCTGCACCTTCCTGAACCTCTGGGAGGCGCTGGCCGACGAGAACGGCGACCTCATCGAGGAATACGCCCAGCCGGACGGCTACCATCTGCTGCCCGCCGGGTACGACGCATGGGTGGATTATCTCTGCACCCACACCTGATAGCGATAGAAAGGCCCTCTCAGCGGCGCTGAGAGGGCCTTTTGCTGTCTTAATATCAGAACGCGATGCCGGCGTTGTCGTACAGCCAGCGGAGTGCGAACCAGCCAAAAGCTGCAGAACCCTCGTAGAGGATGCTGTCGTCGAACCGCACCTTGGGGTGGTGCTGGCCGTAGCAGCAGCCCTGCTCCGGGCCGCCTGCGGCGATGAACATGCTCACAGTAGGCACCTCATGGCTCACAAAGGCAAAATCCTCGCTTCCGCCGCCGGGCTTGCCGCCGGTGAGGGCGGTCATGTCCATAGCGCCCTTCCCCAGCAGCTCGGTCATATAGTCCATCGCATTCTCGGCGAGAGGCTTGTCCACCACCATGCAGGGGCAGTAATCGGCGAAGGATACCTCTGCGGTGCAGCGGAAGGCCGCCGCCACGCCCTGCGCGATCTCGGTCATGCGGGTTCGAATGAGTTCGCCGGTCTTATTCTCCGGGTCGGTGGTACGGATGGTCCCCCACATCTGGGCCACATCCGGGATGACATTGGATGCCGCACCAGCCTCGAAGCGGCCAGTGGTCAGCACACCGAAGTCGCCGGGCTTCAGCTCCCGGCTGTTGATCTCCTGCAGGGCGATGTGGATATGGGCCGCAGCTGTGATGGGATCGATGCAGTTTTCCGGGGTAGAGCCGTGACCGCCCTTGCCCTTGACCACGATATGGTACTGCTCACAGCTGGCCATCGTGATGCCGCCGCCCGGCACCAGCACCGTACCTACAGGCAGCGGCATTCCGGCCAGCACATGGAACATCACAGCAGCGTCCACATGAGGGTCTTCCAACAGGCCGCCCGCGATCATATCTGGGGAACCCTGGAAAATTTCTTCAGCAGGCTGGAATTCCAGCTTGACCGTTCCTTCCAGCTCGTCCTCATGGGCCTTGAGCAGCTTCGCTGCACCCAGCAGCATGGCCGTATGCATATCGTGGCCGCAGCCATGCATCTTGCCGGGAACTTCTGAGCTGAACTCTTCACCCGAGTCCTCGTGGATGGGCAGGGCGTCCATATCGGCACGCAACAGGATGGTCTTGCCGGGCTTTTTGCCGCCTGCCAGCGCAATGACACCAGCCTTGCCGCAGTCCTTCGGCTCATAGCCCATTTCCGTCAGCGCCTTCTTGACCAGTTCCTTCGTGTGGGGCAAATCGAAGCCCACCTCCGGGTGGCGATGGAGCGTCCGACGCCACTGCTGCAGCTGCGGCTCCAGTGCGCGGGCCTCCTTCAAAAGCTCTTCCGATGTGATATTCATACTCATCCGCTCCTTCTTTTTTAGGAAGCCGTTTTCATAAGCATTGCATCCCGCTTACGAAAACAGTTTCCCGATTCAGAAAAAGCCCTCCCGAGGGAGAGCTTTTTGCTGTGTTACGTTCAGCCCTCGGTGTGGCTTCCTTCGGGGTGGTACTTGGCACAGGTACACTTTTTCCACTTCAGGCCACTGCCGCAGGGGCAGGGGTCGTTGCGGCCGATCTTGATGACGCGGACAGGCTGGCCCTTGGGTGCGCCCTTTGCGCCGGGTGCGCCGTTGCCAGGCACATAGCCCTCGCCGGTGGGTTTGGCCACCTGCTCACGCTTGGGGGCCTTGCCCGCCTCGCGCACCTCGATGGTCAGCAGCATCTTGACGCTGGACTCCCGGATGGAATCGACCATCTGGTCGAACATATCAAAGCCCTCGATACGGTACTCGACGACGGGGTCCTTCTGGCCGTAGCCGCGCAGAACGATGCCCTGACGCAGCTGGTCCATGTTATCAATATGGTCCATCCACTGGCGGTCTACGCACTTGAGCAGGCAGATACGCTCCAGCTCACGCATCAGGGGTGCGCCGTAGCGCTGCTCCTTGTCGTTCAGGACGTCCATGCCGCGCTGATACAGCATATCAGCGATGCTCTCCTGAGAGATGCTGTCGTAGTCAGCAACAGTGTAGTGGAAGTCGGCGTCGGTGGTCAGCCAGCCCAGATAGTGGCGGCGGAGCGCACCGAAGTCCCACTCGTCCTTCACATCGCCTGCGAGGAACTGCTTGCAGCTGGACTCGATGTTCTCCTTCAGCATATTGTGCATCTCGGCGCTGATGTCCTCGCCGTCCAGGACCTTGCGGCGCTGACCATAGATGATCTCACGCTGCTGGTTCATGACGTCGTCGTATTTCAGAACATTCTTGCGGATCTCGAAGTTCCGGCCCTCGAGCTTCTTCTGGGCAGACTCGATGGTGCTGGTGATCATCCGGTTCTCGATGGGGGTGTCCTCGTCGATGCCCAGAGTACCCATCAGGCCCTGTACACGGTCGCCGCCGAACAGACGCATCAAATCGTCCTCGAGGCTCAGATAGAAGCGGGATGCACCGGGGTCGCCCTGACGGCCTGCACGGCCGCGCAGCTGGTTGTCGATACGGCGGCTCT
>OLNM01002552.1_pt1 | contig 11273 bp, 9 predicted proteins | sample 1672391 | NCBI WGS metagenome assembly OLNM01 (sample SAMEA3136680, study PRJEB25190) | human gut metagenome | reverse complement strand
TACACATTGTCCAAATGCGTCCGCATTGAAGAACTTTTAATCAACTAAATAGCAAAAAATCACAGCCCCGCCAAAAACGGGGCTGTCTTTCTATACACTTTAGATCAACTTCTTCACCATCTCCACAATCTCTTCCTTCGTCACCCTGCTGCTGTTAATACACAGATCATACTGCAGCATATCCAGCCAGTTAGTATCCGTAAAATACTCATAATAAGCCCGGCGTTCCTTATCCGTACGTTTCACCAGCTTCCTTACACTCTTTTCCTCCCGGCCGGTACGTGCAATCACCGTCTTCACACGGTCCTCAAACGGAGCATAGATAAACAGACTCAGATGCTTATCCTTATTATCCTGTAAGATATAATTGCCGCAGCGTCCAACAATCACGCAATTCTCTTTTTCGGCTGCCTCCAAAATGATCTTCTTCTGCAGATCGTAAAGCACATCATTCATGGGAACGAAATGGTACTCCGGATTCATCTGCAGCTCGTAATCCACCGGATACAGCCACTGGCTGGCTTTTCTCTCATCTACTCTGGCAAACTCATCGAAAGGAATATTCTTCTCCTTGCTGGCCATTTCGATCAGCTCCTTATCATAGAACTTAAATCCCAGTTCCTCCGCAAGAGCCTTTCCAATAATACGTCCGTTACTTCCAAACATACGATTGATTGTTATAACACGGTTACTCATAAACGGCGCCTCCTTTTGTGGTGGATTTGTAAATAATTTTGTTATAAAATAGTTTATGAGAACTATTTTCTGTTCTTTTTAGCATTATAACATAATTGTATGAAAATATCTATATAATTTGCATAAAATCAAAATAAAAAAATATTCTGAATATGTCATTTCGCTGGAAATTTGAACCCTTTCTTGTTATACTAAAAATAGCAATACGATTGCTGTTCACTGCATGTACAGATTGCAGAAAGCCTTTTTCAAACACGCTCTGGAAAAGCGTATTTGGAAAACGATGAACAGTGATACAATATGAGAAAGGAATTGAACATGCTCAAAATAAAAAATTATGTGAAAGCAGAATCTCTGGAACAGGCTTATGAGCTGAACCAGAAGCGGACTGCCTGTGTGCTTGGTGGCATGGTGTGGCTGAAAATGGGTAACCGTATTGTAACCACAGCCATTGATCTTTCCGGGCTTGGTCTGGATACCATCACAGAAACAGAAAGTGAATTTGTGATCGGCTGTATGACCCCATTGCGGGACCTGGAACTTCATCAGGGACTTCATACATATACGAAAGGTGCCATAAGAGAAAGCCTGCGCCATATTGTAGGCGTACAGTTCCGCAACTGCGCCACTGTAGGCGGAAGTATCTGGGGACGCTTCGGCTTTTCTGATGTACTCACCATGCTTCTGGCACTTGATACAGAGGTGGAACTTTTTAAAGGCGGCAGAGTCTGTCTTTCTGATTTTGTGAAAATGCCAAAAGACAGAGATATTCTGGTACGCATTATCATAAAGAAAACTCCGTTGAAGGTTGCCTATTTAAGCCAGCGTAATACCAAGACCGATTTCCCGGTACTGGCATGCTGTATCAGGCTGTCTGAGAATGGTGTGAGAGCAGTTTACGGCGCCCGTCCGGCGAAGGCATTTCTTCTGGAAGACGAAGAAGGTCTCCTTGCAGGCATGGAAACCATGTCTTCGGAAGAGAAGAAGACAGCGGTTCAGAAATTTGCAGACTATGCAGCACGGAAGGTTCCTACCTTTGGAAACATGCGAGGCAGCGCAGAGTACAGAACCCTTCTTGTGAAGGTTCTCACAAGAAGAGCATTAGAAGCAGTGGGAGGTATGACAGATGAAAATTAATTTCTGGCTGAATGGAGCCAAAAAGGAAGCGGAAATCAGTCCTGACACCATGCTTCTGGAGTTTCTTCGAAGCCTTGGCTGCTACAGTGTAAAAAGAGGCTGTGAAACTGCAAACTGCGGTCTTTGCACTGTTTTGGTAAATGACAAGCCAATGCTGTCCTGCAGTGTCCTTGCCGCCCGTATTGACGGCAAAAAGGTCACCACCATGGAGGGACTTCAGGCAGAATCTGAAGAATTTGGAACTTTTCTTGCCAATGAAGGCGCAGAGCAGTGCGGATTCTGTAATCCGGGATTTATCATGAATGTACTTGCAATGACAAAAGAGCTGGAAGATCCAAACGAAGAAGAGATTAAGGAATATCTGGCAGGCAATCTTTGCCGCTGCTCCGGTTTTGTTGGACAGACCAGAAGTATCCTGAAATATCTGGAATATAAGAAGAACGGAAATATCCAGGAGAAGGAGGTGCAGGCATGAGCTATGTAAATAAATCTTTGCAGAAAAAGGATGCCATGGCTCTGGTGACCGGAAAGCCAGTCTACACAGACGACCTGGCACCAAAGGACTGCCTGATCATCAAGATCTTAAGGAGTCCCTATGCCAATGCCTGGGTGGAAGAGATCAAGACGGACACAGCCATGAAGGTAGAAGGAATGGCACTGATCCTTACCTGGAAAGATGTTCCAAAGAGACGTTTCGCCTCTGCCGGACAGACCTATCCGGAGTTCAGTCCTTATGACAGAATGATCCTGGATCAGCATCTTCGTTTCGTAGGGGATGCAGTGGCAATTGTGGCAGGAGAAACAGAAGCAGCTGTAGACCTTGCCATGAAGCGCATTAAAGTGAAATACCGCGTGGAAACACCGGTTCTGGATATGCATACAGCCAAGGATAATCCGGTTCTTGTCCACCCGGAAGAGGACTGGGAATCCAAGTTCCCGGTTGGTGCAGATAACAAGCGGAACCTTGCGGCAAAAGGCCATGAGGAAATGGGAGATATTGACAAGGTTTTGTCAGAATGCAAATATACAGTAGATGAAGTTTATCACACAAAGGCTGATCAGCAGTGTATGATGGAGACCTTCCGCACATATTGTACCAAGGATTATTTCGGCAGGCTGAATGTGGTTTCCTCCACACAGGTACCGTTCCATCTTCGCCGAATCCTTGGAAATGCTCTTGGAATTCCATCCTCCAGGATCCGCGTGATCAAGCCTCGTATTGGCGGCGGCTTTGGAGCCAAGCAGACAGAGGTCTGCGAAATTTATCCGGCAATTGTTACCTGGATGACAGGACGTCCATCCAAAATCGTTTACAGTCGTTACGAATCTTTAATCTGCGCTTCTCCCCGTCATGAGATGGAAGTACACGTAAAAGTTGGTGCAGATGAAAAGGGAATCGTAAAAGGAATTAAAGTAGAGGCGCTTTCCAATGCTGGTGCATACGGAGATCACAGTCCTACAACCATCGGACTTACAGGTCATAAGGCAATTGCCCTGTACCGGAATCTGGAAGCCTATGCTTTTGACTATGAGGTTGTTTACACCAACGTGCAGGCATCCGGTGCATATCGTGGATATGGTGCCACACAGGGAATTTATGCAGTGGAATCCGCTGTTAATGAGCTGGCCCATAAGATGAATATGGATCCTGCAAGGATCCGTGAGTTGAATATGCCAATTGAAGGCGAGCCAATGTATGACTATGATGGAAACCTGACTCATACAGCAAGCTGTACGATGGATCGCTGCCTTGCCCGGGCCAAGGAGATGATCGGCTGGGATGAGAAATATCCATGCCGTGATATGGGAAATGGAAAAGTCCGCGGCGTAGGTCTTGCCATGGCGATGCAGGGCTCCTCTATTGCCAATGTAGACGTGGGAGGCGCAACCCTGAAGCTGAATGAGGACGCATCCTATACACTTTCCCTTGGATGTGCAGATATGGGTACGGGCTGTGATACCATTCTTTCCCAGATGGCAGCCGACTGTCTGGAAACAGAATTTGAGAATATTGTTGCATTTGGTGTGGATACGGATGTTTCTCCATATGACTCCGGTTCTTATGCATCTGCCACTACTTACGCGACAGGCAATGCAGTTATTAACGCCTGCAATGAGCTGAAAAAGAGGATTATCCGGCTGGGTGCTGAAATGCTGGGTGTAAGTCCTGAGGAAGCAGACTTTGATGGAAAGAAAGTCTACGCAGGGGAAAAAGAGGTCAGTCTTCAGGAGATTGCTTATAAGGGAACCTGCGGAAATACCCTGGAAATGCAGGTGACTGCCTCCTATTCTTCCCAGATTTCTCCGCCGCCTTATATGGTTGGGGCAGCAGAGGTGGAAGTAGACAAAGAGACAGGAAATATTGACCTGATCGATTATGTGGCAGTTGTAGACTGCGGAACTCCTATTAACCCCAATCTTGCCCGTGTGCAGACAGAGGGCGGTGTTGCCCAGGGAATCGGTATGGCACTTATGGAGAATGTGCAGTATTCCAAAGAAGGTAAGATTCGTGAGAATTCTTTCATGCAGTACAAGATCCCAAGCCGTGAGGATATTGGAAATATCCGGGTTGAGTTTGAGAGCAGCTATGAAAAGAGCGGTCCTTTTGGGGCCAAGTCCATCGGTGAGCTGGTAATCGATACCCCTTGTCCTGCAATTGCAGATGCGGTTTACAATGCTTCCGGTGTCCGGGTAAGAGAGCTGCCGATCACATCGGAGAAGGTTGCCATGGGAATTCTGAAAAAAGAACTGGAGAAATAATATATGGGAATTATTTTTAAGGGGATACTGGCAGTGATCTGGCTGCTGGTGGTTCCCTGCCTGGCAGGGGGATTCTATTTCCGCAGGGAAAAAAGAACCTGCGGTGAATATCTTCTGGCCGGTTATACACTGCTGTTTGCCATTACAGAGCTGCTTTCCCTTACCATGATTTTTACAAAGCAGCCACTTCATCTGCTGACCGTTACATATGGAGCGGTGGCAGGTGTGCTGGCATTTCTAGGTGTCTGGAGTCTTTATAAGAAGAGGCAGAAGGAAACCGGTGAAGGCGCTGGCACATATTGCGGCAGAAGGATAGAAGCGACTGGAATTTCCCCGGAGCTTGTGGTGGCAGGAATTCTGATTCTGTTCCAGCTTGTCGTTGTGGTGCTTTATGCCCATATGGATGAAGATGATGCTTTTTATGTAGGAACAGCCACTACCGCGGTGGAAACCGATTCTCTTTATGCATATAACCCCTACACCGGAGCCGCTTACAATGTATTGCCAAGCCGTTACATTCTTTCTCCGTTTCCTGCATTTCTTGCCGTGACCAGCCGGTTATGCGGAGGACTTCATCCAGCTATTGTGGCACATACTGTTTTTCCGGCGGTATTTGTTTTTCTGGCATATGTGGTGCTTTTTCAGTACAGCCGCATATTCTTCAAGGGAAAGGCTGGAGAACAGGGGATTTTTATGATCCTTTGTGCCGTGATCCTGTGGTTTTGCGGATATTCGGTATACAATTCAGAAATTTTTACAATGGGCAGGATCTGGCAGGGAAAAGCTGTGCTGGCAGGGGTATTTTTACCATTTTTATTTCTGCTCTGTATGGAGATTTTTATGCAGGAAAAACCGGAATATCCATGGAGCCTGGCTTTTCTGTCAAATGGAGCCTGCTGTCTGTTTTCCTCAATGGGAATCATGCTTGCCCCTCTTCTGATGGGAGTATTTGCTCTGCTTAGTCTGGTGAAATTCAGAGACGGAAGAAGATTCTTAAAGAGTGTAGTCTGCTGTCTGCCATCCCTGATACTTGGCGTGGTATACATTCTGGTATTTTAGGAGGTGGAGAGATGAAACGAGCACTTTTGGCTTCACTGGATGCCTGGCAGAAATACTGGGGGAACGGATTTTATGTCTATTTACTGCTGGCTGCATGTTTGTATTTCCTGGTATTCGGAAGAAAAAAAGAACGATCCAGAATTTTATCCGGCTATATTGTAGTTTTTCTTGCTGTGTTTTTCTGTCCGGTGACTGCTTATATTATACAGAAATGTATAGGGCGGTCGGTTTACTGGAGAGTATTATGGATTCTTCCGGCAGTGCCGCTTATAGCTTATGCAGGAACCTGCCTGATAAAAAAGGTGGGAGCTTCCAGACCACGGCAGTACATACTTCTGATTTTTATTGCGGCAGTGCTGGCTTTTTGCGGAACTGGCCTGAATAAAGATGGTTTTTACAAAAAGGTTCAGAATGTACAGAAGATCCCTGATGAGGTAGTAAGCATCTGCAATCTGATCAATGAGCAGAAGGAAGAAAATGAAGAGATTTACCTGGCAACGGATGACAAAATAGCTTCCTATGTGAGAGTTTATGATCCGTCTATCAAAATGCCTTACGGAAGAGGCGGTAAAGGAGCCTCTGGAAAAAAAGCTGCAAGATGGCTCCATAAACAGCTTGTGGCAGAAGTACCGGTGATCAAAAAGGTAGTAAAAAATGCAAAAAGACTGAAATGCAATTACCTGGTTTTTCCGGTTCCAAGCAAAAAGAAGCAGCTGTATATGGAAACAAAAGGGTTCTATCTGATCGGTCAGGTAAATGAGTACGGTATTTTCAAATATTATGAATAAAAGGGTTGCATTTACAGGGAAAAGCTGATACATTGAGTTTGTGAATAAACTGAATATGGGAAGTTATGATAGAGGCGCAGGCTTCATCAGTAATTTCAGCTGCAGAAACTGGTTGTGTGCAGAGTATGGGCATACGCAGATACACGCTCTGGGTCGTATGGCGGACTGGCTGGAATGAAAGGGGAGACTGCCGAAGGATTTTTTCTCAGCCAGGAGAGAAGTTCTGGGCTGACGCAGAATATGCGGCAGACTGTCACTGTTGTGGAGCGCTATCTAAGGTATAGATCCTGTGAAGAATAAATGCCATGAATGTGTCCCCATAATGGGAGTGCATTCATGGCTTTTTGCGTTAAAGAAGAGGAGGCTTTTAAGAAAACGCTCTGACCGGTTTGTGACTGGTCATCTGATATTCAGGAAAAAAGAGGGAGGAAATCGATAATGAAGTACAATTGTAAAAAATTATCTGTTCTTTTTGCAGCTGTTATGATGTTTGTCCTGGCATGTCCGGTGACTGTTCTGGCAGCGGCAGAAGAGGAGGCTGGCACACCTGCTGTGTACGCTACTTTCTGGTCATTGATACCGCCAGTTGTGGCAATCGTTCTGGCATTGATCACAAAAGAGGTTTACAGTTCCTTGTTTCTTGGAATTTTAGTTGGAGCACTTCTGTACTCTGGCGGTAATTTTGAGGGAACGGTTAACCATATTTTTTCAGGCGGAATGATCAGTGTGTTATCATCCGGCAGTAACGTAGGTATTCTGGTGTTCCTGGTAATTCTTGGAACTATGGTCTGCCTGATGAACCGGGCTGGAGGCTCAGCCGCTTTTGGACGCTGGGCAGGCAAACACATCAAGACAAGAGTTGGGGCAGAGCTGGCAACCATTTTGCTTGGAGTGCTGATTTTTATTGATGATTATTTCAACTGTCTGACGGTAGGCAGTGTTATGAGACCAATCACAGATCAGCACAATGTATCACGCGCGAAGCTGGCATACCTGATCGATGCCACAGCTGCGCCGGTATGTATCATTGCACCAATCTCATCCTGGGCAGCTGCTGTCAGCGGTTTTGTTCCGGGAGAGGATGGAATGTCCGTGTTTGTAAGAGCTATTCCCTATAACTATTATGCACTTCTTACGATTGTAATGATGGTATCCATGGTTTTGATGAAAGAAGAGTTTGGTGCTATGGGTGTGCATGAGTCCAATGCGTTAAAAGGGGATCTGTTTACCACAGCAGCCCGTCCTTATGCTTCTGGCGAAGGTGATGGACCGGTGAATCCAAGAGGAAAGGTTATGGATCTTCTGATCCCTATCATCTCTTTGGTTATCTGCTGTGTAATCGGTATGATCTATACTGGAGGATTTTTCAGCGGTACAGATTTTGTAACTGCTTTTTCCCAGAGTGATGCTTCTGTCGGACTGGTGCTTGGAAGCTTTTTCGGTCTGGTGATTACCATTCTTCTTTATATGGTGCGCAGAGTGCTGTCCTTCCGCGATTGTATGGCATGCATTCCGGAGGGCTTTAAGTCCATGGTACCGGCAATCTTGATCCTCACTTTTGCATGGACCTTAAAGAGTATGACGGACAGTCTGGGAGCTGCTGAGTTTGTTGCGGAAATGGTGAAGTCTTCTGCAGAAGGACTGGTAAATATGCTTCCGGCTATTATATTCCTGGTAGCCTGCTTCCTGGCATTTGCTACTGGTACTTCATGGGGAACCTTCGGTATTCTGATCCCGATTGTTGTTCATGTATTTGAAAACACACCGGGAGACTTGATGATTATTTCCATCTCTGCCTGTATGGCTGGTGCTGTTTGCGGTGACCATTGTTCTCCGATTTCGGATACGACTATTATGGCCTCCGCGGGAGCTCAGTGTGATCATGTAAATCATGTGTCAACCCAGCTGCCTTATGCCATTGTGGCAGCAGTGGTATCCTTTGTAACTTACATTTTCGCCGGCTTTATCCAGAGCCCACTGTGCCTGATCATCGGTGTAGCACTGATGATGGGAGCTATGTGTGTTGTGAAAATGAAGTTTTCAGATCTGAAAACGGAATAAAGAGGTTTTTCTTATTGGAAAAATAGGAAAAGAATGTGGAAGCCGGGATGGATTTTCCTGTGTAATGCCTGCGGCAGTGTGGAAGAATTTACAGTGTCTGCAGAGTATTGACGGGGAAATTGTCCTGGCTTTTTTGCATGCTTCTATCTTCTTTATTGGCTGCTTAATATTTGCTTTGGAGCGTGTGTGGAGAAGGTTTTTTGCAAGATGTGCATTACACTTTGCGGGAAAGCTTTTTTTAATGTGTTCTGGAGCTTTTGGAGCTTGGGGCAAGGTTTGCCTTGCATATGCCCGGGAAAAACTATATAATGGAAAAATGGACGAAAAAATCAGAATCAACAAATACTTAAGCGAAGCGGGATTCTGTTCAAGACGTGAGGCTGACAGCCTGATCCGGAACGGACGGGTGACTGTGGAAGGTCATAAGGCAGAACCGGGAGAAAGGATTACAGCAGATACAGTTGTATTTGTGGATGGTAAGCCTGTGAAAAAAGTAGAAGAAAAAGTTCTACTTTTATTTCACAAGCCCAGAGGTGTGGTGTGCAGCACAAAAAAACAGCGCCAGGAGACTACAGTTACGGAGTATCTGAATTATCCGGTTCGAATTTATCCCATAGGACGTCTTGATAAGGAATCCGAAGGGCTTTTGCTTTTAACAAACCAGGGAGACCTGGTAAATAAGATCATGCGTGCGGGAAACTACCATGAGAAAGAATATCTGGTGACTGTGAATAAACCAGTTGATGGTGATTTTGTGAAAAAAATGTCATCTGGAATTCCTATTCTGGATACCATTACCCGTCCGTGTTTTGTGGAAAAAACAGGGAGAAATTCTTTTCGGATTATTCTCACCCAGGGATTGAACCGGCAGATCCGCCGAATGTGTGAATATCTGGGATATCATGTATGTACATTGAAACGTATCCGTATCATGAATCTTACACTGGACGGCCTGAAATGTGGAGAATATCGGGAAATATGTGGAGATGAATGGAAGAAACTGAATGAACTGATACGGGATTCTTCCAGTGAGACAGTAATCAGAACAGGAGGACAGCATGGAAACATCAGCGGCAGAACAAATAAAAGAACTGGTGCAGAAGCTGAACAAAGCGGCAAAGGCATACTATCAGGAAGACCGGGAGATCATGAGCAACAGAGAGTACGACGCACTGTACGATCAACTGGAAAAAATGGAAAAGGAAACAGGAATCGTTCTGGCAGACAGCCCAACTGTTAATGTGGGGTATGAGGCAGTCGATGTACTGCCAAAGGAAACGCATGAGTCTCCAATGCTTTCGTTGGATAAGACTAAGGACAGAGACGTTTTAAGAGCGTTTATCGGGACACATCCAACCTTGCTTTCCTGGAAGATGGATGGGCTTACGATCGTTCTCACATATGAAAATGGAGAATTGCTTAAAGCCGTTACCAGAGGAAATGGTACCGTGGGAGAGGTAATTACAAATAATGCAAAAGTATTTAAGAACATTCCGCTGAAAATTGCGTACCGGGGCAGACTGGTCCTGAGAGGGGAAGCCATCATTACGTATTCTGATTTTGAAAAGATCAATGATACGATCGAAGATGTAGATGCAAAGTACAAAAATCCTCGAAATCTCTGCAGTGGTTCGGTTCGACAGCTGAATAATCAGATCACGGCAGAAAGAAATGTACGCTTTTATGCATTTGCTCTGGTTTCTGCACAGGATGTAGATATGCATAATTCCAGAAAATATCAGATGGAATGGCTTAGAAGACAGGGATTTGAAGTAGTAGAATATCGTATGGTCACAGGAGAGAATCTGGACGAAGCAATGGATTACTTTGCACATGCGATCGAGAAAAATGATTTTCCATCAGATGGGCTCGTTGCATTATATGATGATATTGCCTATGGAGAATCACTCGGAAGTACTGCGAAATTTCCCCGGAATGCGTTTGCTTTTAAATGGGCCGATGAAGTGAGGGAGACGACACTTCGTGAAATTGAATGGAGTCCTTCAAGGACAGGTCTCATTAATCCGGTTGCCGTATTTGATCCGGTCGAACTGGAGGGAACGACAGTCAGCCGTGCCAGCGTGCATAATGTGAGTATCGTGAAAGATCTGCAGCTGGGAATTGGGGATACGATCCAGGTATATAAAGCAAATATGATCATTCACAGATTGCTGAGAATCTGACACGAAGTAGTAATCTGGAAATACCGGAAATCTGTCCGGCGTGCGGTCAGGAAGCCAGAGTGATCAGGGAAAATGATGTAGAGGCACTTTACTGTATGAATCCGGACTGTGCGGCAAAAAAGATCAAGGCATTTACTTTGTTTGTAAGCAGAGATGCCATGAATATTGACGGACTGTCAGAGGCAACGCTGGAAAAATTTATTGCAAAAGGTTTTATACACAACTTCGGAGATATCTTTGAGATAGAAAAGTTTCGTGATGAGATCGTAACGATGGAAGGCTTTGGAGAAAAGTCCTATGAAAACCTGATGAACAGCATTGAGAAGGCAGAAGAAACAACACTTGCAAAAGTAATCTACAGTCTTGGAATCGCAAATATCGGACTTTCCAATGCAAAAGTAATCTGTCGGCATTTTGATGATGATCTGGACAAGATCCGTTCAGCAGATGAAGAAGAAATCAGTGCGATCGATGGAATCGGACCGGTCATAGCAAAGAGTCTGACAAAGTATTTCAGTAATCCGGAGAATAATCAAAAAGTAGATCATCTGCTGAAATATCTTCATATTAATAAGGAAGAAATTTCCGG
>OLNM01002550.1_pt1 | contig 11285 bp, 6 predicted proteins | sample 1672391 | NCBI WGS metagenome assembly OLNM01 (sample SAMEA3136680, study PRJEB25190) | human gut metagenome | reverse complement strand
CGCTCCAACTGTGTCAACTGGGGCCTGCTGCCTTTTACACTGGCGGCGGACGACAGCTTTGACGGCGCACCCGGCGACTTTATCTACGTCCCGGAGGTGCGGGAGAAGGTGGCCCGGGGCGACGAGGAATTCCCCGCGGTACTGCTGCATGACGGCAGGAAAACGGACCTCCTCCTCTATCTGAAAAACACCAACGCGGAGGAGCGCGAGCTGCTGCTGCGCGGGTGCCTCATCAACTATTACGCGGCAAAGGCGGTGAACTGAATGGAAAAGATCAAAATGCCTGTCCCCATCGCCGAACTGGACGGCGATGAGATGACCCATGTGCTGTGGGGCATGATAAAGGACACACTTATTAAGCCCTTCGTGGACCTGAACACCGAATACTACGACCTGTCCCTGCCCCACCGGGAGGAGACAGCAGATGCCGTCACCGCACAGGCAGCGGAGGCCATCAAGCGCCTGAAGATCGGCGTGAAGTGCGCCACCATCACCCCCAACCTGCAGCGCCAGGAGGAGTACGGCCTGACCCAGCTGTGGAAGTCCCCCAACGCCACCATCCGGGCGGCGCTGGACGGCACCGTGTTCCGCGCACCCATCCTGCTGAAGCGGGTCAAGCCTGTGGTGACCTGCTGGGAGAAGCCCGTCACCATCGCCCGCCACGCCTACGGCGACCTGTACAAGGCGGTGGAATACCGCGTACCCGGTGCCGGAAAGGCGGAGCTGGTGTTCACCGATGAAAGCGGCCGGGAGCTGAGCCGCCAGACGGTATTCGACTTCAAGGGCCCCGGCGTGGTGCAGGCCATGCACAACCGGGACGCCTCCATTCTCTCCTTCGCCCGCTGCTGCTTCACCTATGCCCTGTCCGTGGGGCAGGACGTGTGGTTCGGCGCCAAGGACACCATCTCCAAGGACTATGACCAGACCTTCAAGCTGCTGTTCCAGCAGGTCTATGACGAGGAGTACAAGGCCGCCTTTGAACAGGCAGGTCTTCACTACCGCTATGCGCTCATCGACGATATCGCGGCCAAGGTCCTCCGCAGCAAGGGCGGCATCGTCTGGGCCTGCAAGAACTACGACGGCGACGTGATGAGCGATATGGTCTCCACCGCCTTTGGCTCGCTGGCCATGATGACCAGCGTTCTGGTCAGCCCGGACGGCAACTATGAGTACGAGGCCGCCCACGGCACCGTGACCCGCCACTACTACAAGTACCTCAAGGGCGAGGCCACCTCCACCAACCCCATGGCCACCATCTTTGCCTGGAGCGGTGCCCTGAAAAAGCGCGGCGAGCTGGACAGCCTGCCCGCGCTGGTCCGGTTTGGCGAGGCGCTGGAGGCCGCCAGCCTGCAGACCCTCAATGACGGCATTATGACCAAAGACCTCTGCGGCCTGGCGGAGGGCATCACCCCCACTCAGGTGAACAGCGAGGAATTCATCCAGGCCATCCGCACCCGGCTGGAAGCAAAACTGGCATAAGCGCTGCATCACGGCCCCTGCCCCGGAACCCCGGCGGCGGGGGCTTTTTGCGCCTATACAAGGCGGTTGGCCTGTGCTACAATGGGAGCAGAAAAGGCGGTGACAGTATGCAGCATCATCCTCTGCCCGAATACCCCCGCCCGGCCCTGCGGCGGGACAGCTACGAGAACCTGAACGGCCTGTGGCAGTACGCCATCACCGGCTCTGCGGGGCTGCCCGCAAAGTGGGACGGCGACATTCTGGTGCCCTACTCCCCGGAGACGAAAGCCTCCGGCGTGGGGCGCACCCTGCAGCCCGGGGCGTGGCTCCACTACCACCGGAGCTTTGTGCCCCCGGCGGGCACCGGCGGGCGGGTGCTGCTCCACTTCGGGGCCGTGGACTATGCCTGCGCCGTGCAGGTCAACGGCCATCTGGTGGGGGGCCACCGGGGCGGCTACTGGCCCTTTGCGCTGGATATTACCGATGCGCTGAATCCTGCCGGCCATGACCGGCTCTGGGTGGCCGTGCAGGACCCCACCGGCACCGGCGTGCAGGCCCGGGGCAAGCAGACCCTCCGGCCCGGCGGGATGTTCTACCCGGCCCAGAGCGGCATCTGGCAGACTGTCTGGCTGGAGCGTGTGCCGGAAAATTACATCACGGAGCTGACCGTCACCCCGGACTATGATGCCCGCACCGTGACCGTGAAAGCCCATACTTCCCTGCCCGGCGGGGCGGCGAACCTGTGGGCCGTGGTGCGGGCCGGGGGCGTGACCATTGCCGAGGACTGGGGCAGTGACGAGGCCGACCGGGACGGTGCGGTGACCCTGCACATCCCGGAGGAGCATTTCTTCCCGTGGAGCCCGGACAGCCCGTTTTTGTATGACCTGACCGTGGGCACCACGCAGGGAGAGGAGGAGCAGCGCGACACCGTGCACAGCTACTTTGCCCTGCGCAAGTGGAGCTGTGCGCCGGATGTCCACGGGATCATGCGCTTCTGCCTGAACGGTAAGCCCATCCTGCTCAACGGCCTGCTGGATCAGGGCTACTGGCCCGAGGGCCTGTACACCCCGCCCAGCGATGGGGCCGTGGTGCGGGAACTGCAGACCATAAAAGAGCTGGGGTTCAACCTTCTGCGCAAGCACGCCAAGATCGAGCCGCAGCGCTGGTATTACCACTGCGATAAGCTGGGCCTCATCGTCTGGCAGGACATGGTGAACGGCGGCGGGCCATACAAGCTCTGGTTCGTGACCTACCTGACCAACGTGTTCCAGCCGCTGCTCCGCCGCCTGCCCGACGCAAGGCCCCTCTGGGGTCTGCTGGGCCGCGAAACGGAAGCGGGCAGGGAAGAATATGCCCAGGAGCTGGAAGCCACGGTAAAGACCCTGCAGTGCCACCCTTGCGTGGGCTGCTGGGTGCCCTTCAATGAGGGGTGGGGGCAGTTCGATGCCGCCGGGGCCGTGGAGGCCGTCCGCAGGCTGGACGATACCCGCCTTGTGGACGAGGCCAGCGGCTGGTACGACCAGGGCGGGGGAGATGTGGAGTCCCTGCACAACTATTTCTACCCGCTCCGGGTCAGGCCCCGGAGCCGGGTGGTGGCCCTGAGCGAATACGGCGGCATTGCCTGGCCCATGCCCGGCCATGAGCCGCCCCGCAGGGCGTATGGCTACGGCACGGCAAAGAGCCGGGCCGAGCTGACCGCCCGCTGGAAAAAGCTGCAATTGGAAACGGTGCTTCCCCAGTTGAAAAAGGGGCTTTCGGCCCTGGTGTACACCCAGGTGAGCGATGTGGAGGACGAGGTGAACGGCCTGTTCACCTACGACCGCGCCGCCATCAAGCCCGACCCCGCCGCTGTGCGTGCCGTGAACCAGGCGCTGGAAGCGGCGTTTGAGAAAGCGACAGAATAAAAAAGAAGGCTGTTACCCTGTAACTCCCTCAGTCACGGCTTCGCCGTGCCAGCTCCCTCTCGGAGGGAGCCTTGGCGTAACGGTGAACTGTGAAAGCCTCCCTCTCAGAGGGAGGTGGCATCGCGTCAGCGATGACGGAAGGAGTTTAGGCAACAGCCTTTTTGCATATCAATAAAAACTTAGTTGGTGCTGCTGTTCACGATCTTGGAAGCGGGCATCCTGTTCATGGCGGAGCTGCTCAGGTTGTGCTCCAGAGAAGCGCCGTAGGCGGTCAGCGCCTCGGAGAGCTCCTCCCCCTTCATATCGTTGAGCACCTGTCCGCGCAGGTCGTCCAGCGCCTTCAGGCTCAGCGGGTCGAGCCGCAGGGCGGCCATCAGGGCGTAGTTGTTGTACTTCACAGCCGCTGCCTGCCCGATGGACAGGCCCCGGATGGTGTCGGCGGAACCCTCTGCGGTAAAGGCAGAGGTCACGGTGCTGTCCCCGATGAGCTCCAGAGAAGGTGCAGTGGAATCGGAGGAATAGGTGGAGCCCAGCACGGCGTAGACCTCCGGCAGAGCGGAGGTCACCACGCCGGAGAAGTAGCCCAGCAGAGTGCTGCTGTCAGCGGCAGCGGCGGCGTTGGTCTGGTCCACAGCAGCCTGGGTCAGGGCCAGCATCTGGGTGATCTGGTCGTCATCGGCAGAGGCATAGGTGCTGGTGTTGTAGAGCGGGATGGTGTAATAGGCCAGCTCGTACATGTTGTTCTCCAGATGGCTGGTCAGGTCAGCATCCGAAACCGGGGTCTCGCCGTCCACGCCGTAGACCAGCTCCAGCAGGTCGTTGCTCTTGATGAGGATGCGCTCAAACCGCTGGACGGTGTTCAGGCCGATGCCGTTGGCCTTGTAGGTGTCGCCGTACTGCTCCATCAGCTGGGAGGCGTAGCTGTCGGCCTGTGCTTCCTCTTCTGCGGTCAGCTGGCCGCCCAACTCCTCGAAGCGGGTCTCGATGGCGGCGTAGGTCTCAAGGTTTTCCATGGTTTTCTGGCTCACATAGTCGCTGACAGTGGCGGTCTCGCCGCTGTCGGCATCCACGGTGATGGTCTGCTTCAGGAAGGCCTTCACATCGGTGGCATCCTGCTCCGAGGTGGCCAGATCAGCGGCCTTCTGGTAAGCGTCGTACTGGGCCAGCAGATACAGGCCCGAGGTGATGTCCACCGTGCCGATGGTGCCCACCGAATCCGGGGTGGAGCCGCAGGCGGCAAGGGAAAATACCATTGCCACAGCGGCAAGAAGTGCGATCAGTTTCTTTTTCATTGTTATGCTCCTGTCGTTCGGATCGCCCGCCCTCTCCGTCAGCGCAAGCGCGCTGCCACCTCTCCCAAGGGGAGAGGCTTTGGCAATTCCCCGCAAGGTCTTGGGGAGCCGCCAGAGCTCCCCCTTTGGGGGAGCTGGCAAAGCCTATTGGCTTTGACTGAGAGGGTGAGGCCGTTAATCTTTCAAAATATCCTGCATCGCCCGGAGGATGCTCTGCAGCAGCTCCAGCGGCTTTTCCTCTTTTTGCAGGGTGACGGAGAGGTAGGGCTTTGCGCCAGCCCCGGTGACAACGCGGCCGTTGAAGGCCACCAGCAGGCCCTGGATCATCCGGAGGTCCAGCTGCTCCACCTGCAGCACCAGGGTGTCCTTCTTCTGGGTCACCTCGTACACGCCCACGGCGGTGGCCTGCACCCGCGCCAGCGAGACATTGACCAGATCGCTGACCGAGGGCGGCGGGTCGCCGTAGCGGTCGATGAGCTCGTCCAGCACATCGGCGGCGTCCTCCGGGGTCTGGATGGCGGCAATGCGCTTGTAGGCTTCGATGCGGCCCGCGCCGTCCGGGATATACTTTTCCGGGATGAAGGCGTCCACCCGCAGGTCCACGAGGCATTCGCTCTTGTCGCGCTGGATGGGCTCACCCTTGGCCCGGGCGATGGCCTGACCCAGCATCTTGACATAGAGGTCATAGCCCACGGCCTCCATGTGGCCGTGCTGGCTGTGGCCCAGCAGACTGCCTGCGCCGCGAATTTGTAAGTCGCGCATGGCGATGCGGAAGCCGGAGCCGAAGGCCGTGAACTCCCGGATGGCCGAAAGCCGCTTCTGGGCGATGTCGGTGAGGGTCTTGTCCCGCCGGAAGGTGAAGTAGGCGTAGGCTTTCCGGCCCGAGCGGCCTACGCGGCCCCGGATCTGGTACAGCTGGGCCAGACCCATCCGGTCGGCGTCCTCGATGATGAGGGTATTGCAGTTGCGCACGTCAATGCCCGTCTCGATGAGGGTGGTGCAGACGAGGATGTCTATCTCGCCGTTCAGCAGATGCTGCCAGACAGGGTTCAGCTCTTCCTCGGTCATCTTGCCATGGGCGATGCCCACCCGCGCCCCGGGTACCATCTGGCTGACGTGGGCGGCACAGGACTCGATGTTGTCCACCCGGTTGTGCAGGTAGTAGACCTGACCGCCCCGGGCCAGCTCCTTCTTCATGGCTTCGGCGAGGATGACGTCATTGTATTCCAACACGAACGTCTCCACCGGCTGGCGCTCGATGGGCGGCTGCTCGATGGTGGAGAGGTCGCGGATGCCGCTCATGGCCATGTTCAGGGTGCGGGGGATGGGGGTGGCCGAGAGGGTCAGCATGTCCACGCCGATGAAGTTCTCTTTCAGCTTCTCCTTGTGCTTGACGCCGAAACGCTGCTCCTCGTCGATGATGACAAGGCCCAGATCGTGGAACCGGACGTCCTTGGAGAGCAGGCGGTGGGTGCCGATGACGATGTCCACGCTGCCGGCCTGCAGGCCCCGCAGGGTCTCTTTCTGCTGTTTGGCGGTGCGGAAGCGGGAGAGCAGCCCGACTTTCACCGGGAACGCCTCCATGCGGGAGATGATGCTGTTGTAGTGCTGCCACGCCAGCAGGGTGGTGGGGGCCAGAATGGCGCACTGCTTGCCGCCCATGACGCACTTGAAGGCCGCGCGGAAGGCGACCTCTGTTTTGCCGACGCCCACATCGCCGCAGAGCAGGCGGTCCATAGGCCAGCCCTTTTCCATGTCCTTCTTGATCTCGGCGGTGGCGGTGAGCTGGTCGTCCGTCTCGTCGTACTCGAAGCGGGACTCGAAATCGCTCTGCCAATCACCGTCGGCGGGGAAGGCATAGCCCGTGGCCTGACGGCGGCGGGCGTAGAGCTCAATAAGCTCCTGCGCCATCTCTTCGGTGGCCTTTTTGACCTTGGCGCGGGTGCGCTGCCACTCGGTGCCGCCCAGCTTTGCAAGCTTCACCTTTTCCTCGTCGCCGGGGGCGGTGTAGCGGCTCAGCAGATCGAGCTGAGTGACCGGCACATACAGCACGTCGGAGCCGGAATACTGGATCTTCAGGTAATCTTTTATCGCGCCCTGCACCTCGAGACGCTGGATGCCCGCATACATACCGATGCCGTGGCTCTGGTGAACCACATAGTCGCCGGGCTTGATGTCCGAGAGGCTGGACAGGGCGTTTTTGTTCTTCTTGCGCTTTTTGTTTTCGGCGGCCTCGTCGTCCAGACCGTGACGCCGGGACGAGATGACCGCCACGCGGGCGAACGGGAAGGTGCAGCCCGCCGTGAGGTGGCCGGGCAGTACCTGAACCAGACCTTTCGCGGGCCGGACGTCTCGGCTCATGCTGACGGCATAGCCCTTGTCAGCCAAATCGCGGGTAAGGGCCGCAGCACCCTTGGGCGTGCCGGCGAAAAGGGTCACGGCGTACCCCTGCTGGACCAGCGGGTCGAGGTCTTCCCGCAGGGAAGCGAGGTCGCCGCCCCAGTTAGGGGCCGCGAACGCCTCGGCGTTGATGAGGTCTTTCAGTTTGAACTCGTTCATGCCGCGCAGGAAGTTCTCGCAGAGCAGGGTGCTCTGGTCCTGCGCCGCAATGGCGAGGTCGTCCATGGTCTGGTAGAGCACATCGAGGCCGGGGCAGATGACGCCCTCCTCGAGCAGGCCGGTCAGCTCTTCGCTGCGGCGGAACTCGGTGGCCTTCTGGGCATCCCGGATTCCGCCCACCTCGTCGAGGATGAAGATGGGGCTGCTCAGGTGGTCGAGCAATGTGGCGGGCGTCTTGTACCGCAGACCGTAGTATTTGTCCATAGCCTCGGGCATGACGCCGCTGTCCAGCTGGGCGAGGTCAGACTCCATGGCCTTTTCGAGGGCGGTGCGGCGCTTGCCGCGGGCTTTCTTCTGGGCGGCGCGGAGGGCCTCCGCCGTGTCGGCGGTGCTGCCGAACAGCACCTCACGGGCGGGGGAAAGATAGATTTTTTCCAGCGCACCGTCCCGCCGCTGGGTGAGTAGGTCGAAGGAGGCGAGAGAGTCTATCTCGTCGTCCCAGTACTCCACACGGGCGGGCTGGCGCATATCGGGGGCGTAGATGTCCACGATGTCGCCCCGGACGCTGAACTGTCCCGGGCCGTCCACCTGACTTCGCCGCACGTATCCGGCGGCGAAGAGCCGCTCCACCAGCGCTTCGCGGTTGTAGACCATGCCGGGCTTGAGGGTGAGGGTGTTCTTCTGGAACTCATCCTGCGGCACAGTGTATTGGAGCAGGGCTTCGGCGGGGACGCAGACGGCGTTCAGCCGTCCGCCCGCCAGTGCGCCCAGCACCGACAGACGCCGGTACTCGTACTCGCGGCCCGCACCCTCGACGGGGCGGAGCATGAAGTCCCGGGGCGGGAACACCGCCGCCGAGAGTCCCAGCGTCTTGAGGTCGTCGGCAAAATGGGTGGCCTCGGCCTCGCCGGGCGTGACGACGCAGAGGATGCGGCCCGTGTCCTTCTGGAGCGCGGCGTAGAGCAATGCCCGGCCTGTCGGAGGCAGACCGAACAGCGCCGCCGGGCCGGGGGAGGCGAGGCTGGCCGCTATCTTCTGATATTCAGGGGTGTTTTTCAGGAGCGCTTCGTACATGGTGGACCTCCTTTCAGCCCTCTCAGTCATCGCTGCGCGATGCCAGCTCTCCCATGGGGAGAGCCACTGGCGTGTCGGTCAGGCTTTTGCGAGACAAGAGAGGGTCCTTTTATCGGGAACGGTAGTGCCCTGCTGCCGAGGGCTCCCCCTCTGAGGAAAGACTTCCCCCGGCCGGGGGAAGATGTCGCGTAAGCGACAAAAAGGGGAATCTGGCGCGTCAGCGCCTGAGAGGGATTACCCGTTATACTTGCTCTGCGCCAGACCCAGCTTGCCGTCCATGATGAGCTTTGCGGCGGCTGCGATGTCGGGGCAGCGGTCGGCGAGGGCCTTGGCGTCGTCGGGCGGGAACTTGCCCAGCACCCAGTCGGCCAAATCGTAGTCCGGGCGGGGTTTTGCGCCCACGCCGATGCGGATGCGGGGGAAGTTCTCGCCGCCGAGGCGGGCGATGATGCTCTTGAGGCCGTTGTGGCCGCCCGCAGAGCCGGAGGGCCGGATGCGCAGTTTGCCGGGGTTCTGGGTGATGTCGTCGCACAGGACGATGACGTGGTCAGCAGGGATCTTGAAGAAGCCCGCCAGCGGGCCGATGGAGTCGCCCGAGAGGTTCATATAAGTCAGGGGCTTCAGGAGCACGACCTTGTGGCCGTCCACCTCGCCCTGCCCCCACAGGCCCTGAAACTTGGTCTTGGAGACGGAGATGCCCCACTTGCCGGCCAGATAGTCCAGCGCGGCAAAGCCTGCGTTGTGACGGGTGCCGTCGTATTTCGGCTCCGGATTGCCGAGGCCGGCAATGAGCCAGATGTCATTGGTATTCATATGATATATTCTGCCTTTTTTACGTTGGATCTGTTTTCGAACAATATGTTATTATAACATACGCGCGCGCAAAAAGATACACAAAAAACATAAAATGCCCCGGCGCACGGATGCGGAACGTGCGCCGGGGCAGATGGAAAGCGCTGGATGCGGAACCGGCGCTCTGGGCAGAGTCGGAGGGAGAGTAAAAACGGAAAACTTAACCCTGCTCTTTTTCGAGTTTCTGCTTCTTTATAATGTACGCCTCCATTTTCGGTTCAGCCCAGCCGTCGAGGTTGGTCTGACGCTCCCGGGCGATGCCAAGAGCCTGCGGGGGAACGTCCTTGGTGATGGTGCTGCCGGCGGCGGTGTAGGCCCCGTCGCCGATGGTGACGGGGGCGACAAGGTTGGTGTTGCAGCCGATGAAGCAGTAGTCGCCGATCTGAGTGCGGAACTTGTCCTTGCCGTCGTAGTTGCAGGTGACGGTGCCGCAGCCGAAGTTGCAGTACTTGCCCACATCGCTGTCGCCGATGTAGGTCAGGTGGCTGACGGTGTTGCCCCGGGCAAAGTTGGAGTTCTTGGTCTCCACATAGGCACCCAGATGCACGCCGTAGTCGGTGACGGTGTTCACCCGCACATGGGTGAAGGGGCCGATGTTGTTGTGGGGGCCGAGGTGGCTGCTATAGACCTGGCTGGCGTTGACGGTGGTGCCTTCGTCCACGGTGCTGTCCTCGATGAGGGTGTTGGGGCCGATGACGCAGCCTGCGCCGATGGTGGTCTTGCCGCGCAGGATGGTGCCTGCGAGGATGACGGCTCCCGGGGCAATGACTACTTCAGAGCCGATCTCCACATTGCGGCTGCGGATGTCCACGCCGTTTGCGATGTGGCGCAGCAGCACCTCTTCGCGCTGGGCCTCGGAAGCGTCGAGCTTTGCCTTTGCGGCAGCCAGTGCGGATGCATCAATATTCTGCATAGAGAAAAACCTCCTCCAAAACCGCCTCTCGCAGAAGCTGTGCAGACCCCTGCGGAAGAGAAAATGTTGTATCCAAGATAGAAGAAATTCGGAAAGATGGAAGACAAACAAAAACGGCAATGAGTTTAATGGATGGAAAGTTGTATCCAACTACCCAAAAACGGCGTCAGAACTCGAAAATCCTCTTCAAATCTTTCCCATTTTATATTACCCAAAAAGTGAGTAAAATGCAAGGGTTTGCACAAAAAATATCAAACAAATTCGGTGATTTGTCCGATGGAATAGACGTGAAATTCTGGTATAATAGTTTAGCATTCATAGAGAAATGTTTATCGTATGACAAGACAGAGCAACGATAAGACCGCCGTGCTTCGCGCCAGCGGCCACCATTTGGGAGGTAAACACGCATGAGCAAAAAGTATCTGTACTACTTCAGCGAAGGCAACGATGCCTTTGGCGGCGACAAGGTCACCATGAAGAACATTCTGGGCGGCAAGGGCGCTGGTCTGGCTGAGATGACTGCAGCCGGTATGCCGGTGCCGCAGGGCTTCACCATCACCACCGAGGCCTGCACCCAGTACTACGCAGATGGCCGCCAGATCAACGACGAGATCACCGCTGACATCTTCGAGCACGTCAAGGGCCTCGAGAAGATCACCGGCAAGACCTTCGGCGACAACGAGAACCCGCTGCTGGTCTCCGTCCGTTCCGGCGCACGTCAGTCCATGCCCGGCATGATGGACACCATCCTGAACCTCGGCCTGAACGACGAGGCTGTCGAGGGTCTGGCCAAGAAGACCAACAACCCCCGCTTTGCATATGACTGCTACCGCCGCTTCGTGCAGATGTTCGCCGACGTCGTCATGATGGTCCCGAAGAGCCTGTTCGAGGTCGAGATCGATAAGCTGAAGGAAGCCAAGGGCGTCAAGAATGACGTTGACCTGACTGCTGACGACCTGAAGGAACTGGTCGGCACCTTCAAGAAGATCTATGAGGACAACGAGGGCAAGCCGTTCCCCCAGGACCCCAAGGATCAGCTCATCGAGGCTGTCAAGGCCGTCTTCCGCAGCTGGGACAACCCCCGTGCAAACGTCTATCGTAAGATGAACGAGATCCCCTACGAGTGGGGTACCGCTGTCAACGTCCAGCAGATGGCTTTCGGTAACTCCGGCGACCGCTCCGGCACCGGCGTTGCATTCACCCGTGACCCCGCCACCGGCGCTAAGAAGCTGA
>OLNM01002542.1_pt1 | contig 11303 bp, 9 predicted proteins | sample 1672391 | NCBI WGS metagenome assembly OLNM01 (sample SAMEA3136680, study PRJEB25190) | human gut metagenome | reverse complement strand
AGCCCCGCACGAAGGAGGGCAACTTCTGGCACAAGAAGATCTATCCCAACCAGGTCTGGCTGGACGGCACTTACATGGCCCAGCCCTTCTACATGGAGTATGAGACACGCTGCAACGGGATGCACGGCTGCATTGACAGCTACAAGCAGTTCATGAACATCCGGAAGCACATGAAGGACGCCAAGACCGGCCTGTACTACCACGGCTACGACGAGAGCCGCGAGATGTACTGGGCGAACCCCGAGACCGGCTGCAGCGCCAACTTCTGGCTGCGCGCCATGGGCTGGTTTCTGGTGGCCATGGTAGACACGTTGGAGCGGATGGACAACCAGCTTTACTACGAGTACCGCGCCATCATGGCAATGCTGAAGGACGCGGTGGACGCGATGATTGCCTTCCAGGATGCCGGGAGCGGCATGTTCTGGCAGGTCGTAGACAAGGCCGGGGTCGAAGGCAACTACCTTGAGACCTCCGGCAGCGCACTGTTCGCCTACGCCGTGCTCAAGGGCGTGCGTCTGGGCTACCTGCCCAAGCGCTACACGGCCTACGGTGAGAAGGCGTTCTACGGCACCTGTGACCGCCATCTGGGCGTGGGCGCGGACGGCGCTTTGCAGCTGGGCGGCATCTGTCTGGTGGCCGGTCTCGGCGGCGCGACCCGCCGCGATGGCAGTCTTGCGTACTATTTCAGCGAGCCCATCGTCGAGAACGACGCCAAGGGCGTAGGCCCGCTGCTGCTGGCCTACACGGAAATTCTGGCCGCACAAAAGCAGTAAGGAGGGCACACTATGCCGAAATTTATCGTCGGTGCCCGCCTGCACGACTACGGCAAGGGCAGCCCGGACGAGCTGTTCGGGCGCGTTGCCGCCGATGGCTTTGCCGCTGTGCAGCTGGCCTATAAAAAGTGTGTGCCGTCCGTCAGGAGCTATGCGGACGTGACCGACGCGCTGGTCGCCGAGACCGTCGCCGCCGAAAAGGCGCACAGCATTCAGGTGGCCGTGCTGGGAACCTACGTGGAGCTGGCCATCAACGATGAGAGCCGTTTGAAGAATGCGGCGGACTTCAAGAGCCAGCTGGCCGTCTGCAAGGCGCTGGGTGCCGGGTGCATCGGCACCGAGACGACCAGCATGGAAAAGCAGCCTGCCGGTACGACCCGCGAGGAAGCACAGGAGCTGCTCTGCCGCAGTCTGGCGGACATTCTTCCCGCCGCCGAGGCACTGGGCGTGACCGTCGCCGTAGAGCCTGTTACCTACCACAGCATGAACTCCGCCGCGGCGACGCGGCATATTTTGGACACGATGCGCAGCCCGAATCTGAAGGTCATCTTTGACATGAGCAATCTGGTGGATGCCGGGAACGTCGGCGCGCAGGACCGCATCTGGAACGACGTAGGCGAGCTGCTGGGCGACCAGATCGTGGCCGTCCACTTCAAGGGGCAGGCCTTTGCGCCGGACGGCGGGCTGCTCCACACGAGCCTGGAGGACAGCCTGACCGACTACGCGGGCGCGTTCGCCATGCTGCGGCAGCTGCCGCAGGACGCTCTGCCCGTGCTGCGTGAGGAGGCTGTGCCAGCCCGCGCTGGCAGTGATATTGCATTTATGAGAGGATTTTTTGCATGACCGAAACGAAACGCAAAACATGGATCGTTGACGAGAGCGGTGCGGGCGACTACCGCACGCTGACCGAGGCCGTTGCTGCCTGTGCGGCCACGCCGGACGAGCCGGTGCGGTTCTACATCAGGCACGGCATCTACGAGGAACGGCCCTTCATTGAGCTGGCGGACTATGTCATCGAGGGCGAGTACCGCAACGCGACAGTCATCACGGCGTCTGTGGGCGGGCGTGACCCGTGGCCGGGCGAGGTCAAGACCGGCACCTTCCGCAGCGCAACGCTGTTTCTGGGCGGCGGCAGGGCCGTTGTGCGCAACCTGACCGTGCAGAACAACGCCGGGGACGGCGCAAAGGCCGGTCAGGCGCTGGCCGTCTACGCCGACGCAAGCCGCGTGCTGATGGAGAATGTGAACCTCTACGGCAACCAGGACACGCTGTTTACCGCTCCCCTGCCCCTGCAGGAGCGCGAGCAGAACGGTTTCCGCGGCCCGCGGGAGAACACGCCCCGACTGGACACCGTGCAGTACTACAAAAACTGCACGATCCGCGGCAACATCGACTTTATCTTTGGCGGTGCAAACGCTGTGTTCGACACCTGCCGCCTTGAGCCGTGGCACCACATCAGCGGCACCTGCTATATCACGGCTCCCAGCACGCCCGCAGGCAAGCCCGGCTACCTGTTTGTGAACTGCACCGTGCAGGGCAGCTGTGCGCCCGGCAGCGTCTATCTGGGCCGCCCCTGGCGCGCGGACGCGGCCTGCTACTGGCTGGACTGTGCGTTGAGCGACGAGGTCTGCGCCGACGGCTGGGACAACTGGCGTGACCCCGAGAACGAAAAGACCGCCCGCTTTGGTGAGCACGGCTCCACCGGCCCCGGCAGCGCCGCCAAGCGCGCCTTTGGCAGCGTGGATGACGATAGCGAAGCGAACGCCCAGCGGGAGATGTACGCGCGGGTAAAAGCGGAATTTGGCGTGGAATAAGGCATAGAAAAGGCGACAGACCGTTTGTGGTCTGCCGCTTTTGCTTTCCTAAACCTTCCCCTTTTACTGTGCGCTCGTCTCGCCGCCCTCGACCACGAGGCTGTCCTCGTAGTCAGTGCCGTAGGTGTCAACGAGAGTGGCCTCATAGTCGGCGTGGAAGAAATTCTCCTTGCCCAGAGACTTGATCTCGTCGTTGATGGCATTCAGCAGCGTCTCATTGCCCTTGCTGACGGCGGGGGCAATCGTGTCCTGGCTGCCCAGGGAAGGGATACCGACAGTGTAGCCGGGGTTCTGGCTGGCAAACGCGATGACCTCGGTGTTGTCGTTGGCCCAGGCCACGCCGCCGTTCTCCATCGCGCTCTTGGCCGTGGCGTAGGAGTCATACTTCTGCAGCGGGATGTCCGGGTAGTTCTGGGTCAGGTAGGTCTCTGCGGTAGTGCCGGAGATGACGATCATCTGGTCATCGGCGTTCCAGCTGTCCAGCGACGTGATGACGTTGGAGTCCGGGGAAACGACGCCCAGTGCAACGTTCATGTAGGGCAGCGCAAAATCGACCTCCTCGGCGCGCTCCGGCGTGACCGTGAAGTTGGCCAGAATGACATCGACCTTGCCGGTCTGCAGGTACTCGATGCGGTTGGCGGCCTCGGTTGAGACGTAGTTCACCTTGACGCCCAGATCCTCGGCCAGGCGGTTGGCAAAGTAGATGTCATAGCCCTGATACTCGCCGTTTTCATCGACGTAGCCGAACGGGTTCTTGTCAGAGAAAACGCCGATGTTGATCGTGCTGTCCGCCTTGATTTCGTCCAGCGTGCGGTAAACAACACCGTCGGCAGATGCCGAGGTCGAGGCAGTGCCCGTGGAGGCGCTGCTGCCGCAGGCGGCCAGAGACAGGCTCAGGGTTGCGGCCAGGGCCGCGGCGGTCAATTTGATTGCTTTTTTCATGGTGATATCCTCCTTTTTTCGTCTTTCGCTTTCCTCTATGCATTTCTTTCCACAAAAGGGAATCTATGGTATGCCCCGCGAAGCGGGCGCTTGCCTCCCCTAGCAGGGGAGGTGGCTCGAAGAGCCGGAAGGGTTGAACTTTGCCACAGTTCTAAATGTTTTGGGTAATGGCGAGGTTCTCTCCCCCACCCGCTTCGCGGGAGCCCCCTCGCAGAGGGGGCCAAGTCCATCACTTCACACTGTCAAAGGTGAAGGTGCGCAGGAACTTCTGCGCGCGCTCTGTCTTGGGGTGGTCAAAGAACGCCTCCGGCGTGCTTTCCTCGACGATTTTGCCGCCGTCCAGGAAGATGACACGATCCGCAATCGCGCGGGCAAACTGCATCTCGTGGGTGACAATGATCATCGTGCGGCCCTGCTTCGCCAAATCGAGCATAACGTCCAGCACCTCGCGGACCATTTCGGGGTCAAGGGCTGCAGTCACTTCATCGAACAACAAAATTTCAGGGTGCATCGCCAGTGCGCGGACGATGGCAACGCGCTGCTTCTGGCCGCCGGACAGCTCCCGCGGGTAGCTCCTGGCCTTGTTCAGCAGGTTCACGCGGTCCAGCAGTGCCTCGGCTTCCTTCTGTACCTCGTCTTTGGGACGCTTGGCCACCTTGAGCGGAGCCAGCATAACGTTGTCCAGCACAGTCAGATGCGGGAACAGCTCATAGCTCTGGAATACCATGCCGATGCGCTGGCGCAGACTCGTCAGCCCCTTGCCGCCGTAGGCGACAGTCTCATTGCCCAGGCGGACGCGCCCGCTCTGGGTGGGCTCCAGCGCGTTGATGCAGCGCAGCAGCGTGCTCTTGCCGCAGCCGCTGGGGCCTACCACCACGACGACCTCGCCGGGGCGGACGGAAAAGCTGACGTCATCCAGCACGGTATTTTCCCCATAGCCCTTGACCAGATGCTCTACGGTCAAAATCGGTTCTGCCATGGTTCCTTACCTCCATTTTTTCTCTAAGTACGATGCCAGCAGGCTGATGGGCCAGCAGGCGAGGAAATACAGCAGGAACACGACCAGATAGATGCCGAATGCAGCGTTCGGGCTGGCCATGCGGTTGGCCTCAATGATCTGCTGCGCGACCTTCAGCACCTCGACGACGCCGATCATCAGCACAAGGCTGGTGGTCTTGATCATGCGGGTGATCAGGTTGATGCTCAACGGGATCAGGCGGCGCACCGTCTGCGGAATGATGATATACCAATAGGTCTGCGCCTTCGTCAGGCCCAGTGCCTCGCTGCTCTCATACTGGTGCTTCGGGATGGAGATCAGCGCGCCTCTCACAAGGTCACTCATCTCTGCCGTGCCCCACAGCACAAACACGATGACGGATGCCGTCTCGCCCGATAGGTCCCAGCCCCACGCGCGGGTCGTGCCGAAAAACACAAGAAACAGCAGCACCATCTGCGGCATAATGCGGATGATTTCGAGATAAACCCGCAGGATGGCTTTTACGACGGGATTTTTGCCGCTCATCAGCACGCCCAGCAGGATGCCCAGCGGGATACTGATGGCGACGGAAAGCAGGCTGATGCGCAGGGCCACCCACAGGCCGCCCAGCAGGCGGGCCATGTTTTTGCCCTTGAACAGGACATCAAGACCCAAATCCAGCATAGCGCAGCCTCCTTTCGATCAGGCTGCCCACAATGGACACCGGCAGCAGAATGATAAGGTAGAACACCACCAGCAGGAAAAGGTTCTCGGCCGTCTTATAGTACAGGCCGATGAGGTCCTTTGCCGTGAACATCAGATCCATCAGGCTGATGGCGCTGAACACGCTGGTCTCCTTGAGCAGGAAAATGATATTGGCCATAAAGGCCGGCATACTGATGGAGACCGCCTGCGGCAGCACCACATAGCGCATGGTCTGCAGCCGGCTCATGCCAAGGCTCAGGGCACTTTCGGTCTGGATGGGTTCGATGGCTTCCAGACCGCTGCGGAAGGCCTCGGCCATGTAGCTGCCGCCCAGAAAGGCAAGGCCTGCAATGCCGCAGAGCTCGGCGTTGGTTTTGATGCCGATCTTGGGCAGGCCGTAATAAAGAAAGAACAGCTGGACCAGCAGCGGCGTGTTCCGGCTGAGCTGAATATAAGCGCCCACGATACGGCGCAGCACCGGCACTTTTTCGTACTGGAGCACGGCGCAGACAAGGCCCACAAGGATGGCCCAGAAGATACCGGCCACGCCCAGACGCAGGGTGAGCCAGGCCGCTTTTTCATACTGCGGCAGATATTGCACCATCACATTCCAGTCCATGTCTGTTCCCTTCCTTTTCTCCTGATCTTGCGGATGTTTGTTTCCGTTGGCCGTATGATATACCCATTTTCCTAGAATGTCAATAGGTTTATAGGTTTTTTGTTGCACAAATTCCGGTCAAATTGATAAACAAGCTATTCATCGCTGATTTTTCATTTCGGTTTTTCCACGCAAAAACGCCGTCTCTTGCCTTTTTGCACAAGAGACGGCGTTTGGTTCAGTTGCTTATTTTTGCTTTGCAGCAAGCAACAGGTCATTTTCTTTCCCGATGTTTTTGTTGTTCTCTAACTCTGATCGTTTTGCCTCCCAATCTCCATCATAAATAATCTCCTTCAATTTACAATAACTAAAAGCCAGCTTATCAATCTGTCCCAATGTCGTCGGCAATTCAATCTCTACCAGCCCCGTATGCTCAAAAGCGCCTTCTTCTATTCGTATCACTCCATAGCCGAGTTTCACTTTTTGCAGAGATTCACAGCGTGCAAATACCCTTTCTCCTGTCTTTTCTGTACCTTTAATCTCTGCCTGTGTCAGATAATGACAGTCTGCAAACACATCATTTCCAAGCACCCTGACATTCATCGGTACAGTAACCTGTAACAATCCAGACTCCTGAAACGCAGATTGCCGAATCTCGATTACATCCTCCGGAATTACAACAGACTTGAGCTTCCAATCATTTTTAAAGCAATTGGAGCCAATGCTATATGCCCTTCCCGTTGGAAGGTGCAAATTCACACCATCTTTATACTCATAGTGAGTTAAAACGATTTTTCCCTGTTGCTCTGACCACTCCGCCTTACAGCCTTCCGGGACGACCATGCCATCCCACGGTTTGGGCGGTTCCGGTTCCGGAAGCGGCTCCGGTTCACTGGAAGAAGCCGATTCCGAGGGGGCGGGCACTTTCTCCGGCTGAGAGGGAGCCGATACCTCACTGGAAGCGGGCGGTTCCGCAGGCGCGGGCATCTCTCCCCCGCCGCAGGCAGAAAGCAGCACGGTACCGCACAAAAATAGTGCTGTGCACAGAACGGTCCTCCATTTCATAGCGAGCCTCCTATTCTGCCCCGCAGGGGCCATCTTCTTTTTTCAGAACACCTTGCGGCACTCCACCACAAGGCCGACCACCCGCACCTGCACCCGTTTCAGATCATAGATCTGGGGCTGGTGCACAGGGTTGAAGCTTTTGGGAGTCAGGACCACAAGGCTCCCCTCTTGACGGAAATATTTCACGGTGGCTTCATCGCCGTTGACCATCACCACGGCAAGCTGGCCGTTTTCCACCTCCGGCTGCTCCCGTACCAGGATCTCATCGTTTTCCGAAATGCCCACGGCGTTCATGCTGTCGCCCCGGACACGGAGCCAGAAGTATCGTGCCCCGTCCTTCCGGGTGATGGGGATGTAGCCCTCAATGTTTTCTTCCGCATACATGGGCAGGCCTGCACGCACCGTGCCCAGCAGTGGAGCCGTGAGGGCGGGATCGAACGGGACAGCTCCTTCGGGCAGCTTCCGCTCCTCCTGCACCGACGGGAAGGCTTCGCCCAGCAGCTCCCCCACCGGCACGCCAAAATAGGCGGATACCCTGGCCAGCGTCTCGCCCGAGGGGGTCGCCCCGGTGTTTTTCCATTTGGTCACTGTGGAGTTGCTCAAGCCCATCTCCTGCGCTGCCCGGCTGCGGCTGATTCCTCTGGCCTGACACAGGGCCGTGTAGCAGTCATAAAACACAAATTTTGCACTCCTTCTTGTGCAGAACGCCGGTTTTCTAACCGGATTCAGATTTTCCCTTGACTTTCTGAATTTAATCAGATATTATAGCCTCACAAGCTGATTTTGGTTAGATTTTATCCACCAAACCTTCTGCAGTCTTTTCACAATCTTACCGGAAACTCTAACCAAAGTCAAGCTTTTTGAACGCGAAAACCACGACAAAAGGAGTGAAACTGTATGATCGAACGTCAGATCCATTTATCCTCGGGCGGCGGGGCTGCTTTGCAGGGGTACGATGACCTGCTCCGCTTCGGCTACACCAGAAACCGGGGCATCTACGCCCTGCGGGTGGAAGCCGACGGCGAGTGGCAGGGCATGACCCTGCGGGCCTTCTGGCACCTGCCGGATGGGAACGCTGCCCCCTCCACGCTGGTGGCAGACGGCCTTGTGGAGGTACCCGCCCTCATCACGGCTGTGCCCGGGGAGGGGCGCATCACCTTTGAGGGCACCGATGGCGCCCGCACCCTGACCAGCGCGGACGTGTTCTACTGCGTGGCCGAAAATTCCGGCACGGAGGACAGCACCCTGCCCCAGCCCGGCACGCCCGCCTGGCAGGCCCTGCTCGACCGGCTGAAAGCAGCTGTGGAAAGTGGTGCATTCCGGGGCGAAAAGGGTGACCCCGGACCGCAGGGAGAACCCGGTGCCGCAGGACCCACCGGCCCCAAAGGAGAGCCCGGCCCGCAAGGCCCGCAGGGAGAACCCGGCCCCCAGGGCCCAAAGGGTGACCCCAGCGATCCCGGCCAGTGGGAGCTGCTGGAAAAGGTGTCCCTGAACGCCGCCGCTGCCAGCTTTGAGCGCACCTTTCCCACCGAACTGCAGGCGCTGAAGGTGCTGTTTCAGGCAGGCAGCAGCCAATCCAAGGGCACGCTGCACTGGGTGTGCAGCACCAGCGATGGTGCCCAGCTGCTCAGTGCTTCTGCCCCCTGTGCTGCCAGCAGCTCGATGTCCAGCCCGCCCACCCGCACCTTTGCCAGCTTTCAGGCACTTCCCTGCTTCGGGCAGTATCTCTGTTTTGCCGCATCCGGCACCACGGGTGCACCGCCTGCGGTCGTTCTGCCTGCCGGAAGCGGCGGCCAGAATGTGGATGCCAGCCAGAAGCTCGGCAGGCTGACCCTGACCGTGGACACCAATGTCCGGCTTGCCGCCGGTGCCACGATCGAGCTGTGGGGCGTTCCGGCCTGAGCGGGAGCACCGAAACCGTTTCCGACAGAGCTTTCGGTAAAATTTCTTTCACCTTCCATGAAATTTTCGTGTTTCGCCTTGATGCATCTTCCATATTTTGTTATACTGGTTAAAAAGCGGAAAGTGGGGAATCGGCCATGGATGTCCCTGTTCGGTTTATCGATTCGATCATCAACAATCCCCTACTGATGCAGTTTCTTGTTCATCGGTGGTTTTTTCTGCTGGAATATGACCCCCGTCTGGATCAGCTGCGGGTCTACGATACCCGGAGCCGCACGCTGGAGACACTGGATGCCTACCTTGGTTCCGAGAAGCCGGAGCACGCCACGATCTTCGCGGAGGACCGCTGGAAGATGCGCGCCCTGCTCACCGGTGAGCTGTACGGCCCGCTGGAGATGCGCTTTGTCTCGCCGGAGGGGGTGTATTATTCCCGGGAGGTGGATGCCCGCCCGGTCGAAGACCCCGCCCGCGGCACGCTCTATGTAGGCTACGCAAAGGACATCACCGACCAGAAGAATCAGACCCAGGAGCTGCTGGAGCAGGCCCGCCACGATTCCCTGACCCAGCTGTATAACAACCGCACCGGCAAGGAGCTCATTGACCGCTATCTGCAGGCCAAAGATCCCTATGCCTCCTGCGGAATGCTGGTCATCGACCTGGATTTTTTCAAGAACGTCAACGACTGCTACGGCCATCTGTTCGGCGACAAGGTCCTGCAGGAGTTTGCCCGGCTGCTGCGCACCCTGTTCCGCTCCAGCGACATTCTGGTGCGGTTCGGCGGCGATGAGTTCGTGGTGTTTCTGAAGGATATCCCCAACACCACCCTGCTCCAGAAGACCCGCCAGCTTTCGGAATCCGTGCAGCAGGTGAAGTTCTGGGAAAACGATTACCGGATGACCTGCAGCATCGGTGCCTGCTTCCTGCCCGAAAACACGGCGGGCTATTCCTTTGACCAGCTGTTCGAAAACGCGGACTGGGCCCTGTATCAGGCCAAGCAGAACGGCCGCAACCAGTATGTATTCTGCGATAATCTGCGGCGCTACGCCCAGGCGGTTCCTGCCGCCCCGGAAACAGCCGATATCGATGCACGCTACCTGCACAACGATCTGATTTCCACCGCCTTTGAACTGTTCGAGAAGAACAACAGCTTTGAGACCGCCATTCCCCTCTTCCTGAAGATCGTCGGCATCCGGCTGCAGCTGGACCGCATCACCATTGTGGACACCCGCATCCGGGAACGCAGCGTCTCCCGGCAGTTCCAGTGGACCTCTCCCCGTGCGGAGCCGGTGCCTCTGAACGGTGAATCCTATACCAAGGAGGACTTTCTGACCCTGTTCCACAGCTACGATGAATACGGTACCACCGTGCTGCAGGCCGACAACATGGGGATGTACTCGCCGCAGGGGCGCGCGCTGCTGATGCAGGGCGGGGCCCAGACAGTGGTCTACGCTGCCATGTACGGCGAGGGCGAGTATCAGGGTGCCATTGCCTATGTGGTGTGCGGCAGCAAGCGGTACTGGACACCCCAGAACCGCCGGGAGCTGGGCGAGATCACCAAGATCATCAACGCCTACCTGAGCAAGCATCTGGCCGTGAACGCCGTGAGCCGCGGCATGACCTCTGCCCCCGAGTTCGACCGGCTGACCGGCCTGCTGTCCTTTTCCCGTTTCAAGGAGGAGGTCTTCCACAAGATCATCGGCGGCTACGCCGAGGACTTCCAGATCTTCTACTGTGACTTCGAGAACTTCAAATACTTCAACGAAAAATACAGCTACGCCACCGGTGATCAGCTGCTGAAAGAATTCAGCAATTTCCTCATCGAGGCGGCCCGCCACTGGGGCGAGTGCTTCCTGTGCCGGGTGGTGGGCGACCAGTTCATACTCTACCTCTCCTGCCGCGACGAGAAAGGCCCGCTCCACTATGCAGACACGCTCTGCCGCCAGTTTGAGCAGTATCAGGCCCAGCATTACCCGGAGGTACGCCTGCGGGTGCGGATGGGTGTGTATGCCATTGAGCCCGGCTGCCTGAGTGCCTCGGCCGCCATCGACAAGGCAAACTTTGCCCGCAAGCAGGTGCACAGCAATACCCGCGTGTCTGCTGTCCAATTTGACAAAAAGCTGGAGGTCAAGCAGACCCTGACCGGTGAGCTGCTGAGCGGCCTGCCGCAGGCGCTTGAAAACGGCGAGTTCAAGCTGTACCTCCAGCCCAAGTTTTCGCCCAAAGATCTCTCTGTCATTGGAGCTGAGGCGCTGACCCGCTGGATCAAGCCGGACGGCACCGTGGTCTACCCTGACCAGTTCATTCCCATTCTGGAATCCACAGGCCACATCGTTGAGCTGGATCTGTACATCTTCGAGCAGGTGGCCCAGTTCCTGCAGCGCAATGCACAGGCCGGGCACCGGCTGCTGCCCATTGCGGTGAATGCCTCGGTGGCGCTGGCCAAGGACCCGGAGAACGCCCGGCGCTGCGAGAATATCCTCCAGCGCCATCAGGTCAGTGCCGAGCTGCTGGAGATCGAGCTTACCGAG
>OLNM01002535.1_pt1 | contig 11309 bp, 7 predicted proteins | sample 1672391 | NCBI WGS metagenome assembly OLNM01 (sample SAMEA3136680, study PRJEB25190) | human gut metagenome | reverse complement strand
AATATATTATATATAAATTATGTGTTAGAAATTTGTAGAAGAATATTAACAAAAAAATTATAATTTATGGATTATATTGAGTGATGGAGTTTGAAGTTATACAAGGTGAAAATTTATCACACTGTAAATAGAAACTAGAGGGAGTGTAGACTGTGTGAAAAAAAGTCTGTAAATATTAAATAGAGAACAGCCTTCTCTGATAATTTGATTTTATTAGAGAAAAACTATTTCTTGTTTGGAATTTGTAGACTTTTTTCAAACAGTCATTTAAAAAAATACCACCATTGTATGAACACGATTATTAATAGATAGGGTGGTATTTTTTAAGCAGTTTCAGTATCTAAATTATCAAAGGAAGAAGTTACAAGTCTATAAACAGTATAAGCATTAAATAATTTTATACAATCTAGTTCAGTATACATTCTATTACTAACACCATGCAAAATCATATTTCTGTTTATATTATATTGATTAGTATTGAAGTTATCAGTTTTTTTATATAATTCTTTTAGATAGTGATAGACACTTATTTGAAGAAAGTAATTTATAACTGGTACAGATTTATTTAAAAGATATTTTTCTATTTTTTGTACACCACCATTGCCTATTTTTTTATTGCAATTATTATCTTTTTTTATTTGTACATTTATAAGTTCAGCATCAAATAAAGGCAATAGTGTAGATACGCAAGCCATATATTTTTCATTTTTAAAACAAAAAATTGCTTCTTCTAAAATAGAAAATGTATAAGATTCTTCTTTTTCATCTAAAAAATTAAACAATTCACTAAGTACCTCATCAATAAAATTGGGCGTTAAACAATCTAAAATAATTTTATCAGCGTCATCTTGATTTTTAGGTTTTTTAGAGAATATATTAAAATTTAGATTACCAAAATCAGATATAACCCAACCATATTTTGACCATAATTCAATACAGGAGAAAGCATCTTCTAAATTATTAAATGGAAAACTTGCACGGATATATTCAACAACGGGTGTTATATTAAATAGTATTGATTTTTTTATACTTTCTATAGTATCGGATATAGTTAATTGATAGTTCAATAAATATGCACTAGTTGCTTCTAAAAATGATGTATTTATGTTTTTAATACAAATTTTAGATAAATTTGTTAAAGGTGAAACTAAATTATTATGAAAATAAGTCTTAGTCATGCAAGTTAAAGAATAATTAAGATTAGTATGTAAGTTATCCATTGCTTCTTTAAGATGGTTTATACTATCTAGTGTTGATGAAGGTAAAGATAAATCAGGTAAATTTATTTCTACGTTATAAACTTGATTTTCTTTTATAGATTCCATTATTTCTAAAAAATTATCTTTTTGTGTATAATTGGACATATATTACCTCCTATAGAGAAAATATTTAACTACTTATTAATATTATATAGTATTTCTAATAAATGTTAAGGGTATAAATTATAAAAAAATAGTCAATCCTTTTACTAAATTATCACAAACCCGTTAAATAAAACAATACCACAAAAAACTCCCTTTACAAACAGGTAGGATTAGTTATGCTCTCAAATCCCTCTTACTATCAGTTATATAAACCCAAGATTATCAGTCCCATCTTTTTTGAAAAAATCAACAAAAGCTTTCTTGCTCATACACCTCACCATAACCATAGTCACATTCTAGCTCGAGTTTTGCATCGGTGTAAAATCGCTTGCGGTCTGGGCTGAATTTGAGTTGAAGGTGTTTTTTGATTAGTCCTGTTATTCTGTTTTTCAAAAGTAGTATTGTTGTTTCGTTATCGCGGTCGTTGTCTCTTGTTGCGGTTAGTATATAGTCGGATAAGTTTGCGATTTCGCTGGCTCCTGATATATCAAAAACATGGGGTTCGCTGCGCATGATTGAGTTTTTGTTCGAATGTGCTACTAAAATTATTACAATGTTATAGTTTTTCGCCAGGTTTTTTAACGATTTTATGACATTTATCTGCTTTTCGTATTTATCAGTACCACGACATTCAATCGTCATCAGGTTGTCAAGGACGAAGAGTTTGACATTTTTTTTAACCGCTAAAAATTCAATAACCGTCGATATATTTGTCTCGTCGGCTTGGGCATTTTTTGAGAATAAAAACAATTTTCCTCTAAGCCATTTGTTTATTTGTGAAACACCTTCTTCTGTGACTTTGATTGTTTTTCCAAAGCTGTTTACCCCGAATGAAAGATGGATTGGGTTTGAAACTGTTTTATAAAACCAATCGAGCGCCATTTGGGCAGTTAGTTCGCCGGAGTATAAAAATGAGTTAAATCCAAGGCTTAATGCATTTGCTAATATTTGCTTCAAAAACGTACTCTTACCACTTCCGGGGCTACCTGTTAAAACTGTCAAAGTGCCGAAGTTTAGCCCTCCTGATGTTGCTGCATCTAGTGGTGCGAAACCTGTTTGGATGCTTGGTGAAGGTGTTGTGTCGAGTGTGATGTCGGATGCATCTACAAATAAATCGTCGACGCATGGACTGTCCAAAACTGTTGCTTTGACTTCGTTGGCAAGTTTTATCATGTCTTGGCCGTCCATTTTTTTAATGCAATTGTATATAATTTGATGTTGCGGATGAAAAAAGTCGTTCACACACAAATTAAATTGATTTGCAACTAAAATAGACTCTGGCTCAATCAAAATTGAACCGAGAACACTTTGTTCTGCATATAAATTGTAAAGTGCCATAATATCCCCTCCTTTTTTTACATAGGCTCAAAGCCTTGAGATTCTAATTCTTCAAAGAATGATTTAGATGCACCTTTCTTGCGGTTTGTTTCATAGTTTTTTCGCGCAAGTACTCTTTCATAGAATTTTCTAAGCGCACTAGGTGTTAGCACATGACAAGTCCAAAATGACTTACTTTCAAAAATCCAGCTAATCAATTCGCTAACTTCCACAAAATCACGATGGTCGTGGTGAAGTATTTTACCAAAATCTCTTGCCCATAAATCAAAATCGGGCTCACCAAAAGACGGATTGGCGCCTTTTACAAAATGCCACAGAAGTTTAGAAAGTAAAAACTCACCGCTTTCTTCTTGAGTGTGGTTGATTGTTTTGATAGAAGAGTGTGATGGATTAATTATTTGTTCGAGACATAAATCATGGGGACTTAGATTTTGCTCATATAGGTTAAGATTTATATCAGATACACTTAGATTTAAATCGTGGACACTTAGATTTTTGTCTTGGGGATTTAGATTAATGTCAAGGGGACCTAGATTTATGTCGTGCAGATTTAGATTATCATAATGCGCACCAAGATTATCGTCGTAGCTTGTATGATCTAAAACTCTAGTAATTGTGTTTTCAAAAATAGCACTTTGAGTTGAATTTTCATTACGTGAACTTTCAAAAGGCGCATTGATATTATAATCGTGGCCAAAATCGTCTAAAGTATTATTTCCTGATGTAGTATTTTCATCAGGGGAAGTGTTATTTTTCTTAGGCGATTTAGTTTTTATGTATTTTTGTGATTTTATAAGTTCTTCATAGTTTTCGCCCAATGCGAAATAAGAGTAGTTTCCGCCACAGCTGACAGTTTTTTTCTTTAATATATCACAGTCGCACATCTTTTTTAGACGTTTGTAGATTGCGCTTTTTTGCAATTTTATTATAAATAGTTCTTCTGAGATTTTTTCGTAAAATACCCAGTAGTAAACATCTCCGTCAATTTCCATAGAACGCATATTGCCGCTTTCTTTAAAATCGACAAACCATCTTAATATAGCTAAATCATTTAAGTCAAGCCCATAATCGGCTGCTATTCGTTGTGAAAAACCAAGCATTGTATATTTCATAATTATTAACCTCCTAATAAATAGTTTTTAAAATATATAAAGATAAATTACTACAAACTTTTGGGGGACACTCCTGGGAGGAGAGTGTCCCCAAAAAGTTTGATGATCTACCTTTACACCTCCTTTTACTTTAATCATATACAAAAAAAAGCGGAACTGTATAATAAAATCGGTTCCGGGAATTGTTCTTCGAAGGAGTTCTTAGAGTTAGTTCATAGGGGATTATTTTTAATTTGGATTTGAGGGGGTTAAAATCTTGAAAATCCAATGTTTGTTTAGGGAAGTTTATATAAAAGTAAGGTGGATTTAGTCTATAAAATTTTATTTTACGGTAAAAAATGAGTGTATTTTTGGTGTAAAAATGATAGAAAAGTCAGAAGTACGAAGAAAATGACGATAATATAAATAGAAACTAAGAATATAAAAATTATGTGAATGAATAGGAAACCAGGGATGGTTTCCTATTTTGTGTGTAATAAGATATTAAAAAAAACTTACATTATATAACAAATTTTAAAGGTTTTTTATTCTAATTGTATAAAAATTTTACAAGTGGTAATATATTATAGGTAGTTTCCAAGATATCAACCAATAATTGGGGAGGGATAATTTATGAATTATAACAAATTTTATACTAATTACATACATTTAAAATATGAATTTATTTTAAAAACTAAGAATTAAAGGTAGGTGGCAGGATGATATTAAAAAGAATGGTTTTACCGCCTGCTTTAATAATCTACATAATACTATTTTTGGGGACGTATAAAAAAACATCAAAACAAAAACTATTTATAGTCTCAATGATATACTTTATATCTGTTTTTATAATAATGATGACATTTTTCCCGATTCCTGTTGATCATGGGTTGCTTGAATATAATAGAAATATGGGCCTTCAATGTATAAATAATTTGGTTCCATTTAGGATGATTTATCATATTATAAAAAGTGAAAGCGTGATTGTGGTGATTTATCAAATAGGTGGAAATCTTATGCTGTTATTCCCTCTGGGGTATTTAATTCCAATTGTAACTGATAAAAAAATAGATTTGAAAAAAATTATACTTATAATGTTTTGTATAACATTTTGTATAGAAAATATGCAGTTTATAATTGGACAAATTTTGAACTTTAATTATAGATGTTTTGATGTGGACGATATGATATTAAATACATCTGGCGGTATATTAGGGTATCTTATGTTGAAAAAAACATATCATATAATTAGGAAGTATATCAAAATACCTTATTTTGAAAACGAAATAAATATTATATAAGATAAAAGGATAACTATAAAATAACTCTCATGATGAAGCGTATTTCACTATGGGGGTTATTTTAATATAAAAATTTTTATATTAAATAATAAATTGTTGGATAAATATTAAAAAATGATTATAATATATATATACGAATTCCGAAAAATACCGACAATTTATGTAGGATTACTGTATTTAATTATGAGAAATAAAATGGGATGGGGGGAGTAAAAAGAAAGCGTTATGAAGGTAGAAAAAAGAATAATAGCAATGATTATGGCAATGTATATAGGAACCAGTAATGCATTAGCCCAGCCGGTATCGGGTGAGAAAATAGGTGAGGCACCTATAAATTATAGTTACACGACAGCTAGGGCAAAAACACAAAACGGTATAGTAATAAAAAATGTAAATTTAAGAACTAAACCGAATAAAACAACTTCAAAGATAATAAGAACTTTAAAAGTAGGAGAAAAGGTTATAATAGTAGGAAAATCGGGAAACTATTATAAAATAGAGTATGCATCAGGCAAATTTGCATATGCTTATGCTAATAATTACATAAAAATAGAAGAAGCTAAGCCAAACGACAAGCCAGATGTTAAATTAGACAATAATGTAGGGATATCTACAGCAAATGTGAATGTAAGAACATCACCAAATTCAAATATAGCAACAAATAAAATCGGAAAATTATTAAAAGGAACAAAGGTAGAAGTAGTAGGCCAATCAGGAGATTTTTATAAAATAAAATATCAAGGCCAATATGCATATGCATCAAAATACTACATATCAGTGACTAAGGGATTAAAATTAGATAAAATATCAGAAATAAAATTAACACAAGACACAGTAGTGAGAGAGTTGGCTTCTGAAAACTCAAACCAAATAGCAAAATTGCAAGAAGGAACAGTAGTATCAGTTGTGGAAAAACTAACAAATAATTGGTATAAAATCGACTTGAACGATAGCTATGGATATGCAATAATTGAAGATAAATCAGATGAAAAACCAGACGATAAACCAGAAACTAAAATAAGTGTGATAGGTGTAACAACAACAAGTCTAAATGTAAGAACTGAGCCGGATACAAATATCTCGACTAATATAATAGGAGTATTGTCACAAGATACAAAAATAGAAATTGTAGAGGAAGTTAATGATTTTTATAAAATAAAATATAAAGGTCAATATGCATATGTTGCAAAATCATATGTAAGTGTTAAACAAAATATGAAATTAGATAAAGTAGCTGATTTAAAATTAACAACAGATGTAGTAGTTAGAGAATTGGCTTCTGATACTTCAGATTCAATATTTACATTAAAACAAGGTACAAAAGTAACAGTTGTAGAAAACTTCCTAAATGGATGGTATAAAATCTATGTAAATAATATATATGGATATATAAATACAAAAGATAATGTATCAAGTAGTATAGGAATAGCTACAGGTGATGTAAATATAAGAACAGAAGCGAATACAAATTCAAATATAGTAGGAGTGCTTTTAAAAGGATCAAAAATAGAAATTGCGGGTCAATCTGGTAATTTCTATAAAGTAAAATATAAAGGTTTATACAGATATATTTCAAAAAAATATTTATCTGACAATGAAAGTGAAAAATTAAATAATGTAGGCGTATTAAAAATAGCACAGGAAGCAGAAGTTAAGGAATTGGCTTCTGATGATTCAATCACATTATTGACATTGCAAGAAGGAACAACTGTCAATGTTATCGAAAGACTTTTTAATGGATGGTACAAAATAGAAATAAATAATGTATATGGTTATATAAAACCGACAGATGGAAACCTTGTAAGTAGTGACAAAGATATCAACCTTATGAAAGAAGATGGATATTACTACTATATAAATCCAGATGGAACTAAATATAAAGGATATAAAGTAGTAGATGGCATTCAATATTACTTTAGTGATGAAACTGGAGAATCTATAGATCAATTTGCAGTTGTAAGAGAAAAAGAAAATGGCAAAACTGTAACTAATAGATATTTTGTTAAAGAAAATGGTGGCGTTTTAAAAAATACTTTTAGAAGTATACCAGAGCTAAATGACAAACTTTATTACTTTGGAGCAGATGGAAAAGCTGTAAGAGGAATAAACACAATAAATGGAAAGAAATATTATTTCAACACAAGATATAGCTATATTATGACTGGACTATGCTCTGTGAATGAAAATATATACTACTTCAATAAATCTAATTATACAATGGAGACTAATACAACTAAAATTGTAGCAGGTAAATTAAAACTTGATATAGGAAGCGACGGAAGAGTATATAATATGACAAAATTAGATGACTCAGATTTAGCAAATATGCTTTATTCAGGTTTTAGCAAAATGGGAACAGTATATTCACATAATTATGAAGAAGGGCTTGACTGTAGTAATTATGTTTCAGAGATATTAAGAGAAATCGGATTAAATACATTCTCAAAAGATGAAAGAACTTCACAACAACAAGCAATATACTGTGAGCAAAATAATTTAACTGTAAGCAAAAAGAATCTACAACCAGGTGATATATTATTTTACAATAATACTAATTGCAGCAATATCAAAAAATATGGACATTGTTCAAGAGCATTAGAAAATGGAATGCATGTCCATCATGTTGCTATATATATAGGCGATGGAAAAATTATGGAATCAACAAGTGGAGTTAACAAAGATTATGAACATGCAGGAGTTAGAATTTATAATTTAAGTCAAAGTAGTACATATTATGTATATAGTGCAGCTAGGGTTTTAGGAATAAAAAGACCAGTGACACCAGAAAATCCAGATATACCGGAAAACCCGGACACTCCGGAAAATCCTGATAATAAAGGCGACCAAGAAAATAATAATCAAACTAATAAAGACGATAGAATGGATAACGGCAATATAGAGAATAACGATGTTAAAAATGAAGAATAATTTGATTGGTCAGATTACATATTAAATAAAAAAGTACAGAAATTAAAAATGTATAAAAAAGGTATTAAATCAATAAAAGATTTAATACCTTTTTATTTAAAATACAAGAACCTTAAGATTCTATTAATTTTAAATAAAATATAAAATTTATGCCAAAATCTACATATAATTTAATACAAGGTGAAAAATAATTGTAAAATAAAAATATTTTATTATAATTGTATATAAAGCAGTTGAAATGGACAAAATGGAAAGGAGATGAAGAAAATAAATAAAATAGTAAATAAGTTTCTGCAGAAAAAATACAATTTTGAGAGAAAATATGGGCAAATAGAAATTGGAAATATAAATTCGAGGGCGGCAGAGGTTGGTTTTTACTTACTGCTGAGTTTGTTCCCGTTTTTATTATTCACAATAAGTGCAGTCGTTTTTATACCGATAATATATTTAAATAAATATATAAACATATTAGAAAGCCTCATTCCATCTAGTGCTTTCATAATATTAAATGGACTTATAAGGTCAGTAATAGGAAACAGAAGTATAAAACTTTTAATAAGCAGTTTCTTCTTAGCGATATGGTCAATATCAAAAGCAGTAAAATCTTTGATAAGAGGAATAAATAGATCTTATGGAGTAAATGAAAATAGGTCTTTTTTCAAGGTATTATTTATATCATTAATTTTTTCAATCATGTTATTATTACTTATATTAATATCATTGGTTTTACTTATAGGTGGTGAAAAAATAGGGATATTTGTATTTGATTTAATCGGACTAGATAAATACTTCATCTATATATGGAATATACTAAGATACAGCGTTGGTATTTTATTTGTCATAAGTATATTAGTAATACTTTATACATATATGCCAAATACAAAAATGAAAGTTAGGGACTCGGTGCCTGGGGCCGTACTTTCGACATTTTTATGGATTATAGTTACTTATGGATATTCTTTTTATGTAAATAATTTTTCAAACTACGATGTAATATATGGCAGTTTGGGTGGAGTTATCGTACTTATAACTTGGCTTTATCTAAGTAGTTGGACGATTTTGGCTGGTTCAGAATTAAATGCAAGACTTTTATATAAAAAAAGAAACAGAACAAAAATAAGAAAAAAATACGACAAACACAGAGATATACATAAATATGATCTTCATTAGAATATATTTTTGAAAATATTTTTAGAAAAATAAAGTGAAATGATTTGATTAATTAAGGAAATAATAGTATTTAATTAAAAATAAAAGTTTTTACCATAAAATGTAAAAACAATATAAAAGAATGTTGACAATTTTCAGATTTTATCATACTATAATATTAACTAATTTAAATAAAAAAAGGCAATGAATAGGAAGAGTAAATCTAATTCGATTTTCAGAGAGGAAAATTTATAAGCTGAGAGATTTTCTAAATTAGAGGGATAGAAAACTACCTAGGAGCTGTGGTCCGAAGTTTTAAGTCTAATCTTATTTTAGTAAGACCTACCGTAAGTCGCGTTAAGACTTTGAGTGGATTTTTATCAAATTAGGTGGAACCGCGGGAATTATCTCGTCCTTTTTATAAGGGCGATTTTTTTATTTTAAAGGAGGCTTTTTATTATGAAACTACACAAGAAACAAATCCTGCTGGTGAGCTTTATGCTCTTTTCCCTGTTTTTCGGGGCAGGCAACCTGATATTCCCGCCATTTTTAGGACAGAATGCAGGCAGCCAGACCCCATTTGCCATTGCAGCCTTTCTGATCACAGCTGTAGCCCTTCCCGTTTTGGGCGTGATCGTTGTGGCGAAGTTTGACGGCCTGGAAAAGCTTGCTAGAAGGGTTAATCCGAAATTTGCCATCGTATTTACCATTCTTATCTACCTTTCCATCGGCCCCGGACTTGGTATCCCCAGAGCAGCCTCCCTTCCCTTTGAAATGGCAGTGGCTCCCTATCTTCCTGAGGAAGCGAATTTGTCCTTATTCATGCTTGGATTTTCCCTTGTGTTTTTCCTCATTGCAGGATGGCTGGCTCTTACCCCAAACAAGCTGGTAGAGAGGATCGGAAAATTTTTAACACCAAGCCTGTTATTTTTACTGCTTTTTGTATTTTTTAACTTTCTTTTAAAGGGAAATGTCCATGTGGCAGAGCCGCAGGAAAGCTATGCTTCCAATCCTCTTGTGAAGGGATTTCTGGAAGGCTATCTGACTATGGACACGATTGCAGCCTTAAATTTCGGCCTTGTAATTGCTACCACCATCACAGGACTGGGGATCAGCCGTAAATCGGACGTGATGAAATATACGGTTATGACCGGTATTTTCGCGGGGCTTATCCTGGCCGGCGTTTATCTGATCCTGGCTTATATGGGCATGAGTTCTTCCGGTGTATTCCCGATTCAGGAAAACGGCGCATGGACTCTGCGCTGCATCGTGCATCAGCTCTTCGGGGATACGGGCGCCATCCTTCTGGCAGCTATCTTTACGCTGGCCTGCCTGACAACCTGCGTGGGACTGATCACCTCTATTTCCCAGTATTTTTCAACCCTGACTTCCCGGCTGTCCTACCGCCAGCTGGTTCTTCTGATCGCAGGTTTTTCCTTTGTGGTCTGCAATCAGGGGCTCAATGTGATCTTAAGCATTTCCGTACCTGTACTGGATGCTATTTATCCCATTTCCATCATGCTGATCGTGCTCGGACTGTGTGATACAAAACTGGGACATATTCCCTTTATCTATCCCTGCACCATCGGCTCTGTAGGATTCATAAGCGTTATCTATGCAGCTGAAAACATTGGCCTGGATCTTGGAGTTTTAAGCCCTATCTTCCACTCCCTTCCGCTGTATTCCGCCGGCCTGGGATGGACCGTCATCGCTGTCCTTGTCATGGTTGTGTGTATTCTCACCTTCCGCTTTTTGCCGGCCCGCTCTGAAATCCAGTCATAATAAAACGAAGCTCCCTGTATACTGAACTAACCGTATACAGGGAGCTGTTTGTTATTATGAAAAATGATGGATCCTGGGATTTTTCATTCTGGGGAATCATACTCACAGGAGTATTGTTTTTGATGGCCTACGGAGCCGGCCAGTGGACTGCCAGACAGTCAGAAGCGGGATTTTTCGGCCCTTCGGATCATCTGGAAGCGTCTGCAGACGGAAACTGGGGTCTGGGTTTTCCTGAAAAAGGAAAAACACCCGTTGGGAATGCCTCTGCCGAATATTTAAAACAGTATCATGCCTGGTATGCCGGAAATCCGGATGAAAAGGTAATCTATCTCACCTTTGATGCAGGCTATGAAAAC
>OLNM01002532.1_pt1 | contig 11310 bp, 15 predicted proteins | sample 1672391 | NCBI WGS metagenome assembly OLNM01 (sample SAMEA3136680, study PRJEB25190) | human gut metagenome | reverse complement strand
ATTTTAAATATGCAAGATTTCCAAGAAAATGTCTTACGGTTATCTGCCATCGCATCACTCATACTTAAGATATAACAAGTGATGAATGGAGAAAACCTTATATGTGGTTTTCAAAATCATAAAAATCTTTCATATTAAATATGTAAGATTTCCGAATATCCTCTGTTAAAAGAGAATATCCGGATGCTTGTTTATTAAGTTTCTTTAATCTCTGAGAATTTTTTATGGGTTTATTTATTCTCAGAAAAATCCTGAGTCAATGTCTGGTACACATTGGCTCTTTTTCTTATCTTTAGATCAGGTTTTTGTGTTTTATGTTTGAAGCTTTCTTTTATTTTTGTCTTAATTTTTCTTATGACTGCAACAACTTTTCTATCGAAAACATTTAATATCTTCTCAGCGTAATGAGTTACAACAATCGTTATGATGACTACTATATCGATTCTCATCTCGGATACCTCCAATTCACTGGTAGCATCCGGTCTTACCTCTTCAAAGATAAATATGAACGAATTTTTCCGAAAAGTTTTTCATATATAAGATTTGTTGTTGTGTGAGTATATATTTAGACAAAAAAAAGAAGAACAGCTCACTGATCTGCTCCCCTTTGCACTCTATTTCTTTTTTCGTTCTTTTTTCAAAAGCTCTACCATTCCAACCATTAAGAGGACACCAATTCCTGCAACTTCGAGATAATGCCATAACGGACGTTTTACAATAACATAGAATTCTGTACTTTTGTGTCCAGGGTCCTGTGATTGGATCGTTACTTTTGTTTTTCCATATCTTTTTGCGATCACGCTATCTCCATTTGTCTCGACTTTCTCTTTATCCCCTGATTTTAAAGTGATCGCCTTTTTTGTTGCATTCACAGGAGATATCGTATAATAAACATGGAATCTTTCTCCTTTTTTTAAATAAATATTCTTTTTCACAGTGATATTTTCTACCATTTGTTCAATGTAAATAGTAACTTTTTTTGATAATTTTGTCCCATCGGTAGATCTTACAGTCATTTCTGTCTGTCCGATCTTCTTTGGAACAATCGTTCCATCTGACTTTACACTTGCATAATCATTCTTCTTCATTTCATACACAAGTTCTTTGTTTGATGTTGTTACAGGATCAGTATCATAACGGAATTTTTGAGAATATCCCATATAATAAGACTGCCACTTATTTGGAACGATTTCTTTCATTTTTGTGATTACCGTTACATTTGTAACGCTGTAAATATCTGCAGCATTTTTTGATTCGACAATGATCTGAGTTGATCCGTTTTTCTTTGGATATATCATTCCATTTTTATCTACGGTCGCGATTTCTGGATCAGCTGTGGAAAACTTGATCTTATTATCTGTAAACCCTAAAGGGAATACCTGATAATTTACTTTTTCTGGCTTTCCCATGATCAATGTTTTTTCGCCCTCAGATTTGATCTTTTTGATCTTCTGATAAACTCTGAATTTATGCACAACGCTTGTGCCATTGTAAGCTTTTGCGGTAATATTTACATATCCTGGTCCAACAGCCTTTACTTTTCCGTTTTGATCTATGGTTGCTACATTTGAATCAGATGTTGTATAAGTGACTTCCTGAATCGTTGCATTTTTTGGAGAAATCTCAACTTTCATTTTTACAGATTTTCCAAGTAAAATTTCGGTTTCTTTTGTTTTATCAACTAGCTGTGTGACTGGATTGACGCATTCCATAGGAAATTCAGAGAATTGTCCTTCAATTTCAACACGAATCTTGAATTTTCCTTTTTTCTTTCCATAAACAATTCCGTTTTGATCCACCGTTGCTATTTTTGTATTGCTTGATGAATATTTTGCATTTGAATATTTTGCATTTTTAGGAGTCACTTCAATATCCAGTGGAGTGCTTCCACCGATGTCCACATAATTTGCTCCACCAATTATAAAATATTTCATAGTTTCGCCCGGATAATTATCATAGAAGAAATTAACTAAAGAATTTGTTGTTTTGATACCATATTTCTGATTCACTTTTGTGATCATCTGCTTCATTGTTTTGTAATCACTACCCTTTATGTGATAGAAATCAGTTAAAAACTTCTGTACTCTTTTCTTCTGTGTTAAGTTTCTGTAATAAGAATAGATATTATCTGCCAAATCATCATCTGAAATAAAAAATTCATCAATCGCAGCATAAAATTCTGGACTTTCCGGATATGATACATGTTTTTTGTAGTCATTTCTTGATGAATTACAAATAACACCCTTGACTAGCTGATATACATTTACATTTCCTGCATTTGTTCTTATGATTTCTGCATATTGCAAATCGGATAATGATTGGTCTTTTTCATTGCAATAATCAACAAATTCATCATCTCTGTCTTTCAGATAATTCAAAATATGTTGGTTCTTATCTCCACCATACCCATTTGCGTATGTTTCTAACTTCTTAAGTTTTCTCGTATATTCTGTAACTGACATTTGATTCGTTTCAGCTCTGATCTTATCAGGAACCATCACACTTTGTGTAATACACAGAATACTTAGTAACACAATAAATATTTTCTTCATGATTTTCTCCTTTTCTATATATTCTCAATACAAATATGAGAGAAATCGAGAAAAAATATTTTCACATATAAAAAAACGGCCCCTAATATTATATTAAGAAATCGTTTTTTTCATAAAAATAACAACTAATTTATTTTGATTTTTTCTGCCTCATTCTTTATTCCTTCACGTTCATAAACAGAATCATTTTTGCTCCAAAATTTTTCAATATCAAAATTATGTTTCTTTAATTTTTTATCCAAATTCGTAATGTTTTTAATATCTCTTTTATAATTTTTTAAAGTTTTACTATTTGTTAATTCCTGTACACTCTTAATATTACAACTTCGAACCAACTCTTCTTCCAAATTTTTAACCTGCGTAATACATATTATTTCTTTAACATTACTAGAATTTTTTAAAATTTCGATATTCTTTTTTACCTTATCTACTTTCCCAGTATCTGTATCGAAGACTAAAATCACCGTTGTATTTTCTTTTATCGTGATAAGTCGAGAATTGGTTAGTACATTTTCAACAACATTGAATACACGAGCTATTCCAGGTATGATTAATTTCATATCTTTCTTTAAAGTATCAACAACCTTCTTGTCATCTTCTCCTTCAACATAATATAAATAGTGCTTTGTCGCCATTTTTTTATCCTCTTTTCTTTATGATACGATATCATATACAGAATCTACACTCGGTGCTGTGCAAAATAAATCGTTTTCGACTGCAGATCGCAAAGAGTCAGTATTCCTTTTTAATATTTCATTTGCACAAATACACTTGATTGGATGCTCATCATCATATATATCTTTTTTCATAAATGTATAAGAATGTTTTGGTAAGTTCAAATCTAAAATATCCATATTATGCGTTGTAAAGAATAGCTGTTCATTTGGTCCAAGACTATCTATCATAATCGCTAAAAACGCCTTTTCTATTTCACTATGAACAAAAGAAAATTTCTCATCACAATAATAAAATTGGTTTCTATTTGTTAAGATAGATGCAACAATATTCGCAATTTCTATTCCGGATTTTGTTCCGCTTGATAAAATACTTTCATTTACAATAGACCCTTCTTGTACAATTACACTTTTTGATCGCATCCGTATTATATAAGAGTCTTCAACAGTGTCCATTTCCTCAACTCCAATTATGGATGGATCTAATGCCTTTAATGTTTTTTCTAGCACTTTAAGATAAACTGTTTTAAAGTCTCCCTTAGGGAATTTAAATTTGTCTTTTCTTTCCGGGTAGACAAACAGCCAGTATAAATTGCTTAGTTTTTCCAATTCATTGACATAATCTGCTTTGTATTCTGCTTTTTCCATTTTTGTATTCAGACGTTGTTTACAGCTTTCATAACTATCATTTTTATTTATATTTACTTGTTCAACTTTCAACATGATGTCTTTATCTGTGTATCTAGTTTCAAAAGACGGCAGTATTACAATTTGTATAGAATATAAAATGAGCTCATTCAACACAAAATCCATTGAAAAGAATGCTTCTTTACTTGTATCACAAATATTTTTTAATAAGAGAGAAATTTCTTTTCTTTCCATAAAATTAAAAACAGACATTAGCATCTGACCAAACGAAGTTTTTCCAGTTGCATTTGCACCCATTAAAATATTGACCTTTTTATATCTAAAATTTGGTCTTTCTGATAAATATTCATCTTCTATATACGAATTTACAATTTTTTTAGGATATGACATATTCATATGAAAATTTTTAAATGCATAAAAATTGTCTATCCTTACATCCATAACTATCATTTTCAGCATCCCCCTAGTTTTAATTTCGCAATTCACGAACTAATCACTCCTTTATTATACAAAATTTCAAAAAAAATTTCAATTACATGTCATATTTTTATTATGCACAATGAAGCATTTTTATTATAAATATGATATTATTTTGTTTTAAAATATTTTCACATATAAAAAACAGGACAATTTTCTGCCTTGCTTTGAACCATTTATTTCCATAAGTTTTTTTGATATTGTTCTTCTAATTCTTTAATATTTAGATCGATCAGTCCATGAGGATTTATTTCCTGTCCACATTCTTTACAAATTGCAACTGTTTCCAGATAATCAAATGGTTTTCCTTTGATATTCGTTGTTCTTTCCGCTTTTCCCCATACAATATCTGTTTCCTTTCTACAATTGATACAAAAATCTCTTTTTACTTTTTCCATATGATCTCCTTTTATTTTAAATATGAGTTTTTTTTATCCAAAATATTTTTCACATATAAAAAGCAGAGAAGAGATCCCTTCCCTACTTTGATTTTGGAGTATTGAATTGTTATGTTCAGATTAGAGATATTTTATAAACTTTTCCTCTAACATTTTGATTTTTTTGCTGTTTCTGAAATTGAAAAAGTTTTATCTTGAGCTAATTCAACCATGATTTTAATCTTGGCTTGTTTTTTACTTAATTCATAATTAATTTTAAGGTCTTTTTTTTTCATCATAAAGACCCATTGCATCCAATGTATTATTGCAAATAATAGTAATTGCATCACTGGATAAATGGCACAACATTTCTGTATATTCGTATTCTTCATCTTTCACTGCACAATGACATGCTAACCATTTCCCTTCCGCATTTTCTTTGATCCATTCAGAATCCAATTCAATTGATTCACAAACGGCATCTTCAATTATGATTTCAATATTGTCATTTGGATCATCTTTCAGAAACCATTGAAATTTTCCTGTTTTATCGTATGCTGCGTGACATATTAAGAAAAATTCTGTATTTTTTTTGTGATTACTGGAAATTCCCAAAAAAGTTTTTGTCATATCGTTATCTCCTGTTCATTTTGTTATTCTATATTTTGTATTGTTACATTGTAAATATGAGTTTTCGAAAATCTTATATATGAAAAATAATTTTTGTCAAATCTCTCATATTTAATATGAAAAGAAAAATGATCCGAACGAACTCCTAAGAGCAATACTTAAGAGAAAACGTCCGGATGCTGATTATTAAGTTTTATTTATCCAGTTTTGGATAAACGTTTATGTTGATATTACAGTCTTTATTCTTTTCAACTGTAATCGTTGTATCTGAGCTAGAGGGTCGAATATCTTGCTCAGTAGTATTAGTCGGAGCCGGTGAATTATCATCGGCTCTTTTCTTATACCATTTATATAACTCTTTCATTTCTTTTATTAACTGAGTTCCATACCATGCAATCTGCAGCATTTCTAATATTATCTTTATACTCATCTCGGATATTCCTTTCTGTGGAGCACCCGAACTTTTTCTTCTCAATTCAAATATGCGATTTGAGAAAATTAATCTGGCACTGAAAAGATTTTTGATAATTTTGTACAAAAAAAAGAAGAACAGACACTGTATCTGTTCTCCTCTTATGTTTAGTCTTTGAAAGACAAAACCAAAACTTGCAACTTTATCTTACCACATTTTACCAAGAATCTCAATCCTTGTAATCTCCAACAGTAAATTCATAGGTGTATTTAACCGTAGGATGATCACTTTCATTGTTCTTTAAAACCTTTTCAAGATAACTCCAACGATCAGCTTTTCTCCAAATACTGTCTTTTTTCAAAGTATACATGTATTTGTAACTAATAAATCTTGTTGTTTTCTTATTTGCTAAGTTGTAAGGATCCCCTGTTGTGATATAAACTTCTGGTTTAGAAGTTGCTGTTTTTCCACCGCTATCTGTAACTGTAAATGTGATAATGTGACTTCCCTGATCTTTAATATCATTTAAAGTCAAAGGATTCGGATTTACCAGTTTTGGTGTTAATTTGATCTTATTTGCATCATCTTCAATATCACTTGCAAAAGCATTTGTTTTGATCTCATTTAAGATCTCATCTCCTCTTTCAGCTAATTCTTCCACTGTATAGGCAAGATAATCAGATTTTAAGACGGGTGGATTATTGTATTTGACACGCACATATCCTGTTTGTTGCACTGTATTTCCGCCAGTATCTGACACTTCATATGTGATCTTAATATCAACATATTCATCTTTATTCAGATGATTAAAATAAGTATCAAGTTTTGATGTTTTGGATGGATTTAAAACAGTTGCTGGTTTATAATTATCCTTTTTGCTTGCAGGATATTCGATCTTTGCAACTCTGATGTTGCTTGTTAAGGTTCCTTCTTCTCTATCTTCTGCTTTGACTAACCCTAAGAGATCTACAACCGTGACTTTGTCGTTTTCAATATATTCCTTTAATGGTTTGTCTGAAACCTTGTCAGAATACTGAAATTCAAAACGTGTCTTTTGATATTTTTCAGGATCTTCTATAAGTTTCCCATCAAAGTCTGGAGTTTTTGTCTGTTCTTTATTATCTTCTGTATATGCTGGATAGATAAAAGGTTTATAATCCCACTGTGCATAATTTGTATCGACTGGAATCGCAGCATGTGCAGCACTCATAGGAACACACATCAAAACACTCAGGCTTAAACAGGCACAAGCAATCACCTTTCCTCCAATTTTTCGTAATCGCATTTTCTGCGGCCTCCTTTCTGAAAAATATAAAGTCTTACATAATAAATATGATGGATTTCAAAAAAAATAATGAAATTATCTTTTGTCTTATCTCTCATATTTATAGTGAACCAAGTGATGAGTAGAGAAAATCTTATATATGACTTTTTAATTCATAAAAATCTTTTACATTAAATATGAGAGATTTAACAAATCCGAACAAACTCCTGAAAAAAAAGAATGTCCGGATGCTTGGTTATTAAGTTTCTATTTGATCAACGACTATTCTTTATCACGGGTAACGTTGATCACAATATTACAATTTGCGTTATCATGGATTGTAATATTTACTTTATTATCTGAGTCAGAAGGTGGGATTTCTTTTTCAGAATCATTTTGAGTCAATGTCTTGCAAGCATTGGCTCTTTTTTTAATATATAAAGGCCACTTTTCTTTTCTTCCTTCTGATTATTTATATCATACAAACATTTTAATATATCAATGATTCCATTCATGATCTGTACGATCTTATATACGAATTCCAAAATTTCTTTTGTGTTCATCGCGGATACCTCCAATTTCAGGCAGCATCCGAAAGTTTCTCTCAATATACAATATGAGAGAATTTTCTCGAGATATTTTTCATATATAAAATAAGTTTCAGATTAGTATAGTTTTGTACGAAAAAAGAGAGGATACACTTAAGATCCTCTGAACTATATTATCTTGTTTTATGACCTTCCAATTTTCTGACATATTTCTAAGTAGTTATCAATGCTTTGATGAAATATTCCTTCTAATTCTCTTATATCTCTTCCATGAAAATACAAAGAATCAGAGATTCCAATAACTTCTCCAACAAAGATCCGATCATCTGGATCATAGAATACTCTGGCGCGATATCCATTATATTCGGACAAGACTTGTGTTGTATATTCCACAATTTCTTCTTTTTCTGCTTCCAGATATTCTCCTTTTGTTGGAAAATCTAGTTTGTCGATTGTTGCATTGTCGTATATATTACAACTTCTTTTTCCATTTCTCTCCTGGATCACATAATATGTATTGGATTGATCGTACAGTTCATACAAAGAAATCTGATCATATACCATTTGGATTAATAGTTCTTTTGTCATCTTTGCAAGGATCCAACGAAGTTCTTCTCTGGTATCGCAAAAAGTAGCAATATACAATTCTCCATTTTCGTCAATACAAGAGAAAAAGATAGGATATTTAGTTTCGAAAAACACATAATCCATGAAAAAAGTCTTTTGATTATCTTTATAGAAAAGTTGTTTTTGCATTCTTTCTCCTTTCATAGTCCATCTTTTTGATGTATTTCAAGTGCTTTCTGGTAATTATCTACGAGATTTCCGTTTTTAATTTGATTTTTTGCTGTAATTTCCATCAAATATAAGTTGTTTTAGAAATTATCTACAAATTTTTCGTATTTAACACAAAATCCCGTTTGCAATCTCCATCAATCTTTCTTCTCGTTTGTCCCTTCTTTTTTGGTTTTGGACCAACTCATTTAGCCTACCTTCTCTGACGATAATTTTCTTTTGATACACAACTGTTTTTCCTTCCAACACTACAAAAACAAAACTTTCCTCTAAATCTACTCCGATATGACCAAAATTATGTTGTGTCAAGTAGAAGACAGCATCCAGAAATCCATCTTTTTGTCCGATTTTCCTATAGTGGCTCATATCAATATTCTGAATCACAAAATTTCTTCCATGTTTTAAGATTGCAGCTTTCAGATCATTGTCTTTTGGAATCAATTTTCCATACATCGGATAGGACGGTTCTGCATACAACAACATATAAGGAAGATTCTTACAATTAATATCCCGGTAATTCCACCCTTCATTGTTTTTCCAATTTCGTAATAATACTTCGGCAAAATAATAGCTGATATATAGCTGTAGACTTTCTTCCAGGATTTCTATGATCAGATCAAAATGCTCTTTCATCTGCTGATACAAATATCTTGATTTAGAATCAGTTGGAAGAATTTTCTTATTGTATATCTCTTGATTTGGTCCCTGATAAGCACATTTCAAGAAATCTTTTTCCTCATATATTTTTATGTTTGAAAAATCGCATGTAGTATTCCTTTTTTCTTTACAAACGCCAATGATTTGAGCCTGATTTTCACGAATTGGACATGTTGTTTTGTATACTTCCATTCCGTTAATACCTCCCATTGATTTTCGACCACCATTCCTGTGGTAGTTTTGGAACCGCTTCTTCTTTTTCTGCGATTGCAAGACAAGAAAGAATGGTTCTTAAACCTATGGAAAATTCATGGTCTTTATCTTTCATTAAAAATAAGTAATCTTCTCCGCATTCTTGACAATCTGTATGGTCTTTGATCCCATCACCGCACAGATCTGCTGTATTTTCTAGAGTTTCTCTTATTCTATCTTCTTTCATTTTCTTTTCCTTTCAATTAATTATGGGTTCATATATTTTGCTGCAATATCCAACATCTTCTGTCGTGGTTTCCAATTTTTATAGTTAATCAAATTTGCAAAATAATATGAATCTACACTGATAGAAAATTTATCTACCCGTTCATATAAGCCAGTAGACACTTTCTTATCAGGGCGAAGAATTGAAAAATCTAGCTTTTCATTTAAATGATCATTTTTATCTACTATGTATCTGTAATTTGTAGCAGTTAATAAATATCCCTCATTTTCTTCTACATAGACATATCCTTCGACCATACTATTTCTTAAATCGAACTTCAATTTACGAAGATGTCTATAAATTATTGTATTCTTTTTTATGAGCATATGATACAAAGGAAACCCACCCATCAAGCTATAAAGCAAATACCACGGAATATTATAAACTGTTGCATCAATATAATTATATGCACGTTCAGCCACATAATTTTCTGCAAGTTCTTCAGCCATAGATAGCGTTATATAAATCCCTGTTCCCTTTTGTAATAGATAAATTGCCTTATCAAAATGCTCTTTTGTGATCTGATATAATTTCTGTCTTTCTGGTTCCTCTGTTTCAGGAACATATTCTTTCACATAATTTGCGTTTTTCTTATGATAAGGACAATTCTTATACTTATATTCGTTAAATTTAACTACTTTAGGAATATCTACTCCTTTTGCATGTCTCGCATGAGGAGCAACATTAATTCTCTTATATATCCCAAGAATGACAACAGGGTTATTACATCTCGGACATAACGCTAAATGTTTTTTTTCTCCATTAATCATCTGTATATAATCAGATTTATCTCCTATACGACCTTCATATTTCCCTTTAAAATCTTTATCTGAAAAAGGCAAAGTTGGATCATCATATCTTGTAGTAAACTTGATTTCTTTCATCACATCTCTCCTATGCATGACTTCACATGGTTTCTTTATATTCTACCATGCAAAGTTCACCACCGTAAAGCGTTTCTATCTGTGTCCACCATTTCCCATTGATCTTTGGAATCTCCCCCATTTCTTCAAGCAGTCTCAAGCATATCAGCAGGTCTTTAAATCCAACCATAAAAACATGATTTCCCTGCTTCATTTCAAAATAAAACTGATCTCTTTCTGGGATAAATCCACCTTCTGTTTTAAATGTTTCATCATCCTGTATTGCTGTTCCCGTAAGTTTTGCTACTTTATTTTCATCAAAACATTTTTCCATCTTACTCTTCTCCTTTTTATGTTTTTGTTCTTTTTGTTTTTGAAACATCTCAAAATACGATTTTGAGGATCCCGCTATTCCACATATAATGATTCCTTTATTGGTTCTCATTTTTGTATATTTTTTATCCCAAAAATTCAAAACTGGTTAATTCTCTTCCTTCATATTAAAACTCCTTTATTTTAAATATGAAAGATTTAAGGAAAAATGTTTTTCACATACAAGAAAACAAAAAAAAGAACAGACTCAATTAAGAATCTGCCCTTTTCGTTTCTTTATTTAATTTTTACTTTCTTCACACTACTCCACTTACCATAAACCTTTGTTTTTCCAACCTGTTTGTAAGCTCTGACTCTGACATAAACCGTCTTCTTCCTCTTGAGCCCTTTCACTTTGTAAGAAGTGATCGTGTATTTTTTGCGTTTAGCTTTGATCTTTTTGTATTTGAACTTCTTGAGAATCTTTACTTTCTGCCCTTTAAAGTTCTTCTTGTAAGAATAGCTGATCTGGTATCCTGTGACCTGATCCTTATTCTTTAAGATATTGATCGTAAACGCTTTCTTTAATGCTTTGATCTTCTGGATCGCAGCTTTCTTTACAG
>OLNM01002520.1_pt1 | contig 11383 bp, 8 predicted proteins | sample 1672391 | NCBI WGS metagenome assembly OLNM01 (sample SAMEA3136680, study PRJEB25190) | human gut metagenome | reverse complement strand
AATCCTGTTGTAGCGATACAGTACCGGTTCGATTCCGGTCGCCGGCATTAAGAGGTCTCAAGTGTTGAAGTTCGTTCAGCATCTGGGGCTTTTTATTTTTGTGTTGAGATAAGAAAAATCCGCCAGCCCACAGATCCAGTGGACGGCGGATTTTTTTCTGTAATCTTATTTTTTTTTGACCGGAGCCTGATATCTTGCGGTTGATTCACGCTCGATCAGTGCTGCGCGGAGCTGTGTGCGGCAGATTGGAATGTGATGTACCAGGGAGTTTAAAATGACATAAGCACATTTTCCAAGTTCACTGCGTTCCTGCCGGATAGTGGTAAGCGGTGGCTCTAACATGGAGGAGATCGGAATGTCATCGAATCCGACCACGCTGATATCTTCCGGCACGCGGAAACCGCGGAGCTTGCATTCCGTGATAACGCCGGATGCGATCAGGTCATTACCACAGATGATCGCAGTAGCACCCGCACCCAAAAAAGTAGGAACGTGATACTTTGCACTGTCTGCCACATAATAGCCGTAAGCGGTCAGGTCTTCATTGATCTCAAGACCATGTGCTTTCATGCTGTTATAGTAGGCTTCCTGACGCTGCTCGGATACCATGGAGTGCAGGGAACCATTTAAAAAGGCAATTTTTTTGTGACCGAGTGTGTAGAGATGGTCAACTGCCGCATCGATTCCCTCATAGTTGTCCGTTCCAATGTAAGCAACATTCGGATTCTTCCTAATATAATTGTCGAAGAGAACAGTCGGCATGGTGGTTTGTTCTAACTGTTTCATCCATTCGTCGTGAAGGGCGAAGCCGACAAGAAAGGCTCCGCAGAAACCATTCTTTAACATATAGGTGTCATATTTTTCTGCGAGCTGGAATGCCGGTGTGACCGGAATGACTGTCACATCCCAGTTGTGGCGGAACGCATTCTGCTTGAATCCCAGGACAATTTCATAACCAAACTGTGTGGCAGCTTCATAGTCCATATTTTCAATGAAAATCGCAAGCTTGCGGTTTTCTACTTTTTTTGATCGTTTGGTCGCATATCCCATTTCCACTGCGGTATCTAAGACCATCTGTCTTAATTCATCACTGATATCGCTTGCTCCGTTCAAACCTTTGGAGACAGTGCTGACGGATACACCCAGACGATTTGCTATATCTTTGATCGTAGCCAAGTCTTTATCCTCTTTGTTATTATTATTCGATACTTCTCTTATTATATAGAATCGAATTTCCGTTTTCAAGCAGTCTGCTCAGAGATTTCAAAAAAGTTTCGAAACAAAACGAGAAAAACTTGTCATTTTACACAAAAAAACAAATATAAAAACGTGAAAAATAGCAAAATCGATATTAATATTTGCAAATTCGTTGACAAAAACGTTTCAATAAACTAAAATTACCTCAGATACGAAAATTCACGAAACAATTCGTATAGGTTTTGAATGCGGGATCATTCCAACAGAACGGGAGGAAATGAATTGGGATCAAAAGAATTGACCAGGGGAGCAGGAGTCCTGCTGGCAATCACAAGCTTACCATCTTCATATGGAATAGGAACATTAGGGGAAGCTGCATTCCAATTTGTTGATCTACTTGTCGATCTCAAGCAGAGGTACTGGCAGGTGCTTCCAATCGGTCCTACCAGTTTTGGAAACAGTCCGTATCAGTCCTACTCCGCATTTGCCGGAAACCCATATCTCATTGATCTGGATGATCTGGTGAAGGATGGATTGTTACAGGAGACGGAGATCCGCAGTTTTAACTGGGGAACGGATGATGCAGATATTGATTATGCAACCATCTATGAGAACCGTTACAAGATTTTGCGAATGGCTTTTTCGAGATTTTCTGCGAAGAGTGAGGACTTCCTTGTTTTTACAGAAAAAAGCGACAGATGGCTGTCTGATTATTCTCTTTATACCGCATTGAAACGGCATTTTGGAGATATAGAATGGCAGAGCTGGGACGTGCCGCTCAGGGACAGAGATCCGGAGGCAGTGAAAGAGTATCAGGAAATATTACATAATGACATCATGTTTTGCAAATTTTGCCAGTACGAGTTTTTTAAGCAGTGGATGCAGCTGAAGCAGTACGCAAATAGCCGTGGAGTCCAGATCATCGGTGATATGCCATTGTATGTGGCGTCAGACAGCGTGGATGTATGGGCGCACCGTGAGATGTTTTTACTCGGACCGGATGGCAGACCGAATGTGGTCGCAGGGGCAGCACCCGATGCATTTTCCGAGAGCGGTCAGGTATGGGGCAGTCCGGTATATGACTGGAACGTCATGGAAGAGGATGGCTTTGCATGGTGGAAGGCAAGAATGCTTGAGAACATGGAATTATTTGATGTGATCCGGTTAGACCATTTTTCCGGTCTGGTCCGTTATTACACCGTTTCTGCAGATGCAGAAGACGGAAGAAATGGCAAGTGGAGCAAAGGACCGGGCAGGAAACTGACAGATGCCATGACAGAGGTTCTGGGTGATACGCGGGTGATCGTGGAAGACATCGGACCAAAGGGCGGGCTTCCGGGAGTGAAAAAGTTAAAGACAAAAACCGGATGGCCGGGCATTAAGATTTTGATGTTTGCCTTTGATGATGACACCGCGAATGAGCATCTCCCACATAACTATCAGGACACGAACATGGTCGTATATGCAGGAACTCACGACAATGAAACGATCGTTGGTTATTTCCGGGATAAGTCAGATTACGAACTGGCATATCTGTATGAGTATCTGAACATTCATTATAAAGAAGAAATACCGGATGCACTGATCCGGGCAGCCTATGCAAGTATCGCAGATGTGGCCATTATCCAGATGCAGGATCTGATGAAACTTGGAAATGAAGCCAGAATGAACGCACCTTCCACGGTGGGACGCAACTGGCGCTGGCGTATCGGAAAAGATACTTTGAGCGAAGAACGGAGAGCATGGATACGGACTCTGGCAGCCGTATATCGCAGATAACAAATACGCTATAAGATGCATAAGCATTTTATATAGAAGTCTTATTCTAAAAAAGGAGAGGAATCAAATGAAAAAGAAAGCAATCTCATTATTACTTGTTGCAGCTATGACAGCTACAATGACAGCAGGCTGCGGCGGCAAACAGGAAGCAGCAGACAACACAACTGCAGGAAACGATGCGGCACCTTCTACAGAAGCAGCAGCATCTGATGATGCAGCAACAGAAGAAGAGGAAGCATGGAGCGGTACATTGACTGTATGGAGCCCACAGGAAGATCAGGATACAGGCTGGTTACAGAAAGAATGTGACGCATTCAATGCGGCTCATCCAAACTGGGATGTCACATTTGAGTATGGTGTATGTGCAGAGGGTGATGCAAAAGCTACTGTCACAACAGACGTTGAGGGATCTGCAGATGTCTATATGCTGGCAAACGATAACATCCCTGATTTAGTAGCAGCAAACGCACTTGCTGAGCTCGGCGGATCTTATCTTGATTATGTAACAAGCACAAACTCCGATTCCATTACAGCATCTGTTACATACAATGATGCAGTAGTAGCATTCCCATTTACATCTAATACATGGTTCATGTACTATGATAAGAGTGTATTCTCTGATGAGGATATCAAGAGCTTTGACACAATGTTGGAGAAAGGAAAAGTTGCCTTCCCATTATCTGATTCCTGGTACATTCAGGCATTCTATGTTGGAAATGGCTGTTCATTATTCGGAGATGGTACAGACGCAGCAGCAGGTATCGACTTCGATGGAGAAAAGGCAGCAGCTGTTACAGATTACTTAGTTGATGTAGTTGCAAATCCTAACTTTATCAATGATGCAGACGGAGCTGGTCTTGCAGGTTTACGTGACGGAAGCGTAAACGCTGTATTCTCCGGTACATGGAATGCAGAAGCTGTAAAAGAAGCACTTGGTGACAACATGGGTGTTGCAGCACTTCCATCATTTAACTTAAACGGAACAGACTGCCAGATGAAATCTTTCATCGGATCTAAAGCAATCGGTGTAAACCCAAATGCTGAGAACATGCAGGTTGCTATGGCACTGGCAGCTTACCTTGCAGGTGAGGACGCTCAGAAAGATCACTACGATATGAGAAACATCCTTCCTACAAACACAAACGTTGCAGTTGATGATGAGATCGCAGCAGCAGTTGCAGACGTAATGATCAACACATCTATCATGCAGCCATTAGTACCTGAGATGGGTAACTACTGGTCACCAGCTGAGAATATGGGTAAAGCACTTGTCGCTGGCGAGGTCACACATGATAACGCTGCAGAAAAGACAGCAGATATGAACACAGCAATGAACACAGACGCAGCACAGTAAAAAGGATACAGAAGATTCTTACATGCAAAATACAAACCTCGGGGCGCATGAGCGCTCTGAGGATTGTTTGATACTAAGGAATCCATTTTTATTTTAAGGAGGCCCATAACGTGATACAGGCTGGAAAAAGAAAAAAAGAGTTTGCGGATCCATATACCGTGACCGGTGCGGTTACAAAAGGAAACATCATTACAAAGCTTTCCCTGCTTATTATGGGCTTGGGTAATATCGCACACAGACAGATCGCAAAGGGACTGATGTTTCTGGTTGTTGAGATTGGATATATATGGTTTATGATCCAATCCGGAATTTATAATTTATCCATGTTTCCATCATTGGGATGGAGAGAGCAGGAAAAAGTCTGGAATGAAAAGAAAAGTATCTATGAGTACACTGCCGGTGATCAGTCATCCCTGATCCTGTTGTATGGAGTTGCAACGATTTATATTACATTGATGTTTATCGTTGTGTGGAGAGAGGCAGTAAAAAGCTCTTATAAATCAGAAGTGCTTGCAAAATCAGGAAAGCACCTGAACACCTTTAAAGAAGACTTCAAGAGTTTGTTTGATCAAAATTTACATAAATTATTACTTGCAGCGCCGATCATGGGAGTATTGATCTTTACGATCCTTCCACTGATCTATAATATTTCCATGGCATTTACCAATTACAGCAAGGTAAATGATCATCTGGTATTATTTGACTGGGTTGGGCTTGCAAACTTTGCAAAAATCTTAAATTTGAACGACAGTATCGGTAAGCAGTTCTATTCCGTACTGACATGGACGATCACCTGGGCGATTTTTGCAACAGCATTAAACTATATTTTCGGTATGATCCTTGCAATCGTGATCAACCGTAAAGAGACACATTTTAAGGGATTCTGGAGATTCTGCTTTGTATTATCCATCGCAGTACCTCAGTTTGTTTCCCTGCTGATCATGAGAAGTATGTTACAGCCTACAGGTATCGTGAACACTTTATTATTAAAATATGGTCTGATCGATACGGCGCTTCCATTTTTCTCAAGTGCGACATGGGCCAGAGTGACAGTTATCGTTATCAACCTGTGGGTAGGTATCCCATATACGTTACTTCAGGTAACAGGTATTTTACAGAACATTCCGGGTGAATTATATGAGGCAGCGAAGATTGATGGAGCTAATGCAATCCAGATATTCTTCAAGATCACATTGCCATATATGTTATTTGTCATGACACCATACCTCATTACACAGTTTACCGGAAATATCAATAACTTCAACGTTATCTACCTGCTGTCCGGCGGTAATCCGACACCGGTGGATGCAACAGCCGGTAAGACAGATCTGCTTGTTACATGGCTGTACAAACTGACCGTTGATAAGAACTACTACAACTTAGGTGCAGTAATTGGTATTATGACGTTCATTGTCCTTGCGATCGTTGCGCTGGTAACATATCGTAATACCGCATCTTACAAAGATGAGGAGGGATTCATGTAATGAGTAAAAAACAAGTGACATCTGGCACAAAAGCAAAGAAAACAATTGTGAATATTATTATCCATATTTTTCTGGCAATCCTGTCATTCATCTGGGTGCTGCCGATTTTCTGGGTAGTCCTGACAAGTTTCCGCGGTGAGAAAGGTTCTTACGTAACCACTTTCTTCCCGAAGACTTATACGATTAACAACTATGTGAAATTATTCACAGATACAAGTATTTTGAACTTCCCGAAAATGTTTGTGAATACTTTTATCATTGCGATTTTTACATGTATCATTTCAACCATTTTTGTACTTTCAGTATCTTATACAATGTCAAGAATGCGTTTTAACATGAGAAAACCATTTATGAATGTCGCAATGATCCTCGGATTGTTCCCATCCTTTATGTCCATGATCGCTGTTTACTATATTTTAAAGGCTCTTGGACTGGCAGAGGGATCTATGATCCGTATCGCTTTGATCATCGTATTCTCAGCAGGATCCGGTGTTGGATTCTATGTTGCAAAAGGTTTCTTTGACACGATCCCAAAAGCGCTGGACGAGGCTGCAATCATCGATGGGGCAACAAGATGGCAGGTATTTACCCAAATTACCGCGCCGCTCAGTAAACCAATTATTGTTTATACCATTTTGACATCCTTCATGGGACCGTGGGTAGACTTCATTTTTGCAAAGGTTATCTGCCGTGCTGATGCACAGTACTACACCGTATCTATCGGTCTTTGGAAGATGCTTGAAAAAGAATACATTGACAGCTGGTATACCTGTTTTGCCGCAGGCGCAGTTGTGGTATCCATTCCGATTGCAATTCTGTTCTTACTGACACAGAAATTCTATGTAGATGGAATGAGTGGAGCTGTAAAGGGTTAACCCGGGCAGCGGATAAGCTTTGGCTGTGTGTGGGACTGTTGTATGAGAGTGAAAATCTTGATACAGCAGTCCCTTTTTATGTAAATAGAAAAGTGTTACAGAATATGGGAAAGGTAAGGTATGGGAATGAAAAAGCGTTTGATAGCAGCCCTGATAGCAGGAATGATGTTGATACAGACGGCCGCTTGTGGGAATAATGCCGGCACACCGGCAGACAGCGTGGATAGCACAGAGTCAGTACCGGAGAGTGGGACGGAGACAGATACAGAAAGCGAAGGGAATGAAGTTACTGCATTGTCTTTGATGCAGCAGGTCAATACGGCGGAAGAGAATGTGATTGATGACAATTACCGAACTTATTATGAAGTGTTTGTTTACAGTTTTTATGACAGTGACGGAGATGGAATCGGTGATCTGAAAGGACTGACGGAAAATCTCGATTATATAAATGACGGTGATCCTGCGACGGACACGGATCTGGGATGCAATGGTATCTGGCTGATGCCGGTCATGCCGTCCACAACGTATCATAAATATGATGTGACGGATTATGAAGCGATTGATCCGGAGTACGGGACGATGGACGATTTTACGACACTTGTAGATGAATGCCATAAGCGTGGAATCAATGTGATCATCGATTTTGTCATGAACCACACATCTTCACAGCATGAGTGGTTTCAGACTGCATACCAATATTTGCAGGGTCTTCCGAAAGGTGCAGAACCAGATGCGTCAGAGTGCCCTTATGTAGATTATTATAATTTTTCCAAAGAAAAACTGGGCGGTTATTATCCGGTGGAGGGAACAGACTGGTACTATGAGGCACAGTTCTGGAGCGAGATGCCGGATCTCAACTGGGATAATGAGATGTTAAAGACAGAGTTTGAACAGATCGTACAGTTCTGGCTGGATCTCGGAGTGGATGGTTTCCGTCTGGATGCAGTAAAGGAATTCTATTCGGGCGCAGATGAAAAAAATATTGCAGTCCTGACCTGGTTTAATGATATGGTGAAATCCAAAAAAGAGGATGCATATCTGGTCGGAGAGGCATGGAATGATTACAATGTCTATGCGAAATATTATCAGAGTGGCATGGACAGTTTCTTTGATTTTACTTTTGCGGATAAGGACGGTATCATCGCAGACACAGTAAAGGGAATCAATGGCGCTTCCGCTTACGGAAAGAGTCTTGTCAATACGCAGGAGCTTTACGGCAGCTACAGTGATACTTACATTGACGCACCGTTTTACACCAATCATGATATGGCGCGGAGCGCAGGTTATTATTCCGGCGATTATAGTGAAGCGCAGACAAAGCTTGGAAATGCAATGAATCTTCTGATGTCGGGAAGTGCATTTTTGTATTATGGGGAGGAGCTTGGAATGAAAGGCTCCGGAAAAGATGAAAATAAGCGTGCTCCGATGTACTGGTCGACGGATGCCGATGCTACGGGTATGTGTGACGGACCAAAGGATATGGACGATATTAAGATGAAGTATGGCAGTTTAGAGGAGCAGGAAAACGATGGTAATTCCATTTATAACTTTGTGAAACAGACGATCGCATTGCGGAATGAGTATCCGGTGATCGCCAGAGGAAAGGTCGCATTTGATGAGGGGATTTCGGATGATACGGTATGCGTGATCCGGAAAACCTGTGATGAGGGACAATTGACGCTGGTGTTCAATACTTCAGAGAAGGCACAGACGGTCGATTTTGGGAAATCAGCTCTCGGAGCAACGGAAGACAGGAAATATCCATTGCAGATCGCAGGGGAGCTTCTGACAGGAACGGAAGCTGCCGTTCTGGATGAAGAACAGCTTACCATACCTGCGTATTCGGTCGTGATCTTAGAGTAAAAAAGAATACTTTTCCGGATAACAGAAATCCCCGGTATGAGACGGTCTATCGGGGATTTTTACTTGAATCTGTGCTTTTTTGGTATATAATAGTAATATCAAAGACGGAAAATACAGGTGTTGTGGAAATGCGTGTGTTTAAGAGAAAATCTGGAGGAACAATAGATGAAGCGGAAAGTCAGAACAAGAAAGCTGGGGATCAAATTTAAAATACTGATCCCGGTATGTGTATGTGTACTCGTTGTCTGTGTGGTTATGGGAGTAAATTCTTACAAACATATCCAAGACGGCATGGTTGAGATGGGCGTTCAGGAGGCAGACATGGCGGCAGATCTGACACTTCGTATGTTAGATGGCGACGAGGTGGAGCAGATCGTTCCGGGGGCAGAAGAAAGCGATGCATATAAAGGAGTCCTGGCAGCCTTAAAAAATATGAAGGACAGCTGTGGGATTGCATATCTGTATACTTTATATACCGATGGGACAAATGTTTATTACGGAGTAGATGTGGAAGCAACCGAAGATGTAAGTTATCTCGGGGATCCTTTTGCTGACTCTTATGAGGAGTTAAAATCTGTATTTGAAGGACAGGAATATGTGCAGGATTATATTGATGAGACGGAGGATGGAGACCTGATCACAGTCTACAAGCCGATCAAAAACAGCGCAGGAAAAGTGGTGGCAGTTCTGGGGTGTGATTATGATGCATCTGATATTACTGCCCGGCTTGAGGCATCACTTGTGGGAGTGGTCAAGATTGGTGCGGTCTGCATTGTCCTGGCAGTAGCGGCTCTCAGCATCATTATTTCAACGATCACGAGAGGTCTTCAGAAAGTGGACGACAAGATTTATGAGATCGTGCATAATGAGGGAGATCTGACGCAGAAGCTGGACATCCACAGTGGAGATGAGATGGAACTCATTGCAGGGAATGTCAATGCTTTATTGGAATACATACGGGGAATCATGTTGAAGATCTCCGACAATTCAGAACATTTAAATGGTTCGTCACAAAAGATTGCACAAAACCTTGCAGCAGCAGAGGTGAATATCACAGACGTTTCCGCAACTATGGAGGAAATGAGTGCGGCAATGGAGGAGACAAACGCTTCACTGGAGCAGATCAGCACCTCAGTGGGACAGGTTTATGCATCCATTGAAAACATGGCAGCACGTGCAGAGCATGGAAAAGAGTCTTCCGGTGAAATGAACGGACGGGCAGACAGTGTCCGCACAGAAGCCTCAAGCAAACAGCAGGAGGTTGCAACGCAGGTGGCCGACATGGCACAGAAATTGAATGAGAAGATCGAGCAGTCCCAAGCGGTGCAGGAGATAGCACAGCTTACGGCAAATATTATCGAGATCACCGATCAGACCAATCTGTTGGCATTAAATGCGAGCATTGAGGCGGCAAGGGCAGGAGAGGCAGGAAAAGGATTTGCAGTCGTGGCAGATGAAATCGGAAAACTTGCTGCCAATTCGGCAGAAGCTGCAGAACAGATACAAAAAGTGAGCGCAGCGGTAGTTGAGGCTGTGAATGGTCTGGCACAAGAGGCAGAAAATATGGTCGAATTTGCGGGAATAACTGCTATGGATGGTTATCAGCAGTTAGTGGAAATGAGTGAGTTTTACAGCAAAGATGCAGGTGATATGAATGCCATTATGGAAGATTTCACAAGTGCTGCCGGCGAATTGCAGAAAGCCATGGATGAGATCAAAGAATCGACTACAGCAGTCAGTGCTGCTGTCGAAGAGAGCGCAAAGGGCATTGTAAATGTGGCAGAAATGTCCACAGATCTTACAGGAAGTGTGGGAGATATCCAGAAAGCGGCTGATCATAACAATGAGATCGCAGATCTGCTTGATACTGAGGTGAAACGGTTTAAGCTGGAGTAACGGAGATTGTAAATCATAATTGAAATAAAAAATCGTGCGAACAGAAACGTATCATGTTTGCACGATTTTTTTATCAATAGGTGTTCAGTTCATAACATAATGAAAGAAATCAACAGCATTCCCTTTGTTATCAGTTGCGTATGCAATGCCGAAGCAGACCGTTCCGGTGTAGTAACCGTAGTCAGAAAGCCATTGGTTGTCGTTCAGTTCCAGACCGCAAGGGAGTGTCTCACCGGTTTCGGAATCTGTTGCATAGACGATCATATCTTTGTACTGTTCTAATTCATCCGCTGTTAAATAATCCGTAAGAGGCATAAGACTTCCGGCATCAGCGTATTGCTGGAACACAAATTCCGGTGCAAAAAGAACGTCGGCATCACCGACAGAAAGTTTTAAAGTCAGTTTCTGGTTACTATAGTAGTTTGTGGAGTAATTATCGTCATCAGAAAAAGTGATGGAGGTATCTACGGTAACTTCTTCTTTCTTTGTAAAGCCTTCCTGTTCAAAAAATTCATCTGTGGAAGAAACGCTTTCTTCATAAGGATTCAGGGTATTTACCATCACTATATCTAAAACACTTTCCCTATAGGCAGCATAATGTACGATCATAGAAATGACAAACGCCACAAGGCAGATGGCAGCAATGATGTGCCAGCGGTAATAGTCCCAGATATATTGCACCTTTGCTTTGCGGGAAAGGTCTTTGAATGCAGTTTTCTTTTCCATAGGAAAACCTCCGTAATTCTGTGCGCTTTACTAACGCGATAATGATAGGATAACATAGAAAGAAGCAGGTTAAAAGGGAAAAAGTATAAAGTTTATCTAAAATAAAAAATGCTAAGAATGAAAAGGATTCATTCTTAGCACATTCGTTGTACACAAAAAGCGGGTGATGGGAATCGAACCCACGTATCCAGCTTGGAAGGCTGGTGTTC
>OLNM01002516.1_pt1 | contig 11400 bp, 9 predicted proteins | sample 1672391 | NCBI WGS metagenome assembly OLNM01 (sample SAMEA3136680, study PRJEB25190) | human gut metagenome | reverse complement strand
GTTACGAAACGACTGTGCCGATCACGCTCGATATGATGATTTATCATGCCCGCTCGGTCGCACGCGCCGTGCGCCGTGCGCTGGTGGTGGTCGATCTGCCGTTCGGTACGTACCAGGGAAATTCGAAAGTGGCGCTCGAGTCGGCCGTCCGCATCATGAAGGAGACCGAGGCCGATGCGGTGAAGATCGAAGGCGGCGAGGAGATCCTCGAATCGGTGAACCGTATCCTTTCGGCGGGAATCCCCGTGATGGGGCATCTGGGCCTGACGCCACAGTCGATTCATAAGTTCGGCACCTATAACGTGCGGGCCAAAGACGAGGAGGAGGCCGAGAAGCTGGTGCGGGACGCCCATCTGCTCGAAGACGCGGGATGTTTCGCCATCGTGCTCGAGAAGATTCCTGCGGCGCTGGGTACCCGGGTCGCCTCCGAACTGCGGATTCCGATCATCGGTATCGGGGCCGGGGGCGGCGTGGACGGACAGGTGCTCGTGATTCACGATATGCTGGGGATCAACAAGGGTTTCTCGCCGCGTTTCCTGCGCCGTTATGCCGATTTGCACGAGGTGATGACCGGTGCGGTCACGTCTTATGTTGAGGACGTTAAATCGGGCGATTTCCCGAATGAGTCGGAGCAATATTAGAAATACGGGTTTTTATATCCTCTTTATGTGTATCGGAAGTTCCCGGCGGAGCTTCCGATATTTTTTCGTTATGTCCTGTTTCCTGCGAACCGATGCTTGAGGGGAATAGGCTTTCGTGCCGGATGGACGGCGCGAGACCGTATTGTGGCTTTCACCGCTGTATGTACGGCGATATGTCGGCGGCGGGGTGAGAGTGCCGGATCCATTACGGGGATTGCCGATCTCGAAAGTTCGGGAAAGGGACGGGAACGGATTTGTCCCGATCTTCGAAAATAGCGCACGTTTCGTTTGGAATGCAATAATTTATTTGCTATCTTTATAAAAGAATGAGGCCGAAATCCCGGCAGACAGGCCGATTCGGGTTTTGACCGCAGGTGAAGATCGATTGAGAATGAATGGCGGGAGGGTATCTTCTGGCGAAGATTCCCGCTGCTGACCCAAGTAAATAAATAATTAAACCGCTATTGCTTATGAAAAAGAAGATCGATGCGACGGAAAATCCGTCCAGACTGGAGAACGCAAGTGCAAGGGCGTTGTCCGCCGACCGTTCCGAACAGGCATCCCGTCCCGGAACATTCAGTACTATGATGAGCGACCGCGTGATTTTTTCTTCGGCATCCGCCCGGATCGTCGCTGCGGAACAGGTAAAGGGAAACAAAATCGCAGCGATGAAGCCGGGTGCGGACACTTCGCTGGCATCGGCTGCCAACTGGAAAACGACGAACGGCAGCAACCTTTCGTTCGGAAATTTTCACGGTAAATCGTGTATGAAAACCGTAGGTGCCGGATCATCGGCAGGGGTCTGGCTCGACTATTTCGAAGATGCCCCGCTTTGTTCCCAGGGACGGCCGATGGCGACTTCGGTCGATGTCTTCGCCGAGGCTCCGGCGCAGATTCGTTTGGGAGCTGCGGATGAAACGAAAAGTATCGTCGAGCTTGCGGAATATCAAGTGGGGCGATGGATTCGGATATCGACGGTTTTGACACCGACCGGTATGCGGAATTTTCAGATATATAATAATACCGCTGGAGCCATTGTATATTTCCGGAATGCGAAGGTCGAGTTTTCCTCTTCACCGACACTCTATACGCCGCAAACCCAGGATAATATTTGGCATGCCGATTTGGAATTTCTTTACGGTTGCAACAACTTTGTGAAAAACGATCAAGTCTATTTCCTTCAGAAAAATTCGGCATCCGGTGCTGCAACTCGTCAATATTGGAAACTGGTAACAGCTGCGGGAGAAGACTGGATCGAGTTTTCGAGTACCGATTCCGAAGGAACCGGCGAGCCTCAACCGGGCGATTGGATCGCTCAGCTCGGTAATCGCAGTGATGCTAAACGCCAGTCAGCTTTAGTACAGGAATTTACTTCAGAAGGTAAAATCCTTGTCGTATGGTATGAAGGAATTGATTCGTTTAGTATGACCGACCGGGATCGTATGCATATAGGCAACGGAGCTATGGATGCTGAAGTTATGAACGTGGGTACAATTAATTCTTCAACGATCAATAATAAAGGCGAAGTGGAAACTAATACGTTGAATGTCAAGAGTCGGATCGATGCGGGGACCATCGTCGCCACAGGCAATATCACGACGAAGGGAACCCTGACCGCTTCAAAGATCGAGGGCGATTTCCCCATGGATATACCGGATGACTTGGAGGTTAATACCGTTACGGCTTCGGGGACTGTGAAAGCTCTCAATGGAGAGTTCGATACCGTTACAGTGAAAGATAAAAACATTATATTAAATCAAGAAGGAATCACCTGTAAAGGACCCGCATTAGCAGGTAATTTGTCTGCGAATGGAATTGTATTGAAAAAGGATAATACTACATATATTGAATTATCAACTTTAGGTAATCTATACACGGTTATCCGTCTCCATAATCTTCCACAAGGCGGCCCTAAAGATTCTCGGATTCAAACCTTACCCACTAATCATATTTTTATCAATACAGATGAACCTTTTGCAGAAAATCAATTTGGTAAATTTTACCCTTTAGGTATCAAACTATAACGATATTCACTGAAAAGAGAGGAAAATTATTTTCCTCTCTTTTTATAGTTTCTTGATAGTTAAACATGCAAATTCTGTATCGTCCGTATTTTCTGAAGCACCTAACTGTTGCCAGGTCGTATTTTCGAGTGTGCAGAGCAAACCGTTGATTTCCCACTGTTGGGGATTCAGAACGCGATACACATTCTCCGATCCGCTTTGTAATTCAAATTCCGGTTCTTCAGGAGATAAACATATCTTGCACGCATATTGTAAATCATGTAGAGGATTCGGATCTGCAATTGTGGCCGTGCAGTATAATTTTTCTAATCTTTGTCCCGGTAAATTCGTAAATCCGAGAAAATTGACCGGACGAGTTCTTGCATAATAGGTCGCCTTTAATATATCAGAGTTGAGTGTATTTTCATTGTCTATATTATTTTCTAATTGCATGAGTGGTGTCCCGAAGGTGTAATAAAATGCATCGCATCGAATCTCATTTGTCACAATTGGGATAGTTTGGAATCGACGTATGGATAGATTCCCAATGGAAACAATTGCTTCGACGGTAAAATTGTCCGTTACATCTGTTAAGTCAATCGTAATTTGCGATGAATTCATATTGTAATCGGGATTGATTATATATGAGGATGAATGATCTGTTTTCCCCATAATAGGAGCCGAACAGTTCCAACGGACATTACACTTTTCTTTGGCAGGAGAAAGCCACCAGATTGATTGGATTTTTGCTGTTTTTTCTTGAATGATTTCTTCAATTAAGGAATAATAGTTTGTAAGAATTACTGATGTTTCTTCCCAAACTTCCACGCCATAGACATCGTGACCATCTTTATAAAGAATCCCCAATTCGTCGCTGGTCGGATTGCAACCGGTATTGTCGTCCGAGCAGGAGGTTCCGGGGACGAGCAAAAGCGTTGCCGTAATAAAAAGCAGAATTCTTTTCATGGCAGGAGAGTGTCTAACGTATCATGTATCTTGTCGGTGATTCGGCTTGCAAAACGATCGTTTGCCGATGCGCCGCCCCTATATTTTTGTGAAGTGAAAGTGCCAAAACGTGGATTACGGTGGTCGATACGCGGAGCGGGATTCGTGAAGACAAATTGATACTCGATATTGCGGCTCTGGAGGAAGGATCCCGTTATGCGAGATTGCAGTTCCTGAATCCGGACGGTAAGGTATTGAAATCTATTGATATCTGGCAAAGTACGGATTTTACGATCAAATTTGAATTGATTTCTTTGGACGAACGGGAGATCCGGGTAAAATCGATTCCTACTGATCCGGATGTTTGGTACCATATGGGGATTGCCTCCGCTGAGGATTTCGATCGGTATGCGGATTGGCATAAATTCGTCGAGAATCTGATTTCTTCCGATGGAGGGGGACTCCTTGCCGTATATGTCGGTGATGAAGAATTTTCGACGACATGTACTCCGGGTACGGAATACGTGATTTATGGATTTGCGTATGATGATTCGGAGGTACGATCGGATATATCGATTTTCCGCGTGTCGTCCGTGTCATTGCCTCGTAATTACGATGTGGATGTATCCGCTACTTGGGCGATTTATAACGGGAAGGCTTTGGCGGAGCTTTATCCTTCCGTTTATGGAGAGTATGGAGATGCTACGTGTGTGTTTGTATTTACATTGACCCCGAGTAACGCGGAGTCGGTTCATTATTGGGGGCTTCTGCACGCAGCACGCAGTGAGACTATGAGTCTTCCGGATATGTTGATTTTCGATTACCTTGAATCTTATCCGTCGTTAGGTTGGCTGGATTCCAAGCGCGGTGTGTATCGTATTCCGGAACAAAACATCGCGGGTCCCTGGGGATTTTTTTATGTGGCTCAGGACGAGAGCGGCGCATGGGGAGAATTGCATTATGAAGAAGTTCTGTTGACCGAAGATAAATACGAAGATCCGCGGACAGCTCCAATGGATGGTTTTGACAACAAGAAGACGTGGGCCGTAAAGTCGGCTGCTTCCGTAGCGTTCCCTGCTCCGATCAGGTTCAGTAAAGCGTCATTCATGCAGGTTACTGAATCATTCGGCGGCTTTTAGGTGTTCGTTCCAAAATATATTCGACCGAGTATCGGAATTTTTCTTGCGGCAGCCTTTCGGGGCTGCCGTTTTGCATCTTTTAGTAGGACTATTTTTTTTGGAAATTCGGGGAGTGTACGAAAAATAATCCAAAAATTATGATTACTTTTGCAGGCAACAAAATCTCACTCCTATGTCTTTTATCAATGAGAAGGTGCAACCCGAAGGACTTACGTTCGACGATGTGCTTCTGGTGCCCGCATACTCCGAAGTGTTGCCGCGTGAGGTCAGCGTAGTGACCCGTTTTTCCCGAAACATCCAACTCAACATCCCGATCGTATCGGCCGCCATGGATACGGTGACCGAGGCGCCTCTGGCTATCGCCCTGGCCCGCGAAGGCGGTATCGGCGTAATTCACAAGAATATGTCGATTGCCGAGCAAGCGGCTCACGTGCGGAAGGTGAAGCGTGCCGAAAACGGTATGATCTACGACCCGATCACTATTTCCAAGGACGATACCGTAGGCGATGCGCTGGCATTGATGAAGGAGAACAAGATCGGCGGTATTCCCGTCGTGGCTCCGGATCAGCATTTGATCGGCATCGTGACCAACCGCGATTTGCGGTTCCAGCGCGATATGAACCGCAAGATCGACGAGGTGATGACCAAGGAGGGGCTGGTGACCACTCACAACTCCGACTTGCAGCGTGCGGCCGACATTCTGCTGCGCAACAAAATCGAGAAGTTGCCCGTAGTCGATGCCGACGGCAAGCTCGTCGGATTGATTACCTATAAGGATATTACGAAAGTGCAGGACCATCCCAACGCCTGCAAGGATGCGAAAGGCCGTCTGCGCGTTGCGGCGGGGGTCGGCATCACGCCCGACGTGATGGATCGCGTGAAGGCGCTCGTCGATGAGGATGTCGATGCCGTCGTGCTCGATACGGCCCACGGCCATTCGGTCAATGTGAAGAATACGCTGCACAAGATCAAGGCGGTTTATCCGGATCTGGAGGTGGTCGTAGGCAATATCGCCACGGCCGAAGCCGCCGAGTTCCTGATTTCCAACGGTGCCGACGGCGTGAAGGTGGGTATCGGCCCCGGTTCGATCTGTACGACCCGCGTCATTGCGGGCGTGGGCGTACCGCAGTTGTCGGCTATTTACGGGGCTGCGTCCGTAGCCCGCAAGTACGGCATTCCGGTTATTGCCGACGGCGGTTTGCGTTATTCGGGCGATATCGTCAAGGCGCTTGCCGCAGGCGGCGACTGCGTGATGATCGGTTCGATGTTCGCCGGTACGGAGGAGGCTCCGGGCGAAACGATCATTTACAACGGCCGCAAGTTCAAGAGCTATCGCGGCATGGGGTCGTTGGACGCTATGAAAGCCGGTTCAGCCGACCGCTATTTCCAGAAGGGCGACGTGAATATCAATAAACTGGTGCCGGAAGGTATCGTGGCCCGTGTTCCTTTCAAGGGAATGCTTTCGGAAACGGTCTTCCAACTGGTCGGCGGTATTCGCGCCGGTATGGGTTACTGCGGTGCGCGGGACATCGAGGCGCTCAAGCAGGCTCAGTTCATCCGCATCACCTCGTCGGGTATGCAGGAGAGCCATCCCCACGATGTTGCCATCACGAGCGAGGCGCCGAATTACAGCAGCGAGCACTAAACTCCTGACGCACTGATGCCGAATATCCGAAGAAATCGGTTGCGAACGACCCGATACGATTGGGCGGCGGTGTTCGTTGTTCTGACGCTTTTGGCGATCTGGTGGTTTACGGGCTGTCGGCACGCATGGATGCGCCATCTGGTGTTGGCATCGGCGCTTTTCTATTTTTTCGTCGTCCGTATCGCCGTGAACCTGTACCGTATGAAAAAGGATAATTCGGAAAATGCGAGTGAAGAAAATAAAAACCAAATAGAATAGATGCAGGAAAAAATAGTCATTCTGGATTTTGGATCGCAGTACACGCAGTTGATCGCACGCCGCGTGCGTGAACTCAACGTCTATTGCGAGATCCACCCTTTCAACAAGATCCCTGAACTGGATGCTTCGGTGCGGGGCGTCATTCTTTCGGGAAGTCCCTTTTCCGTACGGGACGAAAATGCCCCGAAGCCCGATCTGACGGCGATCAAAGGTCGTCTGCCGTTGCTGGGCGTCTGCTACGGCGCACAATACCTGGCTCATTTCTACGGCGGCGAAGTGCAGTCGGCTCCCAGCCGGGAGTACGGACGTGCGATGCTTACGGTCGTCGAGCCGTCCGATCCGCTGATGCAGGGAGTTCCGTCGCCTACGCAGGTGTGGATGTCGCACGGAGATACGATTACCTCGGTTCCCGACACCTACCGGGTGATCGCCAGCACGGAGGACGTGCGCTATGCCGCCTTCCGTATCGAGGGAGAGCGGAGTTGGGGTATTCAGTTCCATCCGGAGGTGTACCATTCGACCGACGGCATTACGCTGCTTCGGAATTTCGTGGTCGGCATTTGCGGCTGCAAGCAGAACTGGACGCCGGAGAGTTTCGTCGAAACGACCGTCCGGGAGTTGCGTGAGAAGCTGGGTGACGACCGTGTCGTGCTCGGTCTTTCCGGTGGCGTCGATTCGTCGGTGGCTGCCGTGCTGCTGCATCGTGCGATCGGTAAGAACCTTTACTGTATCTTCGTGGATTCAGGGCTTCTGCGCAAGAACGAGTTCGACAGCGTGCTCGAATCGTACAAGGGGATGGGTTTGAATGTCAAGGGTGTCAAGGCCCACGACCGGTTTTTGGGCGACCTGGCCGGAGTGACCGATCCCGAGAAGAAGCGCAAGATCATCGGCCGCGATTTCGTGGAGGTGTTCAATGCCGAGGCCAAGCAGATCGAGAACGTAAAGTGGCTGGCGCAGGGTACGATCTATCCCGACGTGATTGAATCCGGCACAAATGTCGCTGCCGTCATCAAGAGCCACCACAACGTCGGCGGTCTGCCGGACTTCGTGGACTTCAAGGAGATCATTGAGCCGCTGCGTCTGTTGTTTAAGGACGAGGTGCGCGCGCTCGGCCGTGAGCTCAGCCTGCCGGAGTATCTGGTCATGCGCCAGCCGTTTCCGGGCCCGGGTCTGGCCATCCGCTGCCTCGGCGCGGTGTCCAAGGACAAGCTGGACATCCTGCGCGACGCGGACTTCATCTTCCGCGACGAGATCGCCAAGGCGCACCTGGAGCAGACGATGAATCAGTACTTCGCGGTGCTGACGAATATGCGCTCTGTTGGTGTTATGGGCGACGGCCGCACGTATGACTATACGCTCGCGCTGCGCAGTGTCACGACGACGGACTTCATGACTGCCAACTGGACGCGCATCCCGTATGATGTGCTCGACCGCGTCTCCGTGCGCATCGTCAACGAGGTCAAGGGCATCAACCGCATCGTCTATGATATTACGTCCAAACCGCCCGCCACGATCGAGTGGGAATGACCGTCAAAGCGGCGCAAACCCGCATGAATACAGGGTTTTTGACCTGTCACTTTGCCTTGTGATACTGGATTGATACTATTCGTTTCAACCCGGTCACACAAGAGAATGATTGCAAAGGGCAAGCAAACCGCCCTGCTGAACGACAAATTCAGCAGGGCGGTTTTGCTTGCCCTATTTTTCTTTTCTCCAGGGTACATAGTATTTCGATTCTTTCCCGTCATCGCAGGTGCTCGGCCAGTTGATTTTCCATTCAAAGTATTCTTCCCTGGTAATCTCCCCGGCGTGTAGCTCCTGCTGGCGCAAAAGCCATTCCCTCATAAACTCGTCCACAAGGCCATAGTTGAAGTAGATACCCACAGGAGGTTGAGCGGGCCAGTCGTCCGTGTCGTTGTATCGGACGGCGGTATCATCGGAGGCCCCCGTCTTGCCGGGGTTGCGGACAAGCTGAAACAAGCGGATGGAGCCGGGGCTGTCCTCGTCCAGCCAGAAGAACGTCCGCATGAAGTCCTCGGCACAGCCGGGTTGAACCGTATAGAAGTTCTGACGGTCTACCCGCAGGGCCTGGGCAATCTTGTCCAGCAGTTCCCTCTTTGGCACACGGTAATTTGTTTCGTACTGGGCAATACGGTTATCCGCTCCCTTTTCCTCAAAGCCGATAGCCAGCCCCAATTCCTTTTGCGTCATACCCCGAAATGTGCGGATTTTCTTGATTTTTTCTCCTACTGTCATATGTTCCACCGCCTTTGAAAATAGTATAGCGCAAATAAGCGAAATATGCAAGAAGAAAATTAACAAAATTGCGAAATAAACTCTTGACATTAACAACTATGCGAATGTATAATAAGGATGTCGGCATTAACAATTTTGCGAACCATCAATAAGGAGGTGTTTTATTTGAGCAAAGAGCTGTTTGTACGAGCCGAGGAAGTGGCCGGGGCGCTGGGTATCTCCAAGCCTTACGCCTACAAGCTGGTGCGGGAGATGAACGAGGAGCTGAAGCAGAAAGGTTTCCTCACCATCCCCGGACGAGTGAGCAGGCGCTACTTCGAGGAAAAGTTCTATGGACTGCGGGAAAATCAGTAAGGAGGGAAGAAAATGCCAGCGTACAAAGACAAGGCAAAGGGAACATGGTATGCGTCCTTTTACTTTGAGAACTGGACAGGGAAAAAGGAAAAGAAGATGAAGCGGGGCTTCAAGACCAAGCGGGAGGCGCTGGAGTGGGAACGGACGTTCCTGCAACAGCAGACCGCCGACCTGGATATGACCTTTGAGAGCTTCGTGGCGCTCTACGCCGCAGACATGAAAGGCCGTATCAAGGAGAACACCTGGGGGACGAAAGAGCATATCCTCTACAAGAAGCTGGTGCCCTACTTTGGAAAGCGGAAAATGAGCGAAATCCACTCTAAAGAGGTCATGGCGTGGCAGAGCGAAATGCTGAACTACCGGGACAAGAACGGCAAACCCTACTCCCCCGTGTATCTGAAAACGCTTCACAATCAGTTGAGCGCCGTTTTCAATCATGCGGTGAAGCACTACAATCTGAAAGCCAACCCCGCCGCCCAGGTGGGCAACATGGGCAAGGCCAAGGGCCGGGAAATGCTGTTCTGGACGAAAGCGGAGTATCTGAAATTCGCTGACGCTATGATGGACAAGCCCCTCTCCTACTATGCCTTTGAAATGCTCTACTGGTGCGGTATCCGGGAGGGGGAGCTGCTGGCCCTCACCCCTGGGGACTTCGACTTTGAGAAGCAGACGGTTTCTATCTCGAAATCCTACCAGCGTATCAAGGGCCAGGACGTTATCACCGACCCCAAGACGGCCAAGAGCAACCGGGTCATTCAAATGCCCGCTTTTCTCTGCGAGGAAATGGAGGACTACATCAGGAGCTTGTACGCCGTGGAGCCGACAGACCGCATTTTTGCGGTAACGAAATCCTATCTTCACCGGGAGATGGACAGGGGGGCAAAAGAGGCGGGGGTCAAGCGGATCAGGATTCACGATTTGAGACACAGCCACATTTCCCTGCTGATTGACATGGGCTTTACCGCCCTGGCAATCGCTGACCGGGTGGGGCACGAAAGCATTGACATCACCTACCGCTACGCTCACCTGTTCCCCACCCGGCAGGCGGAGATGGCGGACAAGCTGAACATGGAGCGAAAGGGGGCTTAAATCATGTCTGCGAAAAATCTCGACAACCACAACCGATGGAGAAGCAAGACCATAGCGTTCCGGGTGTCCCCGGAGGAAAACGAACAGATTGAGATTGCCGTCCGCCTGTCCGGGCTGACCAAACAGGACTACATCACCCGGCGATTGCTGAACCGGGAGATTGTTGTGCAGGGCAATCCCAGGGTCTACAAGGCCCTGCGTGACCAGCTCGCCGCCGTCCTGGAGGAGCTGCGGCGCATGGAGGCCGGGGGCGGGATGGATGATGAACTTCTCGCCATCATCCGCCTTATCACCGTGACGCTGGACGGCATGAAGGAGGATTGATAGATTGATGGATTCCAGAGAAACGAAAAGGACTGTCCCGGTTCCGTCTGTTGGCGCAGACGGGGAACAGCCCATTTCACAAACACCCACCGCAAGTATAACAGAGGAAACGACAGAAAACAATCCCCCTGAAAAAAATTATGCGGAACTGCTGCGGAAAATGCAGCGCATGAATGACCCGGCGTATCTCCCCACGATTTCCATGAACGAGTTGTACGAGAACGTCTATCAGAGCAGACCGCCCGTCATTGACGGTCTGCTCTATCCGGGGACGTACCTCTTTGCGGGAGCGCCCAAGGTGGGCAAGTCGTTCCTGATGGCCCAGCTTGCCTACCATGTCAGCATGGGCCTCCCCCTGTGGGGCTACCCCGTCCACAAGGGCACCGTCCTCTATCTGGCGTTGGAGGACGACCACCGCCGCTTGCAGGGGCGGCTGTATCGGATGTTCGGCATGGACGGCACCAACGACCTGCTCTTTGCAATCTACGCCAAACAGCTCGGCCTGGGCCTGGAGGAACAGCTAAAGAAGTTTGTCCGCCAACACCCCGACACCAAGCTGATTATCATTGACACCCTCCAGAAAGTCCGGGAGGTCGGCGGGGACAAGTACAGCTATGCCAACGATTACGAGGTGGTGGGCAAGCTGAAACGCCTTGCCGATGATTGCGGCATCTGCCTCCTGCTGGTACACCACACCCGGAAGCAACAGGCCGATGATAAGTTTGATATGATTTCCGGCACCAACG
>OLNM01002514.1_pt1 | contig 11407 bp, 7 predicted proteins | sample 1672391 | NCBI WGS metagenome assembly OLNM01 (sample SAMEA3136680, study PRJEB25190) | human gut metagenome | reverse complement strand
CGTGACGTGGTCTCTGCTGCTGAGATCGCTCAGACCGGCAGCTACAGCTGGCTGGTGGTCGATCAGGCTATGGTCGATGCTTCCAGCGTCATCCAGGGCTACATCAAGAAGGGCTACACCGTCACCGGCGAGACCTACGAGGAGCTGGGCAAGGCTATGGGCGTCGATGCCGCTGCCTTCGCAGAGACCATGGAGAAGTGGAACGGCTACGTTGAGGCCAAGAATGACCCCGACTTCGGCCGCACCAGCTTCGCCAACCCCCTGAACACCGCTCCCTACTACGCTGTGAAGGTCACCGCCGGTGTCCATCACACCATGGGCGGCCTGAAGATCAACGCCAACACCGAGGTGCTGAACGAGAAGGGCGAGGTCATCCCCGGCCTGTTCGCAGCAGGTGAGGTGACTGGCGGCGTCCACGGTGCAAACCGTCTGGGCGGCAACGCTGTTGCTGACTTCACCGTCTTTGGCCGCATTGCCGGTGCTGCTGCCAGCGACTACGCTGCATGAGCATCCGCAAGCAGCCTGAGCCGGCAAAAGGCGCAAAACGCCTGAGCTGGAAGGCAAACCTCCTCTTCGCAGCCGTCGTCCTGGCGGCAGCTGTCCTGCTGGTCTTTCTGCTGCGTTCGCGCAGCAGGACGGAGCCGCTGGCAGCGGTCGTGGATTTCGGCGACGGCATCACCGAGGTGCTGCCGCTGGATAAGGACTACGATTACCTGTACGATGTGGGCAGCTATGTCGTTCATTTACAGGTAAAAGACGGCACCATCTCGTTTCAGGACAGCCAATGCCCGGACCATGTCTGTGAGCAGTTCGGCCAGCTGAGCGAGGAAGGTGCATGGGCGGCTTGCGTCCCTGCCGGGGTGTATGTGCAGCTGGCTCCGCTGAGCGAGGCCGAAGCCGCATCCTGATAGGATAAAAAATAAGAGACACCCGCATTGCTCTGAAAAGGGCGCTGCGGGTGTCTCTTTTTGCATAAAAACGGACATATATTTTGTAAATAAAGGGTGAAATGAAATTTGGACGCTTGAGTATTTTGGTGAAATGCGATACACTACCAATAACAGATTTTCCGTGCAAAGGGGCAACTATGCCCTTTTACATCGACTAGGAGGAAAAGCATGATCTGGAAAAAGAAAAAGGATGCAGCGGCTCAGTCTGCTGAGGCTGCCGGGGAAATGACCGGAGCCAAGGGTAGGACCGGTGCAGGCGCATTTGCCAAAAAGAACTGGAAATGGCTCGTGCCGCTGGTCGTCGTGGCGGCAGCGGGCGCTGTCTTTCTCATAGGCGGCGGAAGGAATGGCGCTGCCAGCGGCGATGTGACCTACGCCGAGACGACGCCGGTCCGTCAGGATGTCTCCAATTCCCTGAGCGGCACCGGCACGCTGAACCCGGCCAATACATATACCGTCAAGTCTCTGGTGGACGGCAAGATCCTCACCGGCGGCTTTGAAGAGGGCGACAAGGTGGAGGAGGGCGATGTGCTCTACACCATCGACAGCTCGGACGCTTCCACCAATCTGGAAAAAGCCAGCATCGCCCTGCAGCAGGCCCAGCGCAGCTATGACAAGACTGTGGACCGCCAGTATGTCCGCGCAGAGGTGGACGGCACCGTCAGCAGCCTCAAGGTCGCAAAGGGCGACGAGGTGACCAGCGGCCAGGAGGTGGCGGTCATCCGCGACAGCTCCAAGATGCTGCTGAACCTGCTGTTCCCGGCAGCCGACGCCGCCAACTTCTCGGTGGGCCAGAGCGCTGACGTGGTGCTGGACGGCACCTTTGAGACGCTGAAAGGCACCATCACCGCCGTCACCGGCACCGATGAGCTGAGCACCGGCAACCTGCTGGTGCGCACCGTCACCATCCGGGTCAACAATGCCGGCGGTCTGACCACCGCCCAGGCCGCTACCGCCAGCGTCAATGGCGTCAGCTCCATCGCCTCTGCCACCTTTGCCTATCAGGCAGAGCGCACCCTGACCGCTCAGGCCAGCGGCACCGTTTCCGCCATCAATGTGCAGGAGGGCGGCGCGGTCTCCAAGGGTGACATCATCATCGAGCTGACCGGCGACGAGCTGACCGAATCCATCCAGTCTGCTTCCGAGTCCCTGCGCAGCGCTGAGATCTCGATGCAGAACCAGCAGGACAATATGTCCAACTACACCATTACCTCGCCCATCAGCGGCACCATCATTGAGAAAGACGCCAAGCAGGGCGACGCCCTGACCTCCGGCAGCACCCTCTGCGTCATCTACGACCTGAGCTATCTGGAAATGGTCATCAATGTGGATGAGCTGCAGATCGGAGCACTGTCCGTGGGCCAGAAAGTCCAGCTCACCGCTGACGCTGTGACGGACAAGACCTATGTCGGCACAGTCACCCGTGTGTCCATGAAGGGCAGCTCCAGCGGCGGCACCACGACTTATCCCATCACCATCCGCATCGACAACACCGACGGCCTGCGCCCCGGAATGAACGCCAACGCTGAGATCGTCGTGGCTGAGGCCAACAACGCCCTCGTCGTGCCGAATGCTGCCGTTATCCGCGGCGGCTATGTGCTGGTGAGCAAGAAGTCTCCCAGCGCAGCCAATGCGGTGGAAGACATGGACGCACCGGACGGCTATGTCTACGTCAAGGTCGAGACCGGCGTCAGCGACGACAGCTACACCGAGATCAAGAGCGGCCTGCAGGAGGACGACACGGTGGCCTACGACACCAGCTCTGTGTCGGATGACTATTACAGCGACAGTTACAGCGACAGTATCTGGTAAGGAGGTGCCCCATGAGCGCTCTGATCGAATTTGACCAGGTATGCAAGTATTATCAGATGGGTGATACTCTGGTAAAGGCCGCCGACCACATCACGATGAAGATCGAGAAGGGGGAGTTTGTGGCCATCGTGGGCCAGTCCGGTTCGGGCAAGTCCACCTGCATGAACATCATCGGCTGTCTGGACGTCCCCACCTACGGCACCTACCGGCTCAACGGCAGGGACGTGGGCAAGATGAACCGAGACGAGCTGGCAGATGTGCGCAACGAGATGCTGGGTTTCATCTTCCAGCAGTATAACCTTCTGCCCCGCCTCAACCTGATGGAGAACGTGGAGGTGCCGCTGATCTACGCGAATATCTCCCGCGCCGAACGCCACAAGCTGGCCAAGGATGTGCTGGAAAAGGTGGGTCTGGGCGACAAGCTCAAGAACCTGCCAAACCAGCTTTCCGGCGGCCAGCAGCAGCGCGTTTCCATCGCCCGTGCTCTGGTGCGCAACCCGGCGGTCATCCTCGCCGACGAACCCACCGGCGCTCTGGACTCCCACACCGGCCGCGAGGTCATCGGGATGCTCCAGCAGCTCCACAGGGAGGGGCATACCGTGGTGCTCATCACCCACGACAATTCCATCGCCGTGCAGGCGGAGCGTATCATCCGTCTGGAAGACGGTCAGGTGGTGTACGACGGCGACGCCCACGCGCCTGAGGCTGTCGTGCAGCCCACTCTGTCCGGCGGAGCGGCACAGGAGGAAGCGAAATAATGGTATTAGAGACTTTCCGTCAGGCACTGCAGAACGTCTGGAGCAATAAACTGCGCACGTTTCTGACCATGCTGGGCATCATCATCGGCGTCATGGCGGTCATCGTCATCGTCGGTCTGGGCAACGGCATGACCAGAAGCATGCGGGACAGCTTTTCCGCAATGGGAACCAACACCCTCTCCATCCAGATATGGGGCTATGGTTCCCGCACTGCGACGGTGGATGATTTGTACGACCTCGTCAAAAAGAACCCCAAACTGCTTTCCTCCATCTCGCCGCAGCTGGATTTCAGCGACAACACCCCCAAGGTGGGGACTACGACATACCGCTACAGCGAGATGTACGGCGTGGATGAAAACTACATCGAGATGAAGGGCTACACCCTTGCCAAGGGCCGGAACATCCAGTATATGGACATCGCAGACAACAAGCAGATCTGCGTCATCGGCGATTACATCAACCGCACGGCCTACGGCGGAAATGCGGTGGGCCAGACCATCAAGCTTGGCCCCTATAAGTTCCGCATCGTGGGCGTGCTGAAGGCCAAGATCTCCAACCCCGACCAGCAGGAGGGCAGCGACGACGACAGCGTCTACCTGCCCTACACCACAGCCATGCGCCTTTCCAACGAAAGCTCGCCGGACTCCTACTCCGCCATCATGGTGGACGAGGGCCAGGCCAACGAGGCCAAGGCTGCGGTGGAGCAGGGACTGTATGACATCTTCAAGAGCGACAATGCTTACTACGTCTACAGCGCCAGCGAGTGGCTGGAAGAGATGAACAAGATGATCAACATGGTCATCGTCATCCTCACCGGCATCGCCAGTATCTCGCTGCTGGTGGGCGGCATCGGCATCATGAACATCATGCTGGTGTCCGTCACCGAGCGCACCCGTGAGATCGGCATCCGCAAGGCCATGGGCGCGAAGGAAAAGACCATTCTGGCCCAGTTCGTCACCGAGGCGGCCACTACCTCGGCTCTTGGCGGCACGCTGGGCATCGTCCTCGGCTACATCGTGTCGGCCATCGCCAATCAGGTGCTGCCCATGTTCACCGATGGCATGGACATCACGGTCAGCCCGTCCTTCAACTCCATCGCGGCAGCTTTCGGCATCTCGGTATTCATCGGAGTGCTGTTCGGCTATCTGCCCGCAAAACGCGCCGCGCGGCTCAACCCCATCGACGCGTTGAGATATGATTAACCTCTCCGTCTGTGCCTTTGGCGCAGCCACCTCCCCTGACGAGGGGAGGCCTTGGCAGTACGGAAAGCTTTCTCTCTTCGCCAGAGGCTCCCCTCGGTAGGGGCAACAACGACGACCGCCGCCAGTGGCGGAAACAGGGAGTCGTTGTTGGGGCAGCGGCCAGTAAGACGCGCGCAATGCGCAGCGGATGCTGGGTGCCGCAACCCGGCCTTGTTGAGCGATAGCGAGACTGAGAGGTTATGACCTATAACAAAAGCCAGCGCACATTTCTCGTGCGCTGGCTTTTCTGCATTTTACAGCTTACTGGATGCCGGTGACCTTGTAGTCCTGTGCCTCGACGGCGTTCTTGAGCACGTCGTCGGCGACCTCGGCGTTCAGGGTGACGATAGCGGTGCCGGCCTCGTGGCTCACGACAGCCTCGTCCACCTCGGGCAGGGCTTCCAGAGCCTTCTTCACGCGGGCTTCGCAGTGGCCGCACATCATGCCTTCCACTTTCAGGGTCTTCTTCATGGTATTATCCTCCGTTTTGACTTCGGGCGCTTCGGCGTCCGATTTTTTGTTATTTTCAGCCGCAGACTGCACCGGGGCAGCAGCGGGAGAAGCGGTTTTGTGGTCGTGCCTGGTGCTGTGCAAATCGAACAGGTTCAGCCGCAGGGCGTTGCTCACGACGCAGAAGCTGGACAGGCTCATGGCAGCAGCACCGAACATGGGATTCAGCGTCAGGCCGAAGGGGATGAACAGACCAGCCGCCAGCGGGATGCCGATGATATTGTAGATGAACGCCCAGAACAGGTTCTCGTGGATGTTCCGCAGGGTGGCGCGGCTGAGGCGGATGGCTGCAGGCACGTCCGAGAGCTTCGAGTTCATCAGCACGACGTCGGCGGCGTCAATGGCCACGTCGGTGCCTGCGCCGATGGCAATGCCGGTGTCGGCACGGGTGAGGGCGGGAGCGTCGTTGATGCCGTCACCCACCATGGCCACCTTGCCGCTGGCCTGCAGCTGGCGGATGACGGCCTCCTTGCCGTCGGGCAGGACGCCCGCGATGACCTCGTCCACGCCCGCCTGCCTGCCGATGGCGTCGGCGGTGCGCTGGTTGTCGCCGGTGAGCATCACGACCCGAATGCCCATGTTTTGCAGCTGACGGATGGCTTCGGGGCTGTCCTCCTTGATGGTGTCGGCCACGGCGATAACGCCCAGCAGACGGCCTGCGCCGCCGAAGAAGAGGGGAGTCTTGCCCTCAGAGGCCAGCTTTTCAGCCTGCTGTGCCAGTGCGGCGGGCAGGGTGAGCTTGGTCTGGATGAAGGCGGCATTGCCGGCATAGATGCCCATGCCGTTCAGCTTGGCCGCCAGACCATTGCCCGGCAGGGCCGCGAAGTCAGTGACTTCCGGGGGAGTGATGGCCTTTGCCTCGGCGTCGGCCAGAACTGCCTTTGCCAGAGGGTGCTCGCTGCGGCTTTCCAGCGCTGCGGCCAGCGTCAGAAGCTCCGTCTCGGAGACACCCTCAGCGGGCAGCAGGTCGGTGACGCGGGGTGCGCCCTCGGTGATGGTGCCGGTCTTGTCCAGCGCCACGATTTGGGTGCGGCCTGCAGCTTCCAGCGAGGCAGCAGTCTTGAAGAGGATGCCGTTTTTTGCGCCGAGACCATTGCCGACCATAATAGCCACAGGTGTTGCAAGGCCCAGTGCGCAGGGGCAGCTGATGACCAGAACGGAGATGCCGCGTGCCAGCGCATAGCCCAGCTCATGGCCCAGCAGCAGCCAGACGATGGTGGTGACGACGGCGATGGAGATGACCGCCGGGACGAAGAAGCCCGACACGGTGTCAGCGATTTTTGCGATAGGAGCTTTGGTGGCGGCGGCATCGCTGACCATCTTGATGATCTGAGCCAGCGTGGTATCCTCGCCCACGCGGGTAGCCTCGCAGCGGAGGAAGCCCGACTGGTTGGTGGTGGCGGCGCTGACCTTGTCGCCGACGGCCTTGTCCACCGGGATGCTCTCGCCGGTCAGGGCGCTCTCGTTGACTGCGCTGGTGCCTTCCAGCACCACGCCGTCCACCGGGATATTCTCGCCGGGGCGGACCACAAAGACGTCGCCCTTCTGCACGTCGGCGATGGCCACGGTCACTTCCGCGCCGTCCCGCACCAGCGTGGCGGTCTTGGGGGCCAGCTTCATCAGGCTCTTGAGGGCGTCGGTGGTCTTGCCCTTGGAGCGGGCTTCCAGCATCTTGCCCACCGTGATGAGGGTCAGGATCATGGCGGCAGACTCGAAGTAGAACTCCATCATATAGTGCATGACGAGCTCGTCGTTGCCATCCACCTGGGCACGGGTCATGGCGAAGAGGGCGTAAGTGCTCCACACGAAGCTTGCCATGGAGCCGAGGGCCACCAGCGTATCCATGTTGGGTGCGCCGTGGATAAGGCCCTTGAATCCGTTGATGAAGAACTTCTGGTTGATGACCATGACGATGCCCGCCAGCAGCAGCTGGACAAGGCCCATGGCGACGTGGTTGCCGTCGAACCAGTGGGGCAGGGGCCAGCCCCACATCATGTGGCCCATGGAGAAGTACATCAGCACCAGCAGGAAGCCCAGCGAGGCGATGAGACGGCGCTTGAGCTTCGGTGTCTCGCGGTCAGCCAGTGCATCGAGGTCGGCGCTGGTGTCAGCGGCCTTACTGGCAGAGGCATTCTTCGGGCTTGCGCCATAGCCTGCCTCCTGCACAGCCGAGAGGATGGCGGCGGGGGAGGCTGTGCCTTCCACGCCCATGGAGTTTGTCAGAAGGCTCACCGAGCAGCTCGTGACGCCCGGCACCTTCTTCACGGCCTTTTCCACCCGGGCAGAGCAGGCCGCGCAGCTCATGCCCGTGACATTGTATTGTTCCATTGCGGATTCCTTTCCCTCTTATAGGATGCCCGGAACGGGGTCATTTCATGAGCCGGGGCAGCAGCTGCAGCAGTTCGTCCAGCTTCTGCGTCTCGCCGGCTTTCAAATCGTCGGCCACGCAGGTGCGGATATGCTGGCCCAGCAGCTCTTTGGAAAAGCCGTTCAGTGCAGCGTTCACCGCAGCCACCTGCACCAGAATATCGGCGCAGTAGACATCCTTGTCCAGCATCGCGCGGATGCCGCGCACCTGGCCCTCGATGCGGCTCAGCCGGTTGGCGAGGGCGCGGTACTCCTCAGGGGTACGGTCCTTGTGGCGGCAGCAGGAGGGGGCAGTGTCCTTTTCGGCAGGCTCAGCGGCGCAGCAGCAGGGCTTTTTTTCAGCATCGGTCATAGCAGATAACTCCTTTCCGGGTGTATCAGTGTGAAGAGAAGATGTACCCTGTGGGGGTAAATTTCCCGACACTCTGATTTTACCACTTGGGGGTATCTGTTTCAAGTGGGCAGGATACACCGACTGTGAAAACTTTGTGAAAATAAAAGCCCCGAAATGCAGAAACGGGAGCCTCCCGGTGAAGGAAAGCTCCCGTTTCTGTTTAGGATAGGAAAGAGAATGTCATAAATAGGGGGTTCACAGATTGGTGTAACCCATCAGATAGCGGTCCACCTCGGCGGCGCAGTCGCGGCCTTCCCGCAGGCCCCAGACCACGAGGCTCTGGCCCCGGCGCATATCGCCGCAGACAAAGACCTTGTCTACATTGGTGCGGAAGCCATGGTCGGCCACATTGCCCCGAGCGTTCCGCTCCACGCCGAACGCCTCAGCCACATAGTCCTCGCAGCCCACGAAACCGGCGGCGATAAAGGCCAGCTGGCAGTCGTAGGTGAACTCTTCGCCGGTGGGTACCATGCTGGTGCGGCCGGTGTCGGGGTCACGCTGGGGCTTGAGATAGGAGATGACCGCGCCGGTCAGGTTGCCGGCGTCGTCCTTCAAAAACTCTTTGACGGTGGTCTGGTAGACGCGGGGGTCTTTGCCGAACTTGGCAAGGCACTCAGTCTGGCCGTAGTCCACCTTCAGCACCCTGGGCCACTCGGGCCAGGGATTATTCGCGGCCCGTTCTTTCGGGGGCTGGGGCATCATTTCCAGTGCCACGAGGTCGGTGCAGCCCTGCCGCAGGGCGGTACCCTGACAGTCGTTGCCGGTGTCGCCGCCGCCGATGACGAGGACATTCTTGCCCGATGCATTGATGGCCCTGCCGTCGGCAAACTTGCTGTCCAGCAGACTCCTGGTCACGCTGGTGAGGTAGTCCACTGCGAGGTACACGCCCTTCGCGTCGCGGCCGGGGACGTTCAAATCGCGGGCTTTCTTAGCGCCGCAGCAGAGCACGATGGCGTCATAGCTGTTCAAAATCTCAGCGGCATCCACAGCCCCGCCCACATCCATGTTGGTGCGGAACTCCACGCCCTCGGCCTGCATGATCCTGATGCGGCGCTCGATGACGGATTTGTCCAGCTTCATGTTGGGGATGCCGTACATCAGCAGACCGCCCACACGGTCAGCACGCTCGAAGACGGTGACGGCATGGCCCCGGATGTTGAGGTATTCGGCCACCGACAGGCCCGAAGGGCCGCTGCCGATGACGGCCACGCTCTTGCCGGTGCGGGCCGGAGGCGGGGCGGCATGGAGCCAGCCCTTGGCGTAGCCCGTCTCCACGATGGCGTGTTCGTTCTCCCGGACAGTGACGCTGCTGCCGGTGACGTCGCCGCAGGTGCAGGCGGCCTCACACAGGGCAGGGCAGACCCGGCTCGTGAACTCCGGGAAACGGTTGGTGGTGCGCAGGCGGCGGAGTGCCAGCTCCCATTTGCCCTGATAGACCAAATCGTTCCACTCGGGGATGAGGTTGTTCAGCGGACAGCCGGAGGCCATGCCGCCGATCATCATGCCCGCCTGGCAGAAGGGGACGCCGCAGTCCATGCAGCGGGCTGCCTGGGTCTGCTGCTCCTCCCGGGAGAGCCAGATGTGAAATTCGTTAAAGTTTTCAATGCGCTCCAGCGGCGGAACATCCGTGCTGGTCTTGCGCGTGTAATCCATAAAACCAGTGAGTTTTGCCATGATGTTCCCCTCCTTACTTGTTCTTCTGCACGGCGTAGAATGCTTCGATCTGCGCCTGCTCGCCGTCGAGGCCGCGCTCTTCCATGGAGGCGATGACCCGCAGCATATGGTCGTAATCGTAGGGGAGGACTTTCTTGAACTTGGGCAGGAACTCGCTGAAATTGTCCAGAATCTCCTTGCCGCGGGGCGAGCCGGTCAGCTCGACGTGCTCCCGGATGAGCTCTTTCAGGGTGGCGACGTCGTACTTGTGCTCCACCGGCTCGAGGCTGACGGTCTCCTTGTTCACCCGCTGGTAGAAATCCCAGTTCTCATCCAGCACATAGGCGATGCCGCCGGTCATGCCGGCTGCAAAGTTCTTGCCGGTCTGGCCCAGAACGACGACGGTGCCGCCGGTCATGTACTCGCAGCCGTGGTCGCCCACGCCCTCGACGACGGCCACAGCGCCCGAGTTACGGACGCAGAAGCGCTCACCGGCCACACCGGAAACAAAGGCTTTGCCGCTGGTGGCACCGTAGAGTGCCACGTTGCCGATGATGATGTTCTCCTCGGGCTTGAAGGTGATGCCCTCGGGCGGGCGGACGACGAGCTTGCCGCCGGAGAGGCCCTTGCCCATGTAGTCGTTGCAGTCGCCGGTCAGTTCCAGCGTCAGGCCCTTGGGAATGAATGCGCCGAAGCTCTGGCCGCCTGCACCGGTGCAGTGGACGGTGTAGACGTCATCGGGCAGGTCGCTGCCGTACTTGCGGGTGATCTCGCTGCCAAAGATGGCACCAAAGGCGCGGTCGGTGTTGGAGACCTCCAGCCGGACACTCTGGGGTGCCTTGCTGCCCAGCTTGAACTTCTTCATCAGCACCTTCATGTCGAGGGTGTTCTCAAGGTGGAAGTCATAGGTATCGGCAGGCACAAAGTGGACGTTGCTGTTTGCAATGGCCGGGTTGTGCAGGATGCAGTCCAGATTCATCTTGGCGGCACGGCTGCCGGCAGCACTGGGCTTGACATGGAGCAGGTCGGTGCGGCCCACCAGCTCGTCGATGGTACGGATGCCCAGCTTTGCCATGTATTCGCGCAGCTCCTGCGCCACGAAGGTCAGGTAGTTGATGATATACTCGGGCTTGCCGCGGAAGTGCTTGCGCAGCTCGGGGTTCTGGGTGCAGATGCCCATGGGGCAGGTGTCGAGGTTGCAGACACGCATCATGACGCAGCCCATGGTCATCAGCAGAGAGGTGCCGAAGCCGAACTCCTCAGCGCCCAGCATACAGCTGATGGCCACATCGCGGCCGGAAAGCAGCTTGGAATCGCTCTCGATGCGCACACGGGTGCGCAGGCCGTTGAGGATAAGGGTCTGGTGGGTCTCGGCGATGCCAAGCTCCCAGGGCAGACCGGCATCTTTGATGGAGTTGCGGGGCGCTGCGCCCGTGCCGCCGTCGTAGCCGGAGACGAGGATGACCTGTGCGCCGCCTTTGGCGACACCGGCAGCGATGGTACCGACGCCGGCCTCACTGACCAGCTTGACGTTGATGTTGGCGTGACGGTTGGCATTCTTGAGGTCGTAGATAAGCTCTGCAAGGTCTTCGATGGAGTAGATGTCGTGGTGCGGCGGGGGAGAAATGAGGCCGACACCGGTAGTGCTGTGACGGGTCTTGGCAATCCACGGGTACACTTTTGCGCCGGGCAGATTGCCGCCCTCGCCGGGCTTTGCGCCCT
>OLNM01002510.1_pt1 | contig 11426 bp, 8 predicted proteins | sample 1672391 | NCBI WGS metagenome assembly OLNM01 (sample SAMEA3136680, study PRJEB25190) | human gut metagenome | reverse complement strand
CGATCAAGGTCGTTGCAAATCTTCCGTATTACATTACGACTCCGATCATTATGGGGCTGTTCGAAGGAAATGTCCCGGTTGAAAGTATTACGGTCATGGTGCAGAAGGAAGTTGCAGACCGTATGCAGACCGGACCGGGAAACAAGGATTACGGAGCATTGTCACTGGCTGTCCAGTACTATGCAGATCCGTATATAGTGGCAAATGTACCTCCGAACTGCTTTATGCCAAGACCGAAGGTCGGTTCCGCAGTCATTCGTCTTACAAGACATGCGGCTCCTCCGGTGAAAGTGGACAATGAGAAGTGGATGTTTGATATTATCAGAGCATCCTTCAACCAGAGAAGAAAGACACTGGCAAATGGATTGTCTAACTCTGACAAGATTGATTTGCCGAAAGATGTGATCACAGAAGCAATCGTAAAGCTTGGCAAAGGAGAAAGTGTTCGTGGTGAATCATTATCGCTGGAAAAATTTGCTGCGCTTAGCAACGACTTGTGGGAAAAGAAAGGGAGATGATTTATGGTAGGAAAGACAGTGAATAAAAGCGTAGACCGTGCATTATTTGAGATTACTCCGGAGATTCAGCATTTTGCAGGATTGTGTGAGAAGAATAATGCCATTGATAAAGAGCTGTATACTAAGTATGAAGTAAAAAGAGGGCTCCGTGACCTGAACGGAAAAGGTGTGCTTGCAGGACTGACCAATATTTCCGATGTATGTGCTAAGAAGATTGTGAATGGCGAAGAAGTTCCATGTGCCGGCAATCTTTATTACAGGGGTTACAATATCAAAGATCTGGTTGGCGGTTTCCTGAAAGAAGATCATTTTGGATTCGAAGAGATTGCTTATCTGCTTTTATTTGGTGAACTTCCGAGTAGTTCTGAACTTGAGATGTTCCATGAAACTCTGGTGGAGAGAAGAACGCTTCCGCCGAACTTTGTGCGTGACGTTATCATGAAGGCTCCGAGCGGCGACATGATGAACAGTCTGTCCAGAGAAATCCTGAATCTCTATTCCTACGATGATAAAGCAGACGATACGACCATCTCGAACGTACTGAGACAGTGTCTGAACCTGATCAGCCAGTTTCCGATGCTGATGGTCTATAGTTATCATGCATATAACTTCCGCATGGGAGAAGATTTGTACATTTATGCACCACAGCCGAATCTGTCCACAGCTGAGAACATTCTGATGATGCTCCGCGAGGATAAGAAATATACGAAGCTTGAGGCAAGGATCCTGGACATGGCACTGGTGCTCCACATGGATCACGGCGGTGGTAATAACTCAACATTTACCACTCACGTAGTTACGTCCTCAGGAACAGATACGTACTCTACAATGTCCGCAGCGATGGCATCTCTTAAGGGACCGAAGCATGGCGGTGCCAATATCAAAGTAACGCAGATGTTCGCAGACATGAAGGAAAAAATTTCCGACTGGACGGACGAAGACGAAGTACATCAGTATCTGGAAGACCTTTTGGATAAGAAAGCATTTGACCAGAAAGGGCTGATTTATGGCATGGGTCATGCGATTTATTCTGTATCCGATCCGCGTGCGGAGATATTCAAGCAATTCGTAGAGCAACTTGCGAAAGAAAAAGGACGGGAAGAAGAGTACGCACTGTATGCTATGGTAGAGCGCATGGCTCCACAGGTCATCGGCGAAAAGCGTAAAATTTACAAAGGTGTAAATGCAAATGTGGACTTTTACAGTGGTCTTGTGTATAGTATGCTGGATCTTCCGGCATCTCTTTACACTCCGATTTTTGCGGCGGCCCGTATTGTAGGCTGGAGCGCCCACAGACTGGAAGAGCTCAAGAATGTAGATAAGATTATCCGCCCGGCTTATAAGCCATTGTCTCCATACCGTGAGTATGTGAAGATGGAAGATCGTTAGTCTCCGGTAAAAAATAAAACCCCGCAGCGGCCCGAAGCTTGCGGGGATTTACTTTTGACAATAAAATTCCGTTTCTTTTACTTAGGATCATACAGCCTGAAGAACTGGTTTGCTACGGCTTAGATAGGCGACAAGGATGTCGAAAAATTCACCGGCCGTTGGACGGACATGTAATGGCCGGAACGAGTAGGACTGAAGCTGATCATAACCATTTTCCCAACAGACTCTTATAACAGTGCGGATATCACGTTCAACACTTCCGACTGTCGCTTTATACTTTCTGGCAATCTCCGGATAAAGCTGTTTACTGATGGCAAGCAGATATTCCTCGTCTGCCAGACATAATTCAATCCCGTAACTTAGATAGCGATACCCCCTATATGTAGCACCTACTCCAAGGGTACGGATTACATAGTCAATGTCGTGAGTGTACATAGAAAACTCCCCCTTTATAAACTAGAAATTATGAAGTCTAAGTAAGTTTTATCTTTTGGTATTTTATCAAAATTTGTTGAAAATAAATGGGCTTAGATTTCGTTTACATTATGTTAGACATTTTTCGACGTTATTTTTGAAAATATTCATCATTTCTTAAGAAATCCATTCCTATGTCTTAAATTTTATTTGCTAATCTTGTATAGTAGATATGAGAGGTGAAATGAGATGGCAAAAATATTAGTATGTGATGATGATAAAGAGATTGTAGAGGCGATCGAGATATATCTGACCCAGGATGGACATCAGGTTCTGGAAGCTTACGATGGAATCGAGGCAGTGGAGATCTTGAAAAAAGAAAGTGTAGATCTTCTGATCATGGATATCATGATGCCGAGAATGGATGGAATCAGGGCAACTTTAAAAATTCGCGAGAAGCACAATATTCCGATTATTATTCTGTCTGCGAAATCCGAGGATGCGGACAAGATATTGGGACTTAATATCGGAGCTGATGATTATATAACGAAACCATTTAATCCGCTGGAGCTGGTTGCCCGTGTGAAATCACATTTGCGCAGATATATGCAGCTTGGAAGCACGGCGATAAAGGAGAGCGAGGCAATCTATACAGTCGGCGGACTGGCGATCAACGATGATCTGAAAGAAGTGACAGTAGATGACGAGCCGGTGAAGCTTACCCCGATCGAGTACAACATTTTGCTGCTGCTTGTAAAGCATCAGGGCAAAGTATTTTCTATTGACCAGATATATGAAAATATCTGGAATGAAAATGCGGTGGGTGTTGATAATACAGTGGCAGTGCATATTCGTCATATCCGTGAGAAGATTGAGATCAACCCGAAAGAACCAAGATATCTGAAAGTCGTGTGGGGCGTAGGGTATAAGATCGAGAAGCAGTAAAAGCAGGTCGGGGTAAGACCAGCAAGAAAAAGCTAACAGAAGGGAGACGTTATGGAAAAGATATGGCATAAGAAAAAAAAGACCAGAATTTTGTTGATCATAATTGCAAATGTTATGGTTATTTCGATGATGCTCGGCGTTATGAGCATCATGTCTTACGCAGAACTTTTCGATGACCTTATAACAGGAAAACTTACGCAGAGCTATGAAGATTCCTATGACTTTGATACAGAGCTTATGAATAGTGCGTATCAAGTGATGTCCGGCATTGACAGTGAGCAGATGTTTGAGACAGATGGAAAGATTGACGAGGATAAGCTGGTCGATATTCAGGTATATAACAATAGTGAGACGATCAGTGGTCAGAATGAAAGCGGTCTTTCATATCGATTGGGAGATTTGTTGAATTGGTATCAGAAATTGATCTACAGTGAGAGTACCAGTTATGTCGGAGATACAAACACGGATTCAGCAGAATTAGAAGGCAACGACGCAGAAGATCTGAAGGCTCCGATCGTTTGTAAATTATCAGATGGAAGTTATCATTACTATAGTCAGGATGATTTTAATGAAAAGGTGTTAAATGGTGAATTAAAATTTGTAATGACAGATGGAATAGGTGCGGAGACATCGGAGCAGATCTTAGATGAGCTGGAAAATGTGGATATATCAGATAGAAATGAAATGACGGAAGAGGAAAAGAATTTTCGGGGAATCGAAGATGCAGAGGGAACTATGCTCTATGTAGATTGCTGGAAATATGATGGAGTGTTATTCCGTGAGGAGGCAGCTCCACTGGAAGCAGAAAATCTCTTGCAGATAGTTAACGAGAATTCCAACTGGAATGGCAGGCTCAATGAAGCTTATAATATGCTGGAAAGCTGTATTTATCAGATTGGAGAGCGCTATGGAAATTATGAGAGCCTGACAGAGCAGTATAAAGAAGGAGATAGTAATTTTTTCTATTATTATTTAGATTTAAAGAGTGGAAAAGTTGCCACAAATCGGGAGGAGCTTGGGCAGGAAAATAATATTGATGACGTTGCTAAAAGTGTTCGTAAGATGGGGAAATATGTCATAGTAAAATCAAAACTGTCAGAGTTTGAGACGAATATTCAGGAAGCAGATGCAGAACTATGGCAGTCACAGACCGCTTATCTGAGTAATGTAGATAAAGGAGAGTTTGTGTTTATGACAGGTGTGGATACGAAGTATCCTGTAAAAGATAGTTATTATAAAAATGCACATTTTTATGAAAAGTATAGTCCGTTTGTCCGAGGAGTCAGTGCAGGAATGATTTTGGCGTTTTTAATATTTTGTGCCAGTGTAGTATGGCTTGTTGTGATCGCAGGTCGAACGGAAAGAGATGGAGAACTGCATTTATATAAATTTGACAGATGTAAGACAGAAATCGGAGCTGCAGCAGTTATATTTGCATGGTTCGTACCGTCACTATTGACTGTGCTTTTCATGGGAGCTGCAGGAATTATCTCCCAGAAAACATTTGCAGTAGGAAATGGTATTCTTTCTTACGAAACATTTTTTGGAATGATTGGATTCGGAGGACTTGCAGTCTATACATGTAATATGTTTCTCGTTGGTATTTTGAGTCTGGCCAGAAGAATAAAAGCAGGAATTGCATGGAAGAACAGTTTTCTGTACAGTGTCGTAGAGTTTGTGAAATTATTGATTCGAAATGCCAGACACATAGCAAAAATAATTGTTTTATATCTTGCGTATGCAGCAGTACATTGGGTGGCATATCTGGCATCAGGCTGGCCAAGTGCATTTTGGTCATTCGTGATTTTCATTGTGCAGACAGCAGGATTTGTAATCCTTGTCAACTGGGCAGTCGGACGACAGAAAATTAAAGAAGGTATTGAGAAAATCAGTGAAGGTGAGCTGGATTACAAGATTGATCTCGAAGACATACATGGAGAACAACGCAAGATTGCAGAACAAGTCAATTCTATCGGAAGCGGACTTGATGCGGCAGTCGAGAAGAATATGAAAAGTGAGCGGTTAAAGACAGATCTGATTACAAATGTATCTCACGATATCAAGACGCCGCTGACCTCCATTATTAATTATGTAAATCTCTTGAAACAAGAAAAATTTGATGATCCGAAGCTTCAAAGATATATTGAAGTTCTGGAAGAAAAATCTCAGAGACTGAAGACTTTGACAGAAGATGTTGTAGAGGCATCGAAAGTCAGCTCAGGTAATATTTCTCTCGAGTTTATGAATATTAATATGATAGAACTCATCCAGCAGACGAGCGGAGAATTTGAAGAAAAATTCCAGACCAGAAATCTGACACAGATCATGAATTTCCCGGAAGAAGATGCGATTGTTCGGGTAGACGGAAGAAGAATGTGGCGCGTGCTTGCAAATATTTATAATAATGCTGCAAAATATGCTATGGAAGGAACACGCATCTATGCAGATCTGCAGACACTGGACGGAAAAGTAATCTTCAGTCTGAAAAACATATCTGAGCAGCCACTTAACATTTCCTCGGCAGAAGAACTGACTGAACGATTTATCCGCGGCGACCTGTCACGAAGTACCGAAGGAAGCGGACTTGGATTGTCTATTGCGAAGACATTGACCACAATGATGGGCGGAACATTTGACCTGTATCTGGACGGTGATTTATTCAAAGTCGTAATTATATTTAGTAAAGTTAGTTGATAAATTTTTAGTTAGGGACGTAGCATTTCGCCAAAGTACTACGTCCCTAACTTTAATTTGCCTTGTCCCCAATCAACTTTTACCCTGTCCAAAATTGACTTTTTCCCGTACCGCTAGTACAATATTACTACTATGAATGAATTAAAAAATATATTAGAACAAAATTTAAATGACAATTTTATATCGGCGGTTTTGAGTAATCCAAGAGATGAGAAGCTCGCGGCAAAGGTTAAGGTGCGCCCGGTGCTCATGAAGGATATAAGGGTCTATCAGATGGAGACATTTCGTGGGAATCAGGCATTTCATGAGAATTTAAGTGCCGATGAGGCGTGCGAGAAGATGCTGGAGGATATGGAGAATATGAAGCAGATACAGCTTGTAACGGCGGATGCGGAATTTTCTGTGCTTATCAGCAAGAAGGGAAAGGTTACAATTAAGAAGAAGCAGAAGAAAGCAAAGATGCGCCCGCTGGATCTGAATCATAACCGGAAGAAACAATATATCCTGCAGGAAGGTGTACCGGTTCCGTTTTTACAGGATCTTGGTGTTATGACGGAGGAAGGAAAGATTGTGCATGCAAGGTTCGACAAGTTCCGGCAGATCAACCGGTTCCTGGAATTTGTCGAGGATATTTTACCACAGCTTGATTCTGGAAGAGAGCTTACAATTCTGGATTTTGGCTGTGGAAAGTCTTATCTTACATTTGCTATGTATTATTATCTTCATGAGCTGAAATCTTATGACATCCGGATCATCGGTCTGGATCTGAAGACGGATGTAATCCGGAAATGTAACGGGCTGGCGAAGAAGTATCAGTATGATAAGCTGACGTTTCTGGAGGGAAATATTGCAGACTATACGGGCGCGGAGGAAGTAGATATGGTTGTGACACTTCATGCCTGTGATACAGCAACGGATTTTGCGCTGGCAAAAGCAATTGGCTGGAATGCGAAGGTTATTTTATCGGTGCCTTGCTGCCAGCATGAACTGAACCGGCAGATGAAGAATGACGTGCTTTCACCGATCATGAATTATGGACTTTTGAAAGAACGTATGGCGGCGCTTGTGACAGATGGATTACGTGCGGAGTATCTAAAGAGGGAGGGATACGACGTGCAGGTTCTGGAATTTATTGACATGGAACATACACCGAAAAATATTCTGCTTCGTGCGGTGAAAACAGGCCGTCGGGCAGACAATGAAGAGAGTATCCGCGCATGCGAGTCATTTCTTCGCGTGACACCGACACTGGGGAGACTGCTAGACGAAAAAGGGGAGCTTTAAATGAAATGGAAAAATCGCGTGATCCACGCAGGGGTACTGGTTCTGATATTTCTTGCTGCGGTGGTCGTATTAGGCTATGTGACAAATAAAAAGTACAGTAACATGACGACAGATATGGGGGCAGCAACACGTCCCCAGATTGCGTTTTCTTATAACGGTTATTCGCTCAATGACCTGCCCGGATATAAGAATGAGATGGATTTGACAGGCGTACGTGATTCCATCACACCGGTCAGCAATGGTCAGCTTCAGGTCACCATCAAAGCTTATGAAAATGTGATTGAAAGTTTGGACTATACGGTTTACTCGATCGATGGCAAAGAAAAGCTGTTGGAACAAAAGGTGAAGAAGCCAGGAGAGAATGCAACGCTGGAAGTAGGAAATGTCGACGGTGAAAATATTTTGTCTGAGGAGCGTATGCTTCAGATCACGCTGCATATGGACAATCACGACATGTATTATTATACGAGAATCGTGGACGGAGCCAAGTTAAATGCGGCGCCAAGCCTGGATTATGTACAAAGTTTCCATGAAAATGCACTGGCGAAAGCGGAAGGTGTTGGAATTGGAACGGCGATTGAGCCCAGTGATGAAGGAGACAACACGACATTACAGCATGTGACGATCCACTCAGATTACACGCATGTAACATGGGGAGATCTGGCCCCGAAGGTTGACGGAAGTGAGCGCTGGACGATTAAAGAGTTGAACAGCACATATATGGCAGTGGAGCTGGAATATCGTGTGAACTGTACTGGTGAGGAAAATGAGCAAGACGAATACCAGGTGCGGGAATATTTCCGTGTGCGTTACATTTCCGGAAGCCAGAAGACATATCTGTTAGATTATGACCGGACGATGGACCAGATATTTGATGCGACGAAGAAGGTGTTGAATGAAAAAGGTGTACTTCTTGGCATCACAGACAAGAATCCGGTCTACATGGTAAATAAAAACGGAACCGTTGTGTCATTTGTGCAGGCGGGAGAACTATGGAATTATAATCGTGACCGAGATGAAGTTTCTCTTGTGTTCAGCTTTGCAGATGCGGAGAATACGGATATCCGGAATATGCTGATGCAGCATGATATTAAGATTTTAAATGTAGACGAAAAGGGAAATACAACATTTGCCGTATGCGGATACATGAACCGGGGCAGCCATGAAGGTGAGACTGGATCAGCAGTCTACTATTATAATATTGAACAGAATTCTGTTGAGGAAAAATTATTCGTATCCAGTGACAAGGCTTATGACCGTGCCCAGGAAGAAGTGGGCGGACTGGTCTACTATAATGTAGAAAATGGCTGTCTGTATACGATTGCAGATGACGTACTCTACAAAATGGATATGAATAAAGGTACGAAAAAGGAGCTTGCGACAGGACTGAATGAAGATCAGTATGTTGCAAGCGAAGATGGACATCTGGTAGCTTATGAGAAAGAAGATCCTTCGAAGTCCAAGTCTGTGACAGTTATGAATCTGGAGACTGATCAAGAATATGAAGTGACTTGCAAAGATGGCGAGTGTATCAAACCACTTGGCTTCATGGATGGTGATTTTGTCTACGGTGTTGCAAAAACGGAAGAAGTCGGAACAACACTGTCAGGAGCCCAGGTCATTCCGATGTATAAAGTGGAGATTACAAGTAGTAAAGATAAGGTGATCAAAACTTATGAACAGTCAGGAATCTATATGTTAAGTGCTACATTTGAGGATAATATGATCACCCTTGACCGTGCGGTAAAAGACGGCGATACTTACACCGGAACAGCACAGGATTATATTACAAGCAGCGAAGAGGCGAAAGAAAGCAATATTTATGTGCAGACATATAAAACAGATCTGAAAGAGACACAGGTTCGCCTGACGTATGATGATGGCATTTCTGACAAGGAGCCGAAGCTATTAAAACCGAAACAGGTGGTACTTGAAAATGTTCCACAGGTCAGTCTGGAACGCAAAAAAGAAATAGATGCATTTTATGTGTATGGTCATGGAAGGCTTCAGGGAACTTATAATACTGCAGGAAAAGCGATTCAGAAAGCCAATGACTGTGGCGGAGTCGTGGTTGATGCTGATCAGAATTACATCTGGGAGCGTGGAAACCGCGATCTGAAATATTCGATTGACACGGAAGATGCAGATACAGAACAGCTCAGACAGGCACTCGCAGGTGGAAAATCTGTGGTCGATGCAATTACAGAAGTTTATGGAAGCGTGATGGATTTAAGTGGCTGTACGATAGACGAACTGCTTTACAATGTTAATCAGGGACGACCGTTAATTGCCGTCTTAGATGCGCAAACAACGCTGATGATTGTTGGTTATAGTGACGGAATAGTCAGCTGTGAAGATATCGGAAGCGGTGTACGCAGCAATCATGCACAAAGTGACTTTGCAAATGTCAGTGTATATCTGGCAGGAAAATAAAAATTATAAACAAACGATGTGGATGGATCATAACAGATAAATCCGGAAATAAGAAAACCCTGGCAGATTGTCAGGGTTTTTAATAATTAGTTTATTGAGCAAATAATGTCTTTGCGTATTTTTTAAGTGCAAAGTAAAGAACCATTCCGAGTACTGCACAGGAAATGATCTCGCCAATGCCAACAGTGCACATCATAAATGGAATTGGAAGTGCAACTCCATATCCGTAGCGCAGAACAAACGGTACGATAATAATGTTAGATACAATTGGTGGGATTGGTGCAAAGTAAGGGCTCTTCTTGCGAAGTTTCCAAGTAAAGAATGCACCGATCAGTGTGGCAATACTTCCAAAGATGATATCCGGAAGGATTGCGCCTCCGAGAATGTTGCCTACAAGGCAGCCGATAAATAATCCTGGAATAGCTGCTGGTGTGAAAACCGGAAGAATCGTCAGGGCTTCGGAAATACGAACCTGAACCTCTCCGAATGAAAATGGTGCGAATACATAAGTGAGCACCACGTAGATGGCTGCAATCATGGCAGCCTGTGTCATGAAATTGATGTTTCTGTTCTTCATTTTTTAATCTCCTTTAGTTTTGTTTTACGTGTGGAAGGTCACGAACACACATTACTGAAACCTTGCTAGACCTTATTTTATAAGGGTTTCAGCGGTTTGTAGTATAGCATGAAAAAAGAAGAAAATCAAGGCTAGACCAACTTTGTGCCCACTTTAATTTTAAATTTGCATATTGTATTACTGAAATGCATATGCCACAATGCCAATAGGCAAAGAGAAGTGATTAGTCCATGCGACTCAATTACAATAAAAACCCCGGAGAGGTAACTCCTGGGTTTTCTCTTTGTCAGGTATCAGTTCTGAAAGGTAAAAAATGGCCAAAATGAGAAAATTTCTTACGGATGTTTCCTAATGAAAAAATAATGGAAAAAGAAATGGATCTATCAGGCTATCCTTATGTGCTGGAGCAGGCAGAAGAGGTGGAGGAAGCTTATCTGGAAAAGATCCGGTGCAGGCTGTTAGGGCTGCCATGTGAAATACTGCGGACAAAACGGTGTATTGTGCGGGAGATCTGCCTTGATGATGTGGATAAGTTATACGAAATCTATGCAGATCCATCGATCACATTATATATGGAAGGTTTGTATGCAAAAAAGGAAGAAGAAATTGCCTATACCCGCGATTATATCAGGTATCAGTACGGTATTTATGATTTTGGAATGTGGATCATTGAAGACAGGCAGTCCGGGGAAGTGATCGGACGTGCAGGGCTGGATCTTAGACCGGACAGAGAGGATGCGGAGCTTGGCTATATGATTCGTAAAAACAGGCAGGGGCAGGGGCTTGCCTACGAAGTCTGCACTGCCATTTTAGCCTACACAAAAGAAGAACTTGGCTTTGAAAAGCTTTTTGCCAGAACACGGAAAGAAAACCTGGCATCTGTAATGCTTTTGAAAAAACTGGGATTTCATCCGGTTTGTGCGCAATCGGAGACAAAAGAAGCGGATAACGCACAGATAGAATACTATATTGCGTTATCATAACAAAAATTGGCATAATTCTAAAAAAAGTATAAAAACCAGCCTTGACATTCCGGGGAGGCGGGCATATACTCACACTTGTAAAGCAAAGGTGCTTCGAGATGATCGAGGCACCTTTTTTAATGCCATTTGCTTTATCTGCGAAGCAGATTTTCATGGGCGATGGTTCAAATAAGGGATGCGCAATCCGGA
>OLNM01002506.1_pt1 | contig 11439 bp, 15 predicted proteins | sample 1672391 | NCBI WGS metagenome assembly OLNM01 (sample SAMEA3136680, study PRJEB25190) | human gut metagenome | reverse complement strand
TTATATCAAAAATAATATCTATATTCCATTAAAAAAAAGTGAAACTAAGTCCTTAATAAGTCATATAAAATTAGATAAAAAGAAAAATTATCAAAATAATACCGTAGTAGGAGTAGATCAAATCTATTTAGGTAAAGAATTAATATATGAAGAAGATATATATATAACCAAAAATAAAAATATAGTCAAAGAAAGTATTCTAAGTAAAATAAAAAAGTGGTTTCATGATTAATTATATATGGTTTATCTTTCTTTTACTAGGAGTAATCTTTGGTATAATAAATAAAATAGATTTAACTACTAGTATGATATCTTCAGGTACTAAGGCCATAAATATGATTCTAAGTATCGTACCATTAATGTGCTTATGGCTAGGTACCATGAAAATAGCAGAATCTTCTGGTTTATTAGATACCATATCTAAAAAATTATCTAAAGTAGTAAGAGTAATCTTTCCCGAAATACCAGATGGAGACCCCTCTATTAGTTATATATCTTCAAATATAGTTATGAATATGTTAGGACTAGGTAATGCTGCTACTCCTTTTGGATTAAAAGCTATGAAAGAGTTACAAAGACTAAATAATACAACTACTGCTTCTAGATCAATGATAACATTTCTAGTAATAAATACATCTTCAGTAACCATAATACCCACTACTGTTATAAGTTTAAGAATATTAAATAATAGTATAAATCCAACATCAATAGTACCATTAACAATAATAACTACTTTTATATCTACTTTCTTATCTTTAGTATTAGATCGATTATTTTATATCTTATGGAGAAAAAGACATGATTAATTATTTTATTCCAATAGTAGTATTAATAATTATAATATATGGAATATATAAAAAAGTAGATATCTTTAATACCTTTATAGAAGGAGTAAAAGAAGGTATGAAGATAAGTATAAATTTATTTCCTACTATCTTTACTTTAATAATAGCCATATCTTTATTAGTAGATAGCAATTTTATAACATCATTAACTAAATTATTAAATCCTATTTTTAATAAAATAAACTTTCCTACAGAAGTACTACCACTTGCTATTCTAAGACCAATATCAGGATCTAGTTCTTTAATCATATTAGATAGCATTATAGCTAAGTATGGAGCAGATTCTTTTATTGGTGTATTATCCTCAGTAATGCAAGGATCTACTGATACTACTATTTATATTATTGGTATGTATTTTGCTAGTATTGGTATTAAGAAAATAAGATACTCTTTAGTAGTTGGTTTATTAGCAGATCTTTTAAGTATAATAATAAGTTTATTAGTAGTATCTATATATTTTAGTTAATCCCCTTCATCCTGTAGTATTCCGGGGAATGATAGAGCCTTTAGGTCTCTATCATTTTTTTCAAATTCATATCAGTTATCAGTAAGTTAATATTTTAATAATAATAAGTAAAACTAAACAATAATACTTCCATATATCAAATAATAACATAAATTATTATAGGGAGGAATATATATATGAAAAATCCTTATAATAAAATAAATAAAGATATGGAATGTTTAAAAAATGAGAATTGTATTCCAATAATCATTGGACCAACAGGACCTCGTGGAAGAGATGGTAAAGATGGAGTAGCGGATACTATCAAAATAGAAAATACACATATATTAGATTTTGTTATACCAAAAGGGCAACCTGGAAAAGAAGGAACAATAAAATCAGCATATTTAGTAACTTTTAATAATGAAACACATCCCAATGGAATAGTAGTAAATCCTAATAATAATATACCACTAGAAAGACTAGAATTAGATGTTAGTAATATCATTCTATTAGATAGCACTAATAATCTAATAAAATTTAATATTCCAGGTTATTACAAAATAACATTTATTGTAAATGCCTATCCAGAAGTACATACAACTGATTTTGATCCTACTAAAGATATAGTGGCCATAGGTTTTAGAGAAACAGGAACTGATCATATTTATGTAGGAATAAGTTCATTTATCTATAATGGTGAAGCAGGATTAGTTACATCAACTGGTATAATCTCAGTAGTAGATACAGAAGTTACATATGAACTAGCTAATATAGGTAATTATCCAATATATTTAGATTCACCATTACAAGCTAATATAAAAGCAAAATCATATTTTGCTAATCCATTAGTGGTTTTAACTATTGATTATTTAGGAAGGCCTGATTTATAATGAATAAATATAAAATATGTATATATGCCATATGTAAGAATGAAGAAAAATATATTGATACTTGGTATAATAGTGTCAAAGAAGCTGATAAAATATTTATATTAGATACAGGTAGTACAGATAATACTTTTAATCTATTAAAAGATAAAGAAAAAGTAACAATAAAAAAAGAAATAATATCACCATGGCGTTTTGATGTAGCAAGAAATAAATCATTAGATATGGTAGATAAAGATACCGATATATGTATATGTATAGATTTAGATGAAATATTATTACCTGGATGGAGAAAAATACTTGAACAAAATTGGAAAGAAGATACAACAAGAGTATACTACACATATAATTGGAAATTAGATAATAATAATAGACCATTAGTAACTTTTTATACTGATAAAATACATAAACGTAATGGTTATAAATGGACTCATCCAGTCCATGAAGTATTAACACCAATGATAATAGAACATAAAATAATAATAAAAGACATAATATTAAATCACTATCCTGATTTAAATAAAAGTAGAAGTAATTATTTACCATTACTAGAAATGTCAGTTAAAGAATCTCCTAATGATGATAGAAATATGCATTATCTAGGTAGAGAATATATGTACCATCAAAAATACAATGAAGCTATTGATATATTAATAAAACATCTAAATTTAAAAACAGCAACTTGGAAAGATGAACGAGCTGCTTCTATGCGTTTTATTGGTAGATGTTATAATTATTTAGAAAGATATGATGAAGCTATACTGTGGTATAAAAAAGCAATAAAAGAAGCCCCTTATTTAAGAGATCCTTATGTAGAATTAGCCCTTTTATATCATAAACTAAATAAAAATAATAAAGTAATATATTATACCAATAAAGCATTAAGTATTAAAAATAAAGATATGACCTATATAAATGAAATATTTAGTTGGGATAATACTATCTATGATATTAGAAGTATAGCCTTTTATAACATAGGTAAATATAAAGCATCTCTAAAGAATATAAATATAGCAATTAGTATGGATAAAACAAATGAAAGACTTATAAATAATAAAAAAATAATAGAGAGAAATATTTAAAATCCTCTCTATTTTAATTTACATTTAAAAGTATTCATAGTATAATTATAGAAGATGTAAAAGAGGTGTAGTATGGCAAATAAGAGAAGAAGAAAAAGAAAACTAAAACCATTTACTAAAGTATTAATGGTATTAATACCATGCTTTGTAGTAGTAGGAGTAATCTATGGTATTGATATAAATAAAACAAATGATAATAAAACTCCAGATATTAAATTAGATACCAAGATAAATAATGATAATATAGTTAAAGATAGTAATACTCAAGATAATAATACTAGTATAGATGAAACAGAAGAAGATCCAAACGATATTTATGGAATATTAGAAAGTATAGCTAAAACAGATTACCGTTATAAAGAAGTATTAGCAAATAAAGACATATATCCTGAAAAATTATTAGAAATGCTATCTCGTAATAAAGATATGATAAGTTATATGTATGACTTTGAAGATAAAAAGGGTCATATTTATATCGATAATATTGGTAAAGTAACCAAAGGAGAATATCCATTACTATTACAATATGATAAAAAATGGGGTTATGGTATTTATGGTGATAATGTTATAGCAATAAATGGGTGTGGTCCAACATCTCTTGCTATGGTAGTAGCAGGCCTAACAGGTAAGAATGATACAACTCCTTATGATATAGCTAAATACTCATATGAAAAAGGTTATTATACCGAAGAGTGGGGGACTAAATGGGATTTAATGTCAATTGGTATAGAACCATTTGGTATAATTGGTAAAAAGATAGTTTTATCCAAACAAAACTTATATAATGAATTAAATAATGGTCATCCCCTAATAGCAAGTATGCGACCAGGAGACTTTACAACAGTAGGGCACTTTATAGTATTAACAGGTATCAAAGATGATAAAATAATCGTAAACGACCCCAATAGTAGAGAAAGAAGTGCTAAGTTATGGGAATATGATGTAATAGCTCCTCAAATAAAAGGATTATGGACTTATAGTTTAGCAAGTTAAAAGAACTAGAACCATCTAGTTCTTTTATCATAATATAAAGTATATAGTAATAACTAATATATAATAGATATGGTTGATATCTTGTTTTTAGACCCTAGGCTAAAGAAAGCACTGAAAAACTTAAGTTTACTTAAGATTGAAAGTGAAATAAAAAAGAGTCTATATAAAATAGAACTCTAAGATATCATAAATGGAGGACGTAGTCGGATTTGAACCAACGCTCAGGGAGTTGCAGTCCCGTGCCTTACCACTTGGCTATACGTCCAAAGAACATACTAATTATATCAAAAAATATAACCCTTTTCAATATATTTTATGAAAAAAAACAAAAAAAGTACAAAAATAGATGAAAAAAAATCAAAGTTATAGTATAATAGATGTACTTTGAAAGGGGAAGTATATAAAATGGAAAGATTACAGAAAAGAATAGCAACATCAGGTTATTGTTCAAGAAGAAAAGCCGAAGAACTAATACAAAAAGGATTAGTAGAAGTAAATGGAGAAGTAATAACAAAATTAGGAACAACAGTTAAACCTGGAGATATCATAACAGTAGAGGGAAATATTTTAGATAATAGCAAAGCTTATGAATATTATTTATTAAATAAACCAAAAGGAGTAGTAACCACTACTAACGATGAAAAAGGAAGAAATACAGTTATAGATTTAATTGAAACAAATACAAGAATATATCCCGTAGGAAGATTAGACTATGATACAACCGGAGCCTTAATATTAACTAATGATGGTAACTTAGCAAACTTATTAATGAGACCAGATTCACAAGTAGATAAAACTTACATAGCAAAAGTAAAAGGAATAGTTCAAATACCCGATATTCAAAAATTAAGAAATGGTATCATTATAGATGGAGTAAAAACAAAAAAAGCAAGTGTTAGACTAAAGAGTGTTGATAAAAAGAAAGAAACATCAACAGTAGTATTAACAATCCATGAAGGAAAGAATCATCAAATAAAAAAAATGTTTGAAAGTTTAGGCTATAAAGTAATTAAATTAAGAAGAGAAAAAATAGCTTTTCTAGATTTAAAAGGTTTAATGCCTGGAGAATATCGTAATTTAAGTATTAAAGAAGTAAAAGTATTATATAGTTTATGCAAAAAATAAGGTGAGGTTATGGAAGTTAAAATAATAGAAGCAAAAAACAATGAAATTAGATTGGTTGAAGACATATTATTAATTTATGTTAAAGATATTAATTTATTAAGAAATATGAATAAAGAACAATTAGTTGAATTTATGTTTAATGAAAATGAAATTGTTAAATCGCTTAGTTTTGTGAGAGAATTTAAAGATAGTATTAGAAATTGTGTTTTTGATATTATTAGTGTTAATGAATTAAGAGATCTTATTGAAAGTAAAGAGGTTCCTTTATATTCACTTATAATTAGCACTGCTACTTACTATAAAAAAATTTATTTAGCTTTAAAAAGAAATGCAATAGATGAAGTTTCTATTGAATGTTCAAAAGAAAATTTTGTTAATGTTATTTCTTTAGTTAATAATGGAACTAGAAATGTTACTATTAAATGTCATGATATTTCTTTGAAAGAATATAGTGAATTATTAAAAGATATTAATGTATCTAATAAAAATGTTAAAGTTGATTATCAGGAGGCCAATACTCCGATTAAATTAAATACTTTACATAATTTATCTTTATTTATTGGTAATATTGTTAGTGATATTAATAAATATAATTTATCTAATTTGGAGAAAATTATGTATGTTTATGATATTGTTAAGTATCGTATTTATAACAAAGATGAAGATAATTATCTAAATAATAGGGATTTAGATAAGGTAACAAGTGGAAATACAATAGTATGTTCGGGATTTAGTAATTTATTTAATGCTATTTTGATGTCTTTAGATATTAAGGCTATGCCTTTAATTTCTAAAACTGCTAATCATCAAAGGAGTATTGTTTATGTTAATGATTCTAAATATGATATAGATGGAATATATGTTTTTGATCCAACATGGGATTGTCGTAAAAAAGAAAGTGAGAATTATTATTTGGAACGTTATAATTATTTTATGATGCCTCTTAGTAGATCTAAAATTACGGCATATGATGAGATTAGTAGATTATTGGAAGCTAATGTTAAAGATATAATAAAAAAAATATATGGTTATAGTTGTAATAATGAAGAACTTATGAGTGGTGTTTTTGTTTTGAATGAGTTAGAAAATTTATTTGTTTTTGCAGAAATCGATATATTTAATGAACATGATGATAGATTATCTTCTATAATGGAAAATTATTCTAACTTAGTTAAAAAATATGATCAAAATGAATTATCTAGTACTATTTTCTTTAAATTATTATATCGAGTAAGAAGAATTGAATTTAATAATGCTGCTGTTAGTGATATTGATTTATATGATCTTATTAGTACAGTTGTATCTAGGGAACTTAGTATTAAGAGACTAGAATATGATAAAGATACTTCGCCAATAGAGAAACTTTTAGGCCTTTTTATGGTTGAAGATGATGTTAAAGAGATTATATCTAAAAATATTAAAAGTTTGGAAAGAGAAATTACTCCTAATGGGGTAGGAATAGAAAGAGATACTACTAATATTAAGCTTATTAAAACTTTGAAGAAAATAAATGAAATTAAATAGACTGTCGAATGTTTTTGACTTTCTATTTTTTTTTATTGAAAAAAATTTTAAAATATGATAATATTAGTATGAAAGTATTGGAGAGTAAGCAGGTGTCACATATGAAAAATAAAATAATAATAGTATTAAGTATCTTATTAGTAGTTATATTAATATTCGTCTTATGTAGTAATAATAACAAAAAAACTATTAAAACCGATGGCATTTATAATATAAATGTAAATGGTGATTCATCAGTTACTATCCCTTCAAAACAAACTAAAACAATCTTCTTTAAAATAAATAATAAAAGTAAAAAAGATACAAATTATAAAGTAGGATATATTGGTAGCAATGTTAAAGTAACATATGATTCTAAAGACTCTGATCCACTAGAAGGAACTATCGAAAAAGAAAGTATGAAATATATCAAATTAAAAATAGAAAATACCAGTATAGATGCCACTACTGTTACATTATATTCAATATTAGAAAATAGTACTGATACTTTACCAGAAGGAATAAAAATAATATCAGAAGAATAGAAAAGGAGCCAAACAAATATGAAGAAAAAACATCTAATAATAGTAGGAACTATTATAATAAGTGCCATAGTTATATTAGGATTATATCAAACCTTTGCTCTAAGTGGAGACATAACTAAAGATACAAGTGGTTATTATAATATTACCGTAAACGATGGGACTACTGTTAATGTACCTGCAAATAGTAGCAAAACAGTATATTATAAACTAACCAATACCAATAAAGGAACAGTTAAGTATGGTGTAGGTTATAGCGGTTCTAACATAACAGTAAAATATTACCATGATACCCAAGACCCAGTAACTGGAACAGTAGATTATGGTAAAAGTAAATTTATAAAATTGTACATTCAAAATACTGGAAGTACTGCCACAACTGTAACATTATCTACAATCTTAGGCTATGAAAAAGGTGGAGATTTAATAGTACCATCGGGATATACCCTTGTAAACGAAAAAAAAGCACTTTCCTCAAAAGAAGTATTACAAAGTTTAGAATTATCATATTCAAAAGAAACTCCTAACTTTAGTCTTACAAGTGCTGAAAACGGAACAAATGGCATATATGCTGCTGAAGATGATTTAGGAACAAGTTATTATTTTAGAGGAAATGTAACAAATAACTATGTAAATTTTGCGGGCAAAGCATGGAGAATAATAAGAATAAATGGTGATGTCACAATAAGGATGATATATGATTCACTACCTACCGAAGGGCGACGAGACTCAACTCTTCTTGTAAATAGTTCTGATTTTACGGCTCCTATGAATGATAACGCATATGTGGGATATATGTATGGAACTGCAGGTTCTTCTACATATGAAAGTACACATTCAAATAGTACTAATAGTCCTATAAAAAATGCTGTAGACCAGTGGTATGATAAAAATATAGTAAATACTGGATATGAAGACTATGTTGCTGATGCCATATATTGTAACGATCGTAGTGTATATGAAGGAACAGGAATAGGAACTGCAGAAACAGGATACATGCCAGGAAACAGATTATTAAGTAGTACTCCAACATTAAAGTGTGTTAACAAAAATGATAGATTTACAAAAAGTACTACACTAGGAAATGGGAAGCTAACAAAGAAAGTAGGCGTAGTAACTTCTGATGAAGTTATGTATGCTGGAGCAACTTCTAGTGAAAGCAATGCATATTATTTATATGAAATTCTTAATGATTCTAGTAATGGAAGTTGGACAATGAGCCCAATAGCTTTTTCTAACGGTGGTGTTTATAGTTCATGCGTATTAAATGGCGCTATTTATGCTAGCCCTGATATCTGTTACTTTACTAGCAATTATGCTGTTCCTGTAATATCTATTAAAGGAGATGCAATAATAAGTGGAACCGGAACATCAAATAATCCATTTAAGGTAGAATAATAAAAGAAAGCATACATAATGTATACTTTCTTTTATATCATGTATAAAGAATTATCATCTTGATATATATTTGAAGAATTACCTATCTTTTGTTCTAATAATTTAACTCTATTTTCTAGATTAGATATTTTATTATTAATTTCAAATATAGGATTATTTTGATTCATATTCATTTGTGGTAACATACCATTATTTAACATAGCTCCAGGAGGCATTTGATAGCCGTAGTTGGCATAAGCCATATTACCAGGAAAATTTTGATAATAACCTCCATACATCATATCTCTTTCTGTCATAATTTATTCCTTTCTTTCTACTTTATTATATGCAAAACATAAAAATAGTGATATAATACTAAGTAGGTGAAATTATGAGATTAAAAAACATTAAAGGAGCAAGTGAAAAAATACTTGAAGGAAAATACTTTATAAGTAATCCAAAAGATTATCGAGGAAAGTGGAATAAATTATTTAATAATAATAATCCTATCTATATAGAAATAGGTATGGGTAAAGGAAATTTTATCATAAAGAATGCTATATCTAATCCTAATATAAACTATATAGGAATAGAAATGTATGATTCAGTTATCTTAAGAGCGGTAGAAAAAACAAACAAATTAGAATTAAATAACTTATATTTAATTCGTATGGATGCACGTTTAATTGAAGAAGTATTTGATAAAGAAATAGATTTAATATACTTAAACTTTTCCGATCCATGGCCAAAAGAAAGACATACTAAGAGAAGACTTACTAGTCCTAGATTTCTAGCTAGATATGATAGTATATTTAAAGATAAGAAACATATTATAATGAAGACTGATAATATAGATTTATTTAATTATTCAGTAGAATCATTAAAAGAATATGGATATAATATAAATGATATAAGTAATGATTTACATAGTTATAAAGATAATATCATTACTACAGAATATGAAGATAAGTTTACTAGTAAAGGAATCAAAATAAATTATTTTGATGCTAGTAAGAATTAGGAGGTATATATGAAAGTATTTAATAAATTAGATATAAATCCCACGAATATGAACCTATATATGGAAGCAGTAACTCATTCATCATTTACTAATGAGAATCCAAGTTATCCAGATTATGAAAGATTAGAGTTTCTAGGAGATGCCGTATTAGAAATAATCATAAGTGAATATTTATATAAAGAAAGACATTTAGAAGAAGGAACAATGACTAGAATGAGAGCTTCTTATGTATGTGAAGAAGCATGTGCTACATATGCAAAAGAAATAGGATTAGACTTAGATATAAGAGTAGGAATAGGTGAAGAAATAAATCAAACCATTTTAGCCGATGTCTTTGAAGCCTTTGTAGCAGCTCTTTATCTAGATCAAGGGTTTGAATTTACTAGAAGTTTTGTATTAAATATAATTTTAAAATATATTGAAAAAGAAGTAGATTTCTTACATGATTATAAAAGTACATTACAAGAACTAGCACAAACAGTAAAAAAATCAATTATCTATGAAGTAGTAGATGAAGAAGGTCCTGCTCATAATAAAAAATTTACTTCCATAGTTAAAGTAGATGGAATCATTATGGGAAGAGGAACTGCTGGTAGTAAGAAAGCATCAGAACAAGAAGCCGCTAAAGACGCATTAAGTAAAAGAGCAGGTATAAAGTAGGAGGAAAAAATGAAAATAACAAAAGTAGTAGTAGGATTATTAGAAGAAAATTGTTATGTCTTAGAAAAAGATAAACAAGTCATAGTAGTAGATCCAGGTGATGAATACGAAAGAATAAAGAAAGTAATAGGTCGTAAAAAAGTAGCAGGAGTTTTAATAACCCATAATCATTTTGATCATGTTGGAGCTTTAGAAGAATTTGACCAAAGTCTAGTATACAAATATGATAATTTAGAAGAAGGGGAACATACTATAGGACCATTTAATTTTGAAGTAATATATACTCCTGGTCATACTAAAGATTCAGTAAGTTATTATTTCAAAGAAGATAATATTTTATTTGATGGTGACTTTGTCTTCTGTTTAGGTATTGGTAGATGTGATTTAGATGATGGTGACTATAAAGAAATGATGCGTAGTATCGAAAAAATAAAGAAATATCCTAAAGATATGATAATATGTCCAGGACATGGTAATCATACAACATTAGAGTATGAGATGGAAAGAAGCTTATATTTCAAAAGAGGAAATAATGAATAAAGTAGTAGAATTACTTATAAAAAATAATAAAACCATTAGTACTATGGAATCATGTACCGGAGGAGCTCTAGTAAATGCTATTACTAATATACCAGGAGCAAGTGAAGTACTTAAATTTAGTGCTATAACATATTCTAATGAATATAAAATAAAACTAGGGGTAGATAGTAAAATAATTGATAAATATACGGCACAATGCGCAAAAAGCACAAATGAATTTACATTTATTTCCAATTCACTTTAAAACGTGACAAAGTTGTTGCACAAAGGTTGACGTGTAAGATGAAATCCCATATAATTACCGATACATCCCAGAAGAACAGGCATAAAGTGGGGAAAACTCTCCACAATGGCACTTGGGAGCGGATGCAGTTTACCGCTCTGAAATGGATTTACGAGGCAGTACGCTTCGGGAA
>OLNM01002504.1_pt1 | contig 11441 bp, 15 predicted proteins | sample 1672391 | NCBI WGS metagenome assembly OLNM01 (sample SAMEA3136680, study PRJEB25190) | human gut metagenome | reverse complement strand
ACGAAGAAGTTAATATTTACGACTTAACGGATTGTGATATAGTTCGTAAACAGTGTGAAAATGATTGTATTGGTGGCGGAGCATTTTTAAACACAACTAAGTAATACATATAAATATTTGAAAGGCTATTCGAGGAAAATCGAGTAGCCTTTCGTTGATATATCTTGATGTGAATTGAGAAAAAGTATAAAAGGAGATGTAAAATATGATAGTTTTAGAAACAGTAAATTTGAAAAAATATTACGGAGTAGAACCCAACATTACGAAAGCACTGGACGGAATAAATTTTACCGTTGAGAAAGGAGAATTTGTGGCTATCGTTGGTACATCAGGAAGTGGTAAATCAACTTTGCTAAATATGATTGGTGGATTGGATAGACCTACATCAGGGATAGTAAAAATTCAAGGGAAAAATTTGCTAGAATTAAATGATGAGCAACTCACAATATTTCGAAGAAGAAATATTGGCTTTATTTTTCAAAATTATAATTTATTGCCGATGTTGAATGTTTATGAGAATATTGTTTTACCAATAGAACTAGATGGAAAAAGTGTTGATCAGGAATTTTTGAAGGAGATTATCAGTATCCTTGGTCTGGAAGAAAGAATTAATAGCATGCCGAATATGTTATCTGGCGGACAGCAGCAGCGTGTTGCGATTGCAAGAGCCTTGATTACGAAACCAGCAATTATACTTGCAGATGAACCGACAGGAAATCTTGATAGTAGAACTAGTCAGGATGTATTAGAATTAATTCAAAACACGAGTAGAAGATTTGAACAAACTGTGGTAATGATTACACATAATGAACATATTGCAGGTCTGACTGAAAGAATAGTGCAGATAGAAGACGGAAAATTTCTTAGAACTGGGGCTGATAGGAATGAAAAGTACAGCAAATAAAATGGTAGTAAAGAATATTGTAAGAAGAAATATTCAATTTGAGAAACGAAGAAATATCATGATAATAATTGCAATAGCACTTGCATCATTTTTAATCTGTTTTTCAGGATTAATAGTTACTTCGTTGATGGAAGTACAAAAAAAACAGATTCAGGATACATACGAAGCAGTATATATGAATGTTTCTGAGGAAAAATTTTTGAATCTAAAAGAAGAAGTAGGATTTGAAAGAGTAGGGCAATATTATATTGTTGGAGATATGCCATCGAGTGAAAAATATACTGCTACTTATTTTTACATGAATCAGCCAATGCTCTATATGATGAGAAATCAGATGGGCTTATCCAGTGGAGAAGTTCCAAAGGAAGAAAATCAGATTGCTGTATGCAGAAACTGGCTAGAGAAATATGAAAAAAATAAAAAGATAGGAGATAAAATTACTTTAAGCACAGAGAAATTATCTGGAGAATATACGATTTCAGGAATTCTTGATATGGAATCCAGTGGAGAAACATTTCCATTTTTAATATCTTGGGAAAAACTGAAAAATTATAAAGAATATGACGAGAACTCCAATATGATTTATGTACATGTGAAAGAGAAGAATGCTACAGATATAAAAGAATACTGTAGAGAGATTGCTGAAAAATATAATTTACCAGTAGCATTTAACAACCAATATTTTCGTTATGTTAATCGAGTGATTTCAGCAGATCAGTTAGGTGTTTTAGGTATATTTATAGGACTTGTTTTTATTGGAAGTTATACAGTCATTAAAAGCATCTTCCAAATTTCTATTATTAATAATATACGAAATTATGGTCAACTTAGAACAATAGGGGCAACTCAAAAACAGGTTAAAAATGTTGTTAAAAGAGAAGGAAGATTCTTAGGATTTATAGGTATCTTATTCGGTATCATGTTGGCAATGCTTTGTTCGTTAGTAATATTAGCAAAAGGAGTTAATATTACAAATTACATTGCGTGTGCAATTATGACAGTAATTGTTTGCAGTATTATTGTGAATGTATCTATAAAGAAGCCAGTTAAAATAGCAATGAAGGTTTCACCAATTGAAGCTGTAAGAGTTATGATAACTGATAATTTAAAAACAACTGTACAAAATAAATATAGAAAATTCACTCCGATATCTTTGGGTATAATGAACTTTAAGAGAGAACCAAAAAAAGTATGGAGTGTTGTTATATCATTGAGTCTTGGAGGAATTATTTTATTAGCGGTATCATCAGCTTTACTTTTGCAATCTCCGGAACGGATGGCACAATACTATTTTGGTAATGTCGATTATAAATTATATATTGACTCAGATAAAGAGCATACGAAATTATTGTATTCAGGAAATCCACTTAATGAAAATTTAAAGCAGGAGATTAGTAAAATTTCAGGTGTAAGAAACATACAAACGCTAAGAAAATCGGCAACTTTTACTTTCCAATATAAAAACGAAGACGGAAGAGGCATGTGTGATATGCTTACAGAGAAAAATAAAAACGAAATTAAGGAATCGTTAATTGTGGGAAAATTGCCAGAAAATTCACAAGAAGTGCTGGTAAAAAGCGGTTATCAAGATTTCGGGGAAGAAGTAAAGGTAGGAATGCAGTTTGAAATATCATTTGGGAAAGAAAAAATACCGGTAAAGGTATCAGGTATTTTTCAATCATCTAAAGCACCAGTTTCAGAAGGAAATGGACATGGAGGATTTGATGCGGCTATGATGTATATGTCTGAAGCTGCATTTACAAAATTACTTCCTGGAATTAAAAATTATGATTATACATGGGGAATTACAGTTAGTCCTAAAGAGCAGAGTAATATTGAAGAGAAACTTGAAAATATAATCATACAGAATCAAGATATTAAGATAGAGAGCTTGCATGGTAGAGTAGAAAACTATAGGTCAGCCAATACTATATATACAATTTTGCAAGTAGCCTCTGTTTTGATTTTTTTGTTTGGAGTAATCAATATGATCAACACAACACTGTCAAATCAATTATTTAGAAGACGTGAATATAGTGTTTTACGGTCTATAGGGTTGACAGAAAAACAACTTTATAAAGTTATTATCTGTGAAGGTATGTGCTATTCTATCTTATGCATTTGCGTAACACTGCTAATGGGAACTCCTATTGCAATACTAATTTGTCGTCAAATGAGTATAGGGTGTTATGGGAAAGTGGTAGAATATTCATTTCCATTTTTTTATATGAGCATATATGTATTTGTACTTCTGTTAATACAGGTTATATTATCTATTTACCAAATAAGAGAGCAGAAGAAAAAATCAATCATTGATCAACTAAGAATGGAATAATTATCCAAATAGAAAGAAAAAAATGCAATCTGTACATAAAATATGGAAATGAAATTTTAAAATATTATACTTATGTTATCAAAAAAATATTAACAGGAAGGAGGAAAGTGGGATGAAAGAGCAAAGAGAAGACCAAGAGACAAGAGAACTCTTTATTGCAGAAGTAAGCATTTATACGGATGAATGTGGCGAGATACAATTTCATTGTTTAAATGATTGCTTGGGCGGAGGTGCTTGGCTCAATATTGAATACTAATAACAATTGAATAAGTTTATACAGAAAGGAAAAAAGACATGGAAGAAGAGAGAAAAGCAAAAAATTGTGAACTGGATATAGAAGAAGTGAATGTATATACAGATGATTGTGGAGTAATAAAATATGAATGTCTACATGACTGTATGGGGATTAATGCAATGATTTCTCCATGGGAATAAAATATAAATGATGAACAAGGCGGTGATATTATTATGAAAGAGGCAAATTTGGAAAAGCAGGAATTACAGAAAGAAGAAGTGAATGTATATGACGTAAATTGTAATCAGGTACGTTATGAGTGTGTTACAGATTGTATTATGGCTACTTGTTTTTTTAGCTGTGATCAGTAAGAAGTGAAGTTTGAAATATAAGCAGAATCGTCTATTATTTAATAGGATTCTGCTTATATTAAATAAGAAATCCACATATATCCAATTCCATATATTGTCTTAATATAATGATGATTTTCAGTATCAATTCTTTGCCGTATACGGCAGATCATACTATTCAGAGAAGTTTCTTCTACGTAATTTCCATTTCGATCCCATAGAGAATATAAAAGATGTTGTCTGGTTAAAACGGTGTTTGAATTTAAAGAAAGTAGTTTGAGTAGTTTAAATTCCAATGGAGTAAAAGAAGTAACAGCACCTTCAATCACTGCGGTCAAGGAGTCAAAATTTAAAGTTATGTGGCTGTCTTCGTACTTTGTGGCTAGACGATAGTTGGTAAATAAGATATTCAATTTTTTCAGTAAAAGTGCTGGTGATGAGAGGGTCGAATATAAATGGTCGTCAGCACCAGATTCATAGAAATCCAAAATAATTTGTTCTGGAATATTGGTAGGGCATAAAAACAGAACAATGATGTTTGGGTAGCATTGTTTTGCAGTTTTACTTATGGTAAGACTGTATTTATGTAACATTGTGAAATCCAAGATCAAAGCATTATAAGAGTTAAACGGTATGCTGCTAATTTGCTTTGGTACGATGGAAATAACATCGGTGTGATAATTTTGTTTTAAGATATTCTCCAGATTTTCCCCTAAGATGGATGGGTTGCCAACAAATAATAGCTTTTTCATAAGCACTTCTCCTCCTCTATAAGCACTAGTATATTTAAAAGAAAAGAAATTACTATATTGTTTGTATAGATTGACTTTTTTTCGGCATAGATATATAGAAATTGAGATAGTAATACTACGATATACCGCGATACATGGTAGTAATACTCTTAAATGAAGTAAAACATAGGCGTATTTAAGTGTAAAATGATTGTATCGGGAGGTGTACGCTTGTGAATCGAATATCTGAATTAAGAAAAAAATTAGGCCTGACTCAGACAAGGCTTGGGGAAGAAATAGGAGTCAGTCAGCAGACAATTAGTAAGTATGAAAAGGTAGACGAGAATATTTCTGGTGATATGTTGCTTGCATTATCCAAATTCTTTAAAGTCCCAGTTGATTATATATTGAGAAAGGATGAAGAGGAACAGCAGAGAGAGCAGGATAATAAAAGAGAAATTATGGAGTTGTATAGAGATATGGACCAGTACAATAGAGATACCTGGATTATTATAGGAAAGCGTTTATTGGGCGGTCAGTTACACAAATACAATGAAGATAGTATCATAGAAAAAAGGCTAAAGGAATAATTTAATAAGATTTCTGCAATAATTCGGCTGTATACTTAAAGTATAACGATAAATGATATGAGGAGGCAGAGAATGGGAGAATTATTATACTTTAAGAATTGTGAGGAAAGAAAAGAACAGAGGAATTGTTAAAGAAATATTGGCCGGAAGCGTCCTTTGTAGTCATGTGATTAGATATGCAAAATATATTAGAAGAAAGAGTTCATTTCGGAAAATGGGATATTGAATTTAAAAAGAAAAGGATGATTTATGATGGAACGGAAATTGTAATTACTGATCTACAATGGGATATTTTAGAATTTTTGATGAGTGATTCAGAGTTGAGTTTTTCGATTAAAGAAATTGCATACGCTACGAACATTGAAGTGTACGAAGCCCAAATATATGTAGAAGAGTTGTTAAAAACAATAAAGGAACAAACGGGTTCTGCAATAGTACAAAAGAATGAAGAAAGATACTCATTTGTGGAAATTACAAATTAAGTGATGGAGAAAAAGCAGTGGATTTACACTGTTTTTTTTATGTGGAGAATGATAGTAGTATCAATACTGCCATGAAGGTGTAAGCGATTAAATAACCAGTCTTGCTAATATTTTGATTTAATCAGATGGATATGTTATTTCATAGAAGAATAGCAAAGTCATTTGGTTTAAAGATAAAACCAACCGGACAGAAAAAAGTACAATGTAGACAAAAAATATAGTAATCATAGTAAAGATATTTTATGTTATTGACAAATATGAAATATTGATACAAAGGAGAATTTACTATGGAGAAAAGATTATTTACCTCAGAATCAGTAACAGAAGGACATCCGGACAAAATGTGTGATGCTATATCAGATGCCATATTGGATGCTCTTATGGAGAAGGATCCGATGAGCAGAGTGGCCTGTGAGACTGCAATTACAACTGGTATGGTATTAGTAATGGGAGAAATTACGACTAATGCATATATAGATATGCAGCAGGTGGTAAGAGAAACAATCAAAGAAATTGGTTATGATAATGGAGACTATGGATTTGATGCACATACCTGTGCCGTCTTAACAGCAATTGATGAGCAGTCAGCAGATATTGCTTTGGGCGTGAATAAGGCATTGGAAGCAAAAGAACACAAAATGTCAGAAGAAGAGCTTGATGCAATTGGTGCTGGGGATCAGGGTATGATGTTTGGTTATGCATGTGATGAAACGAACGAATTTATGCCATATCCAATCTCACTGGCACATAAATTGACTCGTCAGCTTACTCAAGTCCGTAAAGATGGTATATTGAAATATTTAAGACCGGACGGTAAGAGCCAGGTTACCGTAGAATATGACGAAGCAGGTATTCCGCACCGGCTGGATGCAGTGGTTCTGTCAACACAGCATGATCCAGATGTGACACAGGAGCAGATCCACGCTGATATAAAAAAATATGTATTGGAACCGATTATTCCAACAGAACTGGTAGATGAGAATACAAAATTTTTCATCAATCCAACAGGGCGTTTTGTCATCGGTGGTCCTCACGGAGATAGTGGTGTAACAGGACGCAAGATTATTGTAGATACATACGGTGGTATGGCACGGCATGGCGGCGGAGCTTTTTCTGGAAAAGACTGCACGAAAGTAGATCGTTCTGCATCTTATGCTGCTCGTTATGTTGCGAAGAATATTGTGGCCGCAGGTCTGGCAAAAAAATGTGAAATTCAGTTGTCTTACGCAATTGGGGTAGCGCATCCGACCTCTATTATGGTAGACACCTTTGGAACTGGGAAAATTTCAGATGAGAGTCTGGTGGAGATGATAAGAAAAGAATTCGATTTGCGACCAGCAGGAATCATTCAGATGTTGGATCTTCGCCGACCAATCTATAAGCAGACAGCAGCCTATGGACACTTTGGAAGAAATGATCTCAACCTTCCATGGGAGCGCTTAGACAAGGTAGAAGAACTGAAAAAATATTTGAAATAATTTACGTAGGGGGGAAGCGTATGAGAAGATACAAAAAGCAAATCTCAAGAATTGTAACGATTGCGATGCTGTTTGCATTTCTGGTAGGAAATTCTAATATGGTACATGCTATGGATACAACACAAATAAGATATGCGAGTAAATATATCACAGTGAAAGGGAATAAGATGCATCTTGCTTTGTATGGAAAATTGGATGCAAGTGGAGAAAAGTTTGCAGATGAAGGAAAAACTACATTGGTGATGCTGCCGGCTCTGGGCGTTCCATCACCCCATATCTATTTTAAACCTCTGGCAGAATCTTTGGATGAGAGTTTTAATGTAGTGATTGTGGAGCCATTTGGATATGGACTTAGTGATGGTGCATTGACAGATCGAACGGTAGATAATATCAACAGCGAAGTGAATGTTGCACTGGACACCATGGGAATTGAGCAGTGTGTATTGCTGGTACATTCGATTTCTGGAGTATATGGACTCAATTTTGTACAGAATTATCCGGAAAAAGTAAAAGGTTTCATTGCTGTTGATAATACGGTGTATGATGAAGAGCTGGCAGAGGCTATGGAAATGGAAAAGAAATATATGCTGCAGGGAATTGATGAATTTCAGAAAATTAAGAATTCTTTTTCTTCTTTGGAAGAATTCCAGACTGCATTGAAAACAGATCCGGATAAATATGGGGCAGCATTACCACAGGTTTCCGGGTATACTTATACGGAAAGTGATAGGGAGGAATACATTCAGGCATATTCTTTGAGCAACAATGATACGATTAGAAGTGAAGTAAATGGGATGGACCAATCATTACTTTCTATAAAGAATAAAAAATTTCCATCGGCACTTCCTGTATTAACCATGATTTCTTCAGAGAATGTACAAAATGTTCCGGCATGGGAGACTGCTCATAGAAACCAACTGGATTTAGAATCTGGTAATCACCAGCTATATATTGTAAATGGAGGACATTATATCTGGTATACCAATTTAACACAGGTTGTGCAGCTTATCAATGAATGGAGAATGGAGAACCATTTTTAAAAGGAATCCGTGTGAAACATTTTCACATAAGAGAAAAACAGAAGGGAAGTGTAGCTTGGGGAAAGTAACTATTTCAACTGTATTGGGATACAAAGAATATGTAGTGGAAAATATAAAAAGCATTCTAGGAGAGGATGAAGAAAATTCCGATTTTAGGATTTATCCGGATTATCATAAGATTTATAGAGGGCAGACGGAGATCGTCTTAACGAAAGCAGAATATGAATTGTTTATGCTTTTGTCAGGGAGACCAGGTGTGATATTTACTAAAGAAAAAATTTTTGAGATTCTTTATAACGAGGAATTGCCAGAAAGCATTGATAATATTGTGTACTGTCTGGTATCCAGTATGAGAAAGAAAATTGAACCGGAGTTAAAGCAATGCCGCTATATTAAAACAGTGAGAGGTGTAGGATATAAGTTTGAAGGAAAAAAGATGGACATCTTTCCAGAATAGTTGATCTGAAGACAGAGGGAATTTTTTAAAACCTCTGTCTTTTTTTGTTGCTTTTTTATGCCATCTTGCGTACAGAAGTAGTGAAAGTCACCTCCCAAAAAGTATGCTTTTTGATGGGAGATGTAATAGGCTATTTTTTTATTTCCAAAAAGTATATAAGAAAGTTTTGAGATATGCCAAAATATTTTAAGACTTTTTGGGAATGTATAAAGGGGGATACGTATGGCATATTATGGGTATCACAGAATCAGTACTAAGGAACAACACTTGGACCGAGGTATTATAGAAATAAAGAGGTTCTGTGAAAATCAGAAAATTAAACTGGAAAGTATTTTTACAGATAAGATAACCGGTAAAAATTTTGACAGACCACGTTATACCGTTCTTGTGGAAGAGGTTTTACGGGTAGGGGATACCCTGATTATTACAGAGCTGGACAGACTTGGCAGGAACAAGCAGGAGATTTTAAAGCAGCTACGTTTTTTAGAAGAAAAAGGGGTTCGGGTAATGGTATTGGAACTTCCTACCACGTTGTTTGACCTGTCTCAGATGGAAAATAATCTGGCAAAGATGATGATAGAAACAATCAATAATATGATGATTGAACTCTATGCATCCATGGCACAGGCAGAGATGGAGAAAAAGGAGAAGCGACAAAAGGAAGGTATGGAGGCAAAAAGGCTTCGGGGTGAATGGGATGAAGTAGGAAGACCACGGGCTATAGAACAGGAAAAGTTTAACCAGGAATTTATGAGGGTGGTACAAAAGAAGGTAACACCGACACAACTGCAGCGGGAGTTGGGGTTAACTTCTTCTACCTATTATCGGTATCGGAAAAACTTTTATGAAATTTTTCCGGAATTTCTTCAATCTGTATAGAGATGAGGTAATTACTAAGTAAAAGAAAAATTTAAGGAGGCAGATATTATGAGTGAACACAGAGAAGGTACATTGTTTTATGATACTGAAACAGGGAGGTATGATATACGTTTTGATTTGGAATCTTTTTATGGAGGACTACATTGCGGGGAATGTTTTGATGTAAAGGTGAAAAATGTTTGGGTTCCGGTCCGAATTGAAATGGGAGATGACTGGTATCTGGTTGGACTGAACGTGTCGAGATTAGATGGATTGAGAGTACGTATGTAAATAGGAGGATAAGCCTGATGAGGGGAAGTGCAATGAGAGAAAGTGTTACGGATGTTCGCATTATACTGGAATGCTTACAGGAAGCATATCAAATGGAAGGAGATATGGTACGGTCCGGGAAAAATATTCATGCGACTATGATATATCCATTTGTCCGTATGCTGCAGGAAAAGTGTAGAGATTTAACAGAGGAACAGATACATAAGGCACTTTGGAAAGAATATGAGATTTCAGGGGCAGACAGGATGTTTGTGGAGAGGGCTTCAAAGATTTTAGAGCCATACGAAGGAGAATCTGAAGATGAGAAATAGTACAATGGAATATAAAGTAAATCAAGCCTATGAAGAACTAAAGCGTTTAATACAGTGGAATCCGGATAGTGAAGAAAAATTTTTACAGAAAATGGTATGTTTATTGTTACCTGGACAAAGAAAATGTTGGTCAGAGGCTATCCGTGATTTGAGGCAATCTTTTGAAGCTGAGCAGGGGATGATATTTGTTGAAAAATACAGAGGAAAACTGGAATGGCTGAATAGCATATCTTTGGCAGAACTACAAAGAAAGATAGGAGAAATTTATTTTGTTGATCATTACAAGATGATAGCAGATCAATTCCTATATAAAAAGGATTTTGAAACTTCCTTATTTTTGAGAATTGCAATGGAAACAGGGATAAGAAGTGCAGATATTCCATGTATAGAATGGTCCTGTATGCATGGAAAAACTATTATTTTGGAAGAAACCAAAAGAGGAGATTTGTATAAAAAAGTTAATGGAACGTTTCCTAAGATTTCAACTCAGTCGTTACGGATTATGAAGTTATTGCACAGGAAGCAAGGGAAAATATTCACAAAATCAAACGAGTACTATGTTCGCAAAATTTCTTGTGCTTGGGGAATGCCTGGGTTTCGTATCCATAGTTTTCGGGATTATAGGAGAAAGATAGAAATGGGAATTACAGCAGGAGTACAAGTTCCAAGGATCATTCCATTATAAAGAATAGGCTGGATTGGAAAACGTTATAGGATGCTATATGAGCTGCTGTTGCAGTTCTAGTGAGTTTCAATAAAAATACGCAAATATAGTATTTGCGTATTTTTTATTGAAATTACAAATATATTTGCAAATAGATTGAATTATAAATAAAAACAATAAAATAAACGCAAATATAAACTTTGCGTTTATTTTATTGTTTTTGTAGGTGCTATGTGATATACTACGAAAAGAAAGTAGGTGTAGTATGAATAGCAAAACAGCATTAGAAAAAAAATACGAGATAATCAAACAAAATCTTGGGAATCAAACTACCTTTTATACAGATGAAGTAATTCCCCTTTTCCCGGAGTTAAAAAAGTCTACTTTATATTGGAATCTTTCTAAATTAGTAGAGGCGGGTTACATTAAGAGAGTGCGAAACGGTGTATTTTCCTTCAATGATTTGAAAGGCAGACAGGGAATTATTTTATGTGAAACAGCCCAAAAATTGAAAAATTACATGGATGAGCTGGGATTTTATTATTATATATCCGGTTTGGATATTTTGGCAAAATATATGTTACACATACCAGAACAATATCCTGTCATTGCATTTATTGAAAAAGCAGCAAAAGAGGAAATATATAACAATTTATTAGCAGAAGGATTTGAGGTGATAGAACCACAATACACGAAAAAAATGTATGAAGATGCT
>OLNM01002500.1_pt1 | contig 11450 bp, 6 predicted proteins | sample 1672391 | NCBI WGS metagenome assembly OLNM01 (sample SAMEA3136680, study PRJEB25190) | human gut metagenome | reverse complement strand
ATACGGGCGCACACTCACCCGCGGGTCGTCCTCATAGAGCGAGGCGATGGCGGCCACGCGCTCCTTGTCCTGTGGGTAGCGCTCGTAGAACTGAGTCGTCTTGCGCACCATGCGCGGGAAGGTATGCTCGTACACTTCAGCGGCGTCGGCCGGCACGTGCGGGATGCCGCCGGTGGTGAAGCTGGCGATTACGCCGGCCGGGAACAGGGACAGTGTGGTCAGGGTCAGGAAGCCGCCGTAGCTTTGGCCCATCGTCACCCACTTGCGGCCACCGAATTCGGTCAGGCGCAGATGTTCGAAGTCACGCACGATGGAATCGGCAAGGAACTTCTTCAGATAGTCGGCTTGGGCTCGTGCGCCGGCCGCGGCATCATCGTCGTGCGCGGCGGCGATGCGGGCCATGGCGTGCGTGTCCACACGCGAGGAGCGGCCGGTGCCGCGCTGATCGGGCAGAATCACGCGGAAATGCTTGGTGGCCTCTTCAATCCAGCCATCGGAGGTCGGGCTGTTCAAACGCGGGCCGGCACCGCCGGGACCGCCTTGCAGGAAGATCAGCAGCGGCAGGTCGTCATGCACATGTTCGGGAGAGGTGACCACACGGTAGAACAGGCTGATCGATTCGCCATCGAACCCATGACCGGGCTCGTGACCCGTCCAATCCAACGGCACCTTGATGGAACGATCCTCAATATGCAATCCGGGCACGTAGTATTCGCTCAGCAACGTCATGCATTCACCTTTCCCTTGGCATCATCGGCATGTTCAATGCGGGTAGTGACTTTTTGATGGCTTCCATCTCACCCACATGCGGAGACAACCTTACCTCACAAAAGCGGCTTTATCTTACCGCTATTTCATTCCTGCGCATGATGGCGTCACAGCATATCTGGCGCTAGGGTGGAACGTATGTCGAATCTCAAGCAGCGTCTCTTGTCATGGATGCATGGCCATGTTTTCGCCGGCGATCTCATCATCACGCTTGTTATAGGTGTTCTGCTGTTCGGCGTGACCGGCAGCATCACCTATAATCCGGGATTGCTGTTTGACCTTAAGCCTTCCACGCAGATGGCATGGGAAGCGGCAATGCTTATTCCGCTGCTAATCCGTCGATGGTGGCCGCAGACCGGAGCGTTGCTCTGCGTGGCATTGACCTTGGCGCATCTCATATTCGGCCCTTGCCTGTTGGGCGCCGATATTCTGGCATTGTTCATGCTGTATTCAGTGATCGTCTACGGCAATCCCAAAAACACGAAAGCCTTCATTATTCTGGCGTTGACCATCGGTCTTCTGGCTTCGGCGCTGGTGGCATGGACCATGACCAATGGACCACTGCTCACCGGAGGCAAAGTGCATACATGGAGCAGCTGGAATGACCCAAATCCAAATGGCGTTATGGTCACGGAAGACACTCTCGGCTCCATCTACACAGGAACATCCATGTCGGAAGTCGCCGACATGATGGCGCAGTACATGCTGGTACTGACGCCGATTTTCGAAGTATGCATTATTTCCACCGTCATTGTAGCGTTCTGGCAGCGTGCCCGTCTGACAACCATTCGCATGATGCGAGAACGCAATGAGGCAATCGCCGCGCGAGACCAGAATGAACGCGATATCGCCGCGTTGGCGGAACGCGCACGCATCGCACGTGACATGCACGATGTGGTGGCGCATACCCTGTCAATCATCATCGTGCAGTCTGATGGCGGTCGCTATGCAGGCACGCATGATCCCGCGGTAGCCAGAAACACCATGGAGACGATTCGACACGAATCGGAACGCGCACTGCATGACATGCAACGTCTTCTGGGAGTATTCGGGGGTTCACCGCACGCCGATTATAACGATATCGGCAATCTTGTGGAACAAGCGCAAAACGTCTCCCCCGACATTCGAATCCGACGGAATATCACTGGCACCGCCAGCCCAGAACAACTCGGCGAACAAGCCTCGATAGCTTCCTACCATGTAGTGCAGGAGGCGCTGACAAATATCCGCAAGTATGCGGGGCCGCACGTCGATGTGCATATTAAAGAGTTATGGAACAACGGTTTGCTCACTTTGACCATCACCGACAATGGTCATGGCGCGGCGGCCAATATCGACGGGCATACGCCAGGTTACGGCCTGCTGGGCATGAAAGAACGCATCGAATCGGCCGGAGGCTCGTTGCAGGCTGGCCCTCAACTCGGCGGAGGCTTCGAAGTCATGGCCACCCTGCCTTACGGCGGTAAAGAACAGGTGACAGAAGAAACCGGCGAACAGTATGCATCGGAACAGTCCGAATCGTGCAACACAACTGCCATATCCAGCAAAGCGAAACTATCCGACGAAACAATCGCACCTCACACAGTCGTCAACATATCGGCGCGAATCCCAGATCAGCCATCGGAGCAAACGCAGGAAACCAACCAACCAACCGGTCGCGATCATCGTTCGAATGCCCTGCAACATTTGCGCATCACCGCACCCAATCTGCATGATTTGCTCAAATCGTTGAAACTGAAATCCGTAGAACTTGCAAATACATCCAATTCGCGAGGGCTGAATTGGGTGGAACGCGTTTCCGCGTGGACGCAGCACCATTATGCGCTCATGGATTCCGTTGGTGCCGTGGCATTGGTCATGCTGCTGAATCGCATGTCGGTTACGCTCTTTTTTGATAGTTCACCTCAGGCGCAGCTCTCTCATGCGATCGCCGCATGCTGCTTGCTGGCGCTGGCTCTTCGACGCAGGTTCCCCGAGACTTGCGCGCTTATTGTGTTCGTATTGTCAGTTGTGCAATTGGTGTTTTTGGGATCGATTGAGGTTGGACATATCGTAGCGTCGCTGTGTGCGCTGTATTCAACCGTATTGTATGGGCGTGAACACGCATGGCGTTGGACCGGTCTTGCCGCCGCTACCTGTTCGGTGCTGATGGGCTTGAAAATCGCGGCTGATCAACACGGATACACTACCTTGTTCGGCGCCATCGCCGCTTTTGCAGGCTTGACGAAACCGGTTTCAGTCACGTCAAGTAATACGGCGGCGTTCTTTACCGGCGTTATGTATACGGTTGCAGTGCTGATGCTGTGCGCCGGCATTATGGCGTGGGCACGTTGGGCTCGTTCCAGTGATTCAAACGCACTGGTGTTGCAGGCGCGAGAGGAAGTGCTGGTGGCCGAGCAGGAGAAGCAGCGTATTCTCGCGGCGAATATGGAACGTGACCGTATCAGTGCCAGCATTCAGGCTGAAGTCACCGCCACGTTGAACAGCGTGATTAGTCAAGCCGTCGATGGTATCCGCATGCTGGATAGCGCCGAAGCACAAGGCAAAGAGCCTACCGCCGACGAGATTTCCGCAGCGTTCAAAGCCATTGGAGAACAGGGGCGCGCCGCACTTAAGCGTATGCGCGAACTGCTTGGTGTGCTTCGTGAGACTGGTTTCAGCGATGACGCTCATGCCGGTAGCGCGAGCGAACTGCAGTTGAGGCCCGCTGCACCGCTGGAAGAGCAGCTGCAGCGCGCGTCTCGATAGCCGGTTCAAGTTTTTCAGGGAGATTTAAGGGTTTGTTTCGCGCTGTGAGCGGAACAATGCCGATAAGGTGGAGAGTATGAGTGAAGAACAGAAGATTCGTGTGGTCATTGCCGATGATCAGGAATTGGTACGTGCCGGTTTCGCCATGGTGATCGGCTCCCAACCTGATATGGCGGTCGCGGCACAGGCTCGCGATGGCGCGGAAGCCTTGGCGTTGGCGGAAACGCTGCATCCTGACGTGGTGTTGATGGATGTGCGTATGCCCGGCATGGACGGTATCGAGGCGACTCGGCAGATCAGTGCATTGCAGCATCGCTTCGCTGCCGATGGAACGCAATCAGAAGTCGCCCGTACCAAAGTGATTATTTTGACGACATTCGATTTGGATGAATATGTTATGGCTGCGATCACTGCCGGAGCTTCCGGTTTTCTGCTGAAAGATACGGAACCGGAAACGTTGTTGAATTCGATTCGCACGGTTTTTCAAGGTAATGCGATTATCGCACCGTCCGCCACGAAACGTCTTATCGAAAAAATGATGGAAGGCGATTTCATGGCTGCGAATGTTGGCACACATGGAAATTCCACTGCTTCTTCCACTTCTGATTCGACGTACACCGATCCGGAATTAGATGAACTGACTGATCGTGAGCGCGAAGTGCTTATTGAGATCGCGCATGGATTGTCGAATCAGGAGATTGCCGACAAGCTTTTCATCAGCCTGCCGACGGTGAAAACGCATGTGGCGCATATTCTGGCAAAGATCAATGCGCGTGACCGTGTGCAGGCGGTGGTGTTCGCTTACGAAAACCATTTGGTCTGATTGATTTGTTGTTTTGCGTATGCATGATACGCAAAAAGGACTCCTACCATGTTTGTGGCAGGAGTCCTTTTCGTTGTGTTTGCTATGAAGCTTAGGCTTCGGCGAGCGCCTCAACAGGAGGCGTGCTCACTGCCCTGCGTGCGGGGAATACGCTGGCGAGCAATGCTGCCACGGCTGCCACGGCGAGTACGATGCCGTTAATGCCCCATTCGAACGGGAACACCACTTTGCCGTACATACTGAACACCACGTATGCGCCCAGCCAGCCGAACAGGGTGCCAAGTAGTACGCCCGCGATGCCGGATACCAGCGAGATGAGCAGGGCTTCCACCGCGAGGGAACGTCGCAACTGGCCTCGAGTCATGCCGATGGCACGCAGTGTGGCGGATTCTCGGGTGCGTTCGATCACTGACAGCGACAGCGTGTTGGCTACGCCGACAAGTGCGATGAGCACGGCCACGGCAATCAATCCCACCAGAAGCATCATCATGGAGTCGATCATGTTCGCCCATACGATGCGTTCGGCAATCGGTCCGGTCACTGTCGCATCAGTGCTCTTTTCCAATGCGGCCTGCATGTCGTTGTAGATGCCGTCGACGGAAACTCCCGACTTGTCAGTATCTGCTTTGACCAGCAACACATGGGTGGCAGCATCAAGGTCACCATTGGTGAAATGGCTTTCATCCACGAATCCAACAGCTTCATACTGTGCGGATACGCGACGGTAGTCAGCTTGGTTTGCTTGCAATGTCAGCGAACGCGTAGCGTCGCCGTCCTGATTCCATTCGGTGGAGAAATCAGCCGTGCCATTGGCGAACTGCAGCTCCTTGCCAGTTTGCGCATTGTATGTTGGCATGAGAACGCTATCACTGTCGATGGAGGCGTTACCCAAGTTGGCACGCATGACCCGCTTGACCTGATCGATGCTCTTCACACCGACCAGCAATGCGGACGTAGGCCGGGTTCCATCCGCTTTCTCCAAGGTCACGGAAACCGCCGGCGCATACAACGTGTCGGACACGCCGTTGATGTCGGCTACATCCTTGGCCATTTGCTGGCTGATGTCATCGCCCATGGCCACGATGTCGACGCTATAACGGGTGGCGAGCGCACCATTCATAGTCTCTTTGGCGCTAGCGGCACCGGTTGCGATGGTGGAAACCAGGGTGACGCCGATGAGCAGAGCCGCACCGGTTGCTGCGATGCGTCGCGGATTCTTCTGAATGTTGGCGTGCGCAACCGTTGCGGAAGGTCCTGTCAGCGAGGCCAACGCTCCAACGCCCTTCATGAGGGTCGGCATCCAAAACACCGCGGTGACCACCATGCCGAGGAACACCAGTGCGGCGCCGGCGATGGCTATGAGCAGAATCATCGTGAATTGATCGCTGTTCGCTTCCTCGCCGCCATTGGTGGCTTGTACCTGCCAGATGGAAAATACTGCCATGGCGATACCGACCACCACCATCAGAATACCGATTATGGCTCGCGTGAGGCTGGAACGACGGTTGTCGGTCAGTTCAATCGGGCGCAATGCCTCCAATGGCGTCACCGCAGTAGCGGAACGTGCGGATCCCAAGGATGCGAGCACCGTCACCACAATACCGAAGAGAATAGGTACGACGGCGGCCTGCCAAGAGAAATTGAATCGCATACCCTCTTGCATGATGTCACTGACGCACATGCCCCACATGAGCAGACTGCCCAGCACCACGCCAAGCACGGATGCGACGAAGCCAAGCACTGCCGCTTCGAACAGCACGGAACCATACAGCTGGCCTTTCTTCGCGCCGATGGTGCGCAGCAAGGCGAGTGTGCGGCGGCGTTGCGCCACAAGCACTTGGAACGTGTTAGCGATCACCAGTGCCGCCACGAACATGGCAAGCACGCCAAAGCACATGAGGAATGTGGTGACGATGTTGGTTTGGTTGCCGCTTAAGGATTTGATGCTTTCGTCACTGACCTGCTGTCGCGGCATCAAATCGAAATGCTTTGGCAGCAACGCTTTCACACTGTTGATGGTTTTTGCGGATACGCTGTTTCCATCCAAAGCAAGGTCGAGATATACCGTTGTTGTTCCGGTGGTGTTGAAATCGTCCGTTCCCTGCATTGCGGCAAGCAGATTGTTGGATCCTACAATCGCACCGCCATAGTACGAGTAAACACCGTTCGGATCGGAGGTGAGTCCAACCACGCGCACGTTGTCCGCTTTGGCTTTGCCATCGGCGCCTACCTCATATCGGGAGGTCAGGCTTACAGTGTCGCCAATGCCGACGTTCAGCTGTTTCGCCATGTCTTCCGGCAGTGCGACTTCGTTGGAGTCCTTCGGCTGGTCCCCTTCCGTAATGTTCACAGGGAGCATGTTCTTCTGTGCCGCGGTGGAGATGATCTCACCGCTGATGGTGCTGTCTCCCTTGGAAACGCTGGCGCCGGTTTCCACCGAAGCGCGGACGCCGTCGACCCCTTCGATGCCGGCGATCTGGTCGAGATGGAAGTCGCCGACAGTGCTGGAGTACGCTTCGTTGAGTTCCTCATCGCTCAGGTCGGAGCTGTTGACGGTCACCGCATAGTTGGCGTTTCCGAACATAGCGGTCAGCCGCCGTGTCAGGGAGTCGTTCATGGCATTGCCAAACAGGAAGGTGCTGGCGATGAACGCCGTGCCGATCATGATGGCGATGCCTGCGGGTATGAGCATGCGCTTGGTTTTTCGCATGAGTTTCAAAGTGATGGACCACATGGTGAATTCTGTTCCCTTCTTCGAATGCTTCTACAGTGCGTTTAGTGGGAATGTCTTGCAGAAGCCACATTCATTGTGGCGGCTTCGCGTTCCTTCATCAGCAGTTCACTCATCTGGTCTGCTGTCGGCTTGTTCACGTCCGCCACGATCTGGCCGTCGGCGAACACGAGCGCACGGTCGGCGTAAGACGCGGCGACCGCATCATGCGTGACCATGATGATGGTTTGGCCAAGTTCGTTGACGGAACGTTTCAGGAAGCTCAGCACTTCGGCGCTTGATACGGAGTCAAGATTGCCGGTGGGCTCGTCTGCGAATACTAGTTTCGGCTTGGTGATCAATGCTCGTGCGATGGCCACACGCTGCTGTTGACCTCCCGATAGTTCGTTCGGACGATGATTGAGACGTTCCTTAAGGCCAAGTGTTTCCACCAGCAGACGCAACCACTGTCGGTCTGGTTTCGCCCCAGCCAAGGTCAAGGGCATGAGAATGTTCTGTTCGGCGGTGAACATCGGCAGCAGGTTGAAGCTTTGGAAGATGAATCCGATGTCGCGGCGGCGCAGCAACGTAAGCTGGTTGTCGGTCATGCAAGTCAGATCGTCGCCATTGAATATGATGTGCCCGCCGGTTGCGGAATCCAGTCCTGCCAACGTGTGCATCAACGTGGATTTGCCGGAACCAGAAGGTCCCATAATCGCCGTTAATTTTCCTTTTTCAAAAGCGACGTTGACGCCACGCAACGCATGCACCGTGTTATTCCCGGAACCGTAGTCCTTCACAAGATCCACGGCTGCAATGGCCGTATTGGTAGCTTTGATGGTGTCCCTGATATCCATGCTGTCATTCCTTTCTTTGGATTACCTCCAAAATTACGGAAAAACAGCTGATTCGAATATCATGCGTTGGTCTGAATTATCATCTCATCCTTGAGAATGAGCAAAGACGGGGCGCATAATACCATTGATCCATCAATCGTCGAGAAGCACGCCGTCGCGGGGAGGCTCAAGCCAATACGACTCTTTTTCCACACTGACGGTGGATGCCCACCAAGTCTGTTCCACGCCTGGCAGCGAGCGAATGGATTCGTCTACCACACGCCACAGATCCCCGTCATCTCCGGCGATGATTTCGATGAGGTAGTCGGCTCCGTTCAATCCGACGCCGCTCATCGCGTACGTCACTTCATCGATTTCCAGCAGTTGTTCGGCATCAAGCCGATACGGCGGCTTCACACCGATGCCGAGAAACGCTTGGCGGAATCCGCCTAAACGCATGGGGCTGACCGTGGCCATAATGCGCATCACACCGGAATCCTCCAGTTTTTTGACGCGCCCACGAATCGCGGTGTGCGTCACGCCAAGATGCTCCCCTAGCGTGGCGTAGCTTGCCCTGCCGTCTTTCTGCAATTCGTTGAACGTGTGCACGAATCGCGAGTCCAACCGATGCACGGGAATATCGGTGCCGACGCTGGCCTCACGTTTGGTCATGAATCCAGTTTCGCCGCGTTCGGCCAGCAGACGGTTGACCACGCTGACATTATGGTCGTCAAGCACCAATCGACCGCAGGAGAACACTTGCAGACGGGTCAATCCGGGCAGTGCGCGCAAATCGTACTTCAGGAAATGGTCCATACCTTCGGCTGAATACACCACGGCTTCGGCAATGATGTCGGCATCGCCCAACGCGCAGACCACATAGGTGACCTGAGGCATGGCTTTGAGCATGGCGAGTGCCTCGTTGCGATTGCCGTTGATGCGCAGTCCCACAAGCACCTGACTGTAATTTCCAAGACTCAACGGATTGCATACGGGCACAATGGTCATGATGCCCGCTTCGGTGAGCCGTTTGTAGCTTTCCGTCGCCGCATATACGGAAATGCCGATTTTATCGGCAAGCGCCTGCATGGTCATACGTCCGTTGCATTGCAGCGCCGATACCACCTTCAAATCACGTGCGGTGATTGTAGTACGCTCCTCATCCTGCGTCATCACACCCCCTATGACAGCCATGTCATCAACCACACGCTGCCTGCGGTGGCGGCGATGGTAATCACGAGAATAATCCAGTCGGCAATTCTCATCGTAAGGTTGACCCGATATGTGCGTTTCACGCCGTTCCGATTCAGGTTGAGTCCACGCGATTCCATGGCCCAGCCCACGCTTTGGCTCATTTTGTAGGCGCGAATCAATACGGCGATAATGATCGGCAGATACGATTTGAACCGGTCTACGAGACGTACGAATATGTTGCGTTTTTTACCTGCCGCATTGACTTTGCCGCTCAGATCAAGCCCTCGCGCACGCTGCGCTTCGGACACGGATTGGAAGATGGAGAAGAACACGGGAATATACCGTAACGCGGTTGCCAGGGTGAGCCCGGCCTTGTAGGGCACACCGAGCGAGGTAAGGCCACGAACCAGTTTGGTCTGGCTGGTGGTGAACAGCGTGATGAAGCATGCAAAGCCGAGCGCTGGAATGCGCAGACCCATCACTGCCGCCATGAGCAGGTTCTCCTGCGTGAGACGCAGCCATCCCCACTGCCAGAGCACGTGCGTTCCACTCTGGTCGAAGACCGGCCAAAGCACCACAATGAACACGATGAGCACGGCGAGGATCTTCCACACCCATCCAATGCGTTCGGCGGGCACACGGTCGGTGGCGAGCATCACATGTTCGAGAATGAGGATGCCGAGGATGAACGCCCAGTTACGCCATACGAGGCAAAGGGCCAGCATGACGATGGAGATGAGGAATTTGACGCGCGGATCGGTGCGATGCAACCATCCGTCGCCTGGCACATACAGGTCGGCATCCATCAGCGTTCCTCCTTGTCACATTCATCCTTGGCGATTTTCAACAATACGTGGGTCGCTGATACCGGACCGCGCGCCTTGTGCGGCTGCCGCGCCTGTCGCGCGGGCGATTGTTGCGCTTCCTGCGATTTGTCGATCGGCCCATATTGCGCAACATGACCGTCTTCCAATTCGAGCACGTGCGTGCAATATCGATATACGGCACGCATGTCATGGCTGATCATGATGACGGTGACGCCATGCCGGTTGAGTCTTTCCACGGTTCCAAGGAATCGTGATGCGAGACGATGGTCGAGACCTGCCGTAGGTTCGTCGAGCACGAGTATCGGCGTGCGCATGGCGATCACCGAAGACAATGCCACCGCACGTCGTTCGCCATAGCCGAGCGTGGCCGGTGAAACGTCCTCATACCGATGCAGGTCGAACAATGTCATCATTTCGTCGACACGTTTGAACACGGTGGCCGCATCAAGTCCGAGCGCGATCGGACCGAACGCGATCTCCTCTTTGGTGCTGGAGCAGAAGATCTGATGGTCAGGATTCTGGAATACGAATCCGACGTGCGCGGCCATTTCGCCCACGCTATGCTTCGATACGTCGAGCCCATCCACAGTCACGATTCCCTGTGTGGGTTGAATCAGCCCGTTCAGATGCTTGGCGAGCGTGGTCTTGCCTGACCCGTTGCGCCCGATAAGCCCCACGAAGGCACCCTGTTCGATATCCAGGCTGATATCATCCAATGCGGGAGACGCATTGCCGCCCTGTCCATAGCGATGCGTCACATGGTCCAGACTGATGATCGTATGCTTCGGCTTCCCGTCGTTCCTTACCGGCAACGCCTTGATGACGGGGGATGGTCCGTCACTCACCTGCACGCCGGAGGATTCCAACAGTCTACGTTCCCGGGTAAATAGGCTGGCGTCTCCATTACGCACCACTTCACCGTTGACCATGAACAGCACCTGATCGGCCCAGTAGGCGATGTGTTCGGTGTCCTGCCCGGCCATGATCACCGTCATGGAACGGGTTTGGCGAATACGTTCGAGCGCGTCGAACACTTCCTGCTTGCCTTCGGGGTCGAGAGCCGCGGTGGGTTCGTCAAGAACAAGCACATCGGGTTCCGCTGCAAGCGCGGCAGCGATGGCCACGCGCTGCATCTGGCCTCCCGACAGGCTGGTCGGTACACGTTTGCGGTATCCGGCCATGCCGACCAAGTCGAGCATGATGTCGATCTGCTTGTCGATGATGTTCGGGGCTACTCCGCGGTTTTCCAGCGGGAAAGCGATCTCATCCTCGACACTCGAACAGAACAGCTGCGCCTCCGGATCCTGTTGCACATAGCCGACGCGCTCCGACAGTGCTGAGACGGAGTGCCTGCTCGTATTCATGCCGTTGACCTCCACGACACCGCTCATGGTGCCGTCGGCCAGGTTCGGAATGATACCGGCCAATGCCATGCATAGCGTGGATTTGCCCGCTCCGGTCGGTCCGATGATGCCGACGAAGGATCCGGACCGGATGTCGAAACTGACGTGCTTGAGGCCTTCCACCGGCTTGCCCCCGTCGGT
>OLNM01002496.1_pt1 | contig 11465 bp, 10 predicted proteins | sample 1672391 | NCBI WGS metagenome assembly OLNM01 (sample SAMEA3136680, study PRJEB25190) | human gut metagenome | reverse complement strand
AACGCGCGGAAGAGTTCGCACAATTCGGCCACATTGTCGGCATCGACCTGCGCAGTCTTCACCCGGTCCCCGCCGATTGCCGCAGCAATGGCATCACACTTCGCTTTTGTTCGGCTGGCCAGCATCACGTCCGAAAAAATCGGATTGGCAGCAATTTTCTGCGCCACGACGGTACCTACGCCTCCTGCGCCGATAATCAGAGCTTTACACATAAAATTTATCTTGTTTTAAGATTTACGATAATCAATATTCCGTACAAAAATATCGTTTTATTTTGGCAAAACAAAAATTTTCTATACATTTGCACCACCAAAACGGATAACTCCGGATTGGCGCGGATGATTCCGTAGCTCAGCTGGTAGAGCACAACACTTTTAATGTTGGGGTCCTGGGTTCGAGCCCCAGCGGGATCACGGAAAGGCAGCCGATAATCGATCGATTATCGGCTGCCTTTGTCTTTACCCTATCCTATCGAAATCTGCAGCCGAAAAAATCAGGCATTTTTCTTTTTCCGATTTTAATTCATTTTTACAAAGTCTGCATTTTGTTCAAAACAACGGTCAAAATGCAATTTCGCGTCATACCTCGATATTTTTATTGCTCCGCAACTCCGTCCATCGTAAATATATATTCAAATAAGATATAGAAAAAGTTCAATATCACACAAATAAAATTACCATTCTTCGATTTCGCAACTATTTTATCCGAAAATTATTTGTCTGATTCCCGGTAAAATGCTTATTTTTAATTAAGAAACATTCAACGACTATGAAAAGATTCGTTTTATTATTTTTCGCTTTGCTCGGTTATTCGCTACATGCGACGGGTCAGGAACAACGTATTGCGGGATTCATCTATGCCACCGATCCGACGGAGGCAATACCTTTCGCTTCATTGTGGCTGTACGATCCGGCGACCGGAGAACCCGAATACGGGACGCTTACATCTGTCAACGGTTATTACGAGTTAGACGCCATTGCCACCAACCGGACCTACCGGCTCGAAATATCGGGTCCGGGTATCCAGCCGCAGACCCGGCAAATCGAGATAGCTTATGTGCCCGGCATAGAAGGACGGCGCTACTTTCATTTCCCTGTCATCCGCAGCCAGAAGGATCTCGCTACCGTACAGCCCGTGGAAACGTACCTTCCCAAACAGATTGCCCCCGATGCCCGGACGATCGAGGATCTTTACAGCCATATTCCGGGCATAACCTACGAAGATGGTTATCTGATCGACGAAAACGGTGGTACGGTATGTCTTATGTTCAACGGACTTATCCCAACAAATCCGATGGAATACGAGACACTCATGAATGCATCGACTGCTCTCAACGTAACACGTATCGAATATTATCGGTTCGATTATGCGGAAACTCCCTATTATGACAGCGCCCTGAATTTCGTATTGAATCTGACGATCAACGTTCCTGATATTTCCGACCCCAATTGGGGGTTATAACTTTTTCCGCCCCGTCTTCACTCTATTTTATATTCTTTTCAAACTCCGCAACTATGAGACACCCCCGACTTATCCCCGTTCTTCTTCTGATCATCATAACGAGCCTGGCGACACCGCTCCAGGCGCAAATCGTCCTGAAAGGTAAAATTACCACCGAGAAAAACGAACCGGTCGCCTTCGCCCCGGTCATTCTCCAGCAACTGCCGGATACGACCCGCTACACGGAAGGCGTGATAACCGATATGGCCGGCAATTACCGGTTCGGAAAACACCGTGCGGGCCGCTACCTGCTATCGGTTCGGACAATCGGGTACAAGACTCTTTACGATACGGTGCTTCTTCGCAAACCTTCGATAGGCATGACGGAGGTCGTCCGGGATTACGTCCTGTCCGAAGATGTCGCAGAGATCGATGCGGTGGTCGTCACGGCCAACAACACAGCCAGCTATTTCGACCGGACGGTATATACCATCACCAATGAAGACCGGAAGGCGGCGGTCACGAGTCTCGATCTGACCAACAAGATTCCGCAGATCAGAATCAACCGCCAGACCAATCAAATCACCGCGTCCGATGGCAGTGTGACGGTCTTGGTAAACGGTATCGCCTCTTCGGAACAGGAATTGACGACTCTGCGGCCCGAAGATGTCCGAAAGATCGAATACTACGATCTGCCGCCCATCAAATTCGGCCTCAGCAACGGCAATAAAGTCATCAACATTATCACGAAAATTCGGGAAGACGGAATATACGGAAGTGTGGAGCTGAACCAACATCTGACTTCGCCCTGGTTGAACGATAGTTTTTTCCTGCAATACAACCGGGGACGGCATCAGTTGGCATTTACTGCAAACATAGGCTACGGATCATGGGATGATCAATATGCCTCGGATGAAATGGAATATACGCTCGACGGGGTGGATTTCCGGCAGGAGGAAGAACGGCAGAGTGAAAACAACTTCTTAAGTCCTCAATTTAGTCTCAAATACACGAATCAACTCCCCGGAAAATATGTATTTCAAGCCCGCTTTTTCCCAAGTTATGATAAGCATTCTCAACAGACCGATTCCCGGCTTGCCTTTATTCAGGATGGCATAGGTTCGGACCGTTACGGAGTGAAGGAAAGCGAGTCCCACTCATTCAATCCGACGCTCGACCTGTACTTCTGGAGGCAATTCCGCAACCGGCATGAACTAATGATAACACTTCGAGGCGATTACATAAATTCTGTTTCCGATACCTATAAGAACCAATACGCATTATCGGACGATACGCCTGTATTTGAAGATTTTCTTAATATGGACGGAGACGGCTATCAGATGAACGGCCAAGCTCTCTATACCAAGACTTTCGACAAGCTGACGCTTTCATTCGGAGATTATTTTTACTATGATATTAGCAAATATCGAATAGACAACACGTCGGGCTATTCCCGGGAAACTAACAGCATTCTGAAAAATTATTTTGCCGGAGAGATCACCGGAAAGATCGGGCCTCGGTTTACTTATCGTTTTTCTTTGGGAGTAACAGGGACACGAACAAAAACAAACGACAACGATATTTGGCAATGGGTCTTTGCGCCTCGGGTAGATATCGGTTATCGTATTTCACCCTCTTTTATGCTGAAAGCCGGATTCGTCCAAGCCAATATGCAGCCAGGACTGGGACACCTCAGCTAAGCCACTTCGTTTTATAATCAAAATATTATCGTACACGGGAATCCCGAGCTGGTCGGCGGCCGTGCGAACCAGACGACTTTCAATGTCGTATATCATAACAAATGGCTCAATATAAATGTTTCATACAGCTACTTATATTACAAGAATCCAATCGACTACTATTATCAGTATGAACAGCCGTATATCGCATACTCACCGATTAATGACAACTGGGCAGATGTGCACTCCGTACATTATGATTTGAGACTCAGCCCATTCAAAAACGACTTGCTGGCATTGAAATTAGGCGGAGGATTCAGTTATACAAAAGTCGATTCGAAAGTATTGGGGAGGGTGACTCATTTTCAGGCTCCGATGTACTATGAGCTGACTTTCAACTACAAAAACTTTTCCGCATATTATCAGGGTGCGATACCTTGTAAAGGATTGTCTATTCCGATGATATACGACAGTGAATTATCCTCTGCGATAGGTGTGAGATATAAATACAAAGACTGGGCATTTCAACTCTCCTGCGACAATTTCCTCACCAATCCGGAAAGCCATTACCATTCCATCGAGAACAGTATCGTCAGAACACAAGGGACTTCTATATAAAAAAATGCCTGGAACAGAGTAATGTTGAAAATCAACTTCCGTTTCGGAAAAGGTAAACAGTACCAGGAACCTGTACGGAAAACCGTCGAGGAGGGACTATAGAAATTTTGTGGCTACAATATTGGCCTAATTTGTTATTGCCCAGGCATCCGTCTCATACAGCCCGACAAATTATCGCGACAAAAACAGAACTCTCCGACTACCAGAATCACCATCTTTGAACATATTCTAGATAGAATGCACCTCAGAAAACCGGGAACAAGTTCCCGGTTTCTCCTGGCTTTCAATATATTTGCAAGAGCGAAACCGAATCGAACACCTTATGTTTACTGCCAGAAAAGCCTCCGTCGAAGATTGCGGACTGATACGCGAAATGGCCTGCGTCGCATTTCCCGACACCTATAAAACCATCCTTTCGCCCGAACAGTTGGACTACATGATGGAGTGGATGTACTCCCCCGAAAACCTCCGGCGGCAGATGGCCGAAGGGCACGTATATTACATCGCCTACAAGGACGGCACTCCCTGCGGCTATCTCTCTGTCCAGCCCGAAGCAGACGACCTCTACATCCTGCAAAAAATCTACATCCTGCCCCGATTCCAGGGTGTGCACGCGGGGAGCTTCCTCTTCCGCAAGGCTATCGAACACATCAAACAGCTCCACCCGGCTCCCTGCCGGATGGAGCTCCACGTAAATCGCCATAACAAAGCCGTAAAATTCTACGAACGGATGGGTATGCGCAAATTGCGCGAAGGCGATTTCGAAATCGGAGGCGGATTCTACATGAACGACTATATCATGGGGCTGGAAATCTGATCGGATTCCGGCCCGAATACGAAACGACGATGCCGATGATTTTTCGATCATCGGCATCGCTTTTCCATTACGGGAAACGCCGCCTCCCTACGAATTCACCTTGGCGTGGTCTGCCAGGAACTGCGCCAAACCGATGTCGGTCAGCGGGTGTTTCAGCAAACCCTTGATCGCCGCAAGCGGGCAGGTCGCCACGTCGGCCCCCGCCTCGACACACTGGACGATGTGCTGCGTATGCCGAATCGAAGCCGCCAGCACCTGCGTATCATAACCGTAGTAACGATACATACGCACGATCTCGGCGACGAGAGCCACCCCGTTCTCGCAAATATCGTCCAGACGGCCTACGAACGGCGACACATACGTCGCACCGGCCTTGGCTGCCAGCAGAGCCTGACCGACGGAAAAGACCAGCGTGCAGTTGGTGCGGATATTCTTGCCCGCGAAATACTTCACGGCACGAATACCGTCGGCCGTACACGGGAGTTTGACCACGATATTCTTGTGCAAGGCCGCCAACGCTTCCCCTTCGCGGACCATACCGTCGAAATCGGTGGCGATCACCTCGGCGCTCACATCGCCATCGACGATGGAGCAGATTTCGAGGTAATGGCGACGGCAGGCCTCCTCACCGCGAATGTTCTCCTTGGCCATCAGCGAAGGATTGGTCGTCACCCCGTCAAGCACACCCATTTCGTTAGCTTCCCGGATCTGGGCCAAGTTAGCTGTATCGATAAAAAATTTCATAGTGGGAAATATTTAAGTAACATGAAAAAGCAAACCAATGAACCGGAATGAAGAAGTAAAACCATCGTTCCTAGCCGAATTTACGCCGCATAAAAGTACGAAAAAAAACGAAACCCGAACACTCCTTGCCGGAAAATTCCGCAAAGACCCGCAGGAAACGCCACCGCCCCGTATCATACGGCCGGTAACAGAAAACAGAAATCGGCAGCCCGGTCGCAGCTATCGAATTTATTTCGTCGTTATCGATAATCCGGCGAGATAATTACTACCTTTGCGGCCGAAAAATCGAAACATCATGAATTTCATCACCCTTCTCGACTATGTCGGTACCTTCGCATTCGCCATCAGCGGCATCCGGCTCGCTTCGGCCAAACATTTCGACTGGTTCGGAGCCTATGTGGTCGGATTCGTCACGGCCGTCGGCGGCGGTACGCTGCGCGACCTGCTGCTGGGCCTGCCCCCTTTCTGGATGCAAAACGTCTCCTACCTGGTCGTATCGGGATTCGCCTTCCTGTTCGTAGTCGGGCTACGCAAATACGTGATCCGGCTCAACAACACCTTCTTCATTTTCGATGCCGTCGGACTGGGACTTTTCACCGTCGTCGGCATTCAGAAAAGCATAGCCGTCGGCTATCCGATGTGGGTGGGTATCATCATGGGTACGCTGACCGGTGCTGCGGGCGGTATGCTGCGCGACGTGCTGCTGAACGAAGTACCCCTTATTTTCCGCAAAGACATCTACGCCATCGCCTGCATCTGCGGCGGACTGATCTACTATCTCTGTATGTATCTCGACCTGCCGGCGGCCCCCACGCAGTTCATCGCCGCCTGCTCGGTGATCCTCATTCGGATTCTGGCGGTACGGTACGGCATCTCCCTTCCGGCACTCAAGGGCGAAACCAGACCGGCACCCAAGGAGAAATAACGAATCGTTTCCGAAATACCGGTCCGGCGGTCGCTTCGACAACACGACAATTCCGCCGACCCGCAGAAAGGGATCGAATAGCAAAAAAGAATTACGGACCTTATTCCGCCGCCACAGACGACGGACGGCTGATTTCGGCCGTTTCGCCCCCGACGAAGCGAAGCAGATCCTGCGGAGCGATCCGGATCTGCAATCCCCGAACTCCCGCACTGACATAAATGACGGAGTGTTGCAAAACGGAAATATGGAAAAAGGTCGGGAACGGTTTTTTCATCCCGATCGGGGAACAGCCGCCCCGGATGTATCCGGTCGTCGGAAGCAACTCCCGGACGGGAATCAGATCGGCTTTCTTGTTACCCGAAATGCGGGCGGCAGCTTTCAGATCGACCTCGTGATCTCCAGGGACGACACAGACGAAATGGCCCGTCCGATCACCACGAAGCACGAGCGTCTTGAAAACCGCAGCAACATCTTCGCCGAGCTGTTCGGCCACGTGAGTCGCGGCCAGATGCTCCTCATCCACCCGATACGGGATCAATTCGTAGGCGATTTTGGCTCGGTCGAGCAGACGGGCCGCATTGGTCTTTTCTATTTTGACGTTCCCATGTTTCATTCCGCAGAAAGTAGTTCCATCCGGATCGGCAAAAATAATAATTTTTGACAGTCCGGTAAAATCTTTGTATTTTTGGGTATATTTATATTTTAGGAAAATCCGAAACGACATTCCGGAAAGGCTTCGATGAAACGACTCTGCGGCATACTCCTCGCTCTTGCGGGACTATTTCTGTACGCCCCCTGCGCCGCCCAGAACACCCGGGTGCGCGGTACGGTCACGGACGCACAGACGGGCGAGCCGATTCCCTACGCCGTCGTCCTGTTCCCGGGTACGACCACCGGCATCACCACCGACGACGAAGGGTTCTACTCGCTCGAAAGCCGCGACACGTCGAGCTACATCCGGGCGGAAATGGTCAGTTATGAACCTCAGATACGTCCGGTCCACGTCGGGGGCTACAACCAAATCGACTTCCGGCTCACTCCTTCGCACCTGGAAATCGAAAGCGTCGTAATTACCCCTGGGGACAATCCGGCCCATCCGATCCTCGAAGGCATTATCCGCAACAAAAAATACAACGACTCCAAGGAGTACGACCGCTACATCTGCCGCACCTATACGAAAATGGAACTCGGACTGGCCAATATCCGGGAATTCCGGAGCAAAAAACTCCAACAGAATTTCGGTTTCATCTTCGAGCACCTAGACACCTCGTCCGTCACGGGACAGCCCTACCTGCCCGTGATGATCTCCGAAACAGCGGCGGATTACTACCACAGCCGCACGCCGTCCGTCGCCCGCGAGGTAATTCGCGCCAGCCAGATATCCGGTATCGAAGACAACAGCGTGCTGGCGCAATTCACCGGACACCTGCACGCCGATGTGAATCTTTACGAAAACTTCATCGACCTGTTCGGCGTGAAGTTCGCCAGCCCCCTCTCCAACTCGGGACGCTCATTCTACAAATACTTTCTGGTGGACAGTACGAACGTGGAGGGGCGCAAGACCTACAAAATCCGGTTTCACCCCAAAAGTGTCGCCACCCCGGTACTCGACGGCGAGGTCAATATCGACTCGGCAAGCTATGCGCTGCGTTCGGCCCGCGTAAAAATGGCCAAAGGAGTCAATGTAAACTGGATTCGCCACCTGGCGATCGAAGCCGACAACCGATTGACGGCCGACTCGCTGTGGTTCCCGCAGCGGGAGAAGATGACCGCCGATTTTACGCTGACCAAATCCGACTCCTCGAAGATGATCGCTTTCCTGGGCAGCCACGAGGTAACCTATTCCGACGTAAAGTTCGACACGCCGATCCCCAAACAGGTTCTGGGTACGTCAGCCAGCGTGATCCTCTCGGACGATGCCATTTCGGGCAAGCAGGTCGAATGGGACTCGCTGCGTCCCTACACCCTCACCCAAAAGGAAAAGGCCATCTATCAAATGGTCGATTCGATCCAGCAGGTCCCCCTCTATAAAAACATATACACCGTCCTCAATACTATCATCGGAGGCTACTACAACACCAAATACGTCGGCATAGGTCCCTACTCCAAAGTAATCAGCTTCAACCGACTGGAGGGCGCCCGTTTCCAGATAGGCGCACGCACGACCAAAGAGTTCAGCCGCCGCGTACGGCTCTCGACCTACCTGGCCTACGGCACCCGCGACGAGGACTTCAAGGGAGCTGCGGAGGTAGAGTTGATGCTGCGCCGACAACTGCTGCGCAAACTGACGGTCACCTACCGCAACGACGCGATACAGCTCAGCTCGGGTGTCAGCGCCCTCTCGGAAAACAACATCCTAAGCTCGATCTTCTCCCGAGGCGGCACCTCGCGGCTTTCGACTATCGAGGAAGGGATCGCCCTCTACGAACACGAGTGGCTGCACGGGATCAGCAGTTCGTTCGAGCTGCGGGGCCGTCACATCTCCTCGAACCGCTACGTACCGATGATCCTGCCGGACGGGCGTTCGCTGCATGGCATCAACGACGCTTCGATACGGATCGGACTGCGGCTGTCCAAAGACGAAACGATCGTCCGCATGCCGTTCGAGGTACGACACATGGGTTCGAAATACCCGATTTTCTCCTTCGACTTCACGGGGGCAAAAAGAGGAGTCTTACCCGCCAGCTACGACTACCTGCGGCTCGAAGGGCGTATGCAATACCGGCTCAATCTGCCTCCGATCGGTTACTCGCAACTCATGCTCGAAGGCGGCAAGATCTTCGGCAAGGTTCCCTACCTGCTGCTGAAGCTGCACGAAGGAAACGGCACCTATTTTTACGACCGCTACGCCTTCTCGTGCATGAATTTCTACGAATTCTCGTCGGACGCCTGGATTTCGTTCTTCTACGAACACCACTTCAACGGGTTCCTGTTGGGCCGCGTACCGCTCCTCAAAAAACTCAACTGGCGCGAAGTCTTTGTTTTCAAAGGAGTTTACGGCACTCTCTCGGCCCGCAACGACGGCAGTCTTCCGAATACGAAAGCCGTTATGCTCTTTCCGGCAGGAATGTCATCGGTCGAACATCCTTACCTCGAAACCGGCTTCGGCATCGAAAACATCTTCCGTTTGCTGCGCGTGGATTGCATCTGGCGTCTGACGCATCACCGCGCCGTCCCCGGACTGTCGATCCCGACCTTCACGGTCAATTTCAGTCTTAACCTCAAATTTTAAGCGTGAGTATATATTAGGTACCTCTTCAGGTACGCAGCGTCCAAATCCTCTCCGAAGAGGGGATTCAGGAGAGGATCGGAATTACGGATGCGGCCACAGGCCGCAATAAACGGACCTCGAGTTCGATGCCGCGATCGTCGGAAAGGGTACTAAAAAACTACAATCGCCATTTTAGACTACGGCCCCGCCTCGAAGTGCTACGCTGCAATTTCCCGGTCGTTTCGGCGGCAACTCCCGGAAATATGATTACTTTTGCGACTCAAAAAACAACAAAATGATACGGGGAGTCCTGTTCGATATGGACGGCGTACTGGTAAACAATACCCAGGCACACGTCAAGGCATTCGAGATATTCTGCGAGCGTTACGGCGTCGAAGATTGGCAGCACAAGCTCCAGACCGCTTTCGGCATGGGCAACGACGACATCATGCGCCTGATCCTGCCCGAAGAAATCATCCGCGAAAAGGGAATGAAAGCGCTCGGCGAGGAGAAAGAAGCCATCTACCGCGAAGTCTATGCTCCGGAAATCCGCCCCGTACGGGGGCTCGTGGAACTGCTCGAAGAGCTGCGCCGTCGCGGAATCCGCTGCGCCGTCGGTTCTTCAGGCTGCCGCGAGAACGTCGATTTCGTCCTCAGCAACTGCGGTATCACCGACTACTTCTCCTGCATCGTCAGCGGCGACCGGGTGACCCGCTGCAAGCCCGACCCGGAAATATACCTGCTGGCAGCCGAAGGACTGCACCTGCCTTCGGCCGAATGCCTTGTATTCGAGGATGCCCGGGTCGGCATCACTGCTGCCCGCCGGGCCGGAGCAGGCCGCATCGTGGCCCTGGCAACGACTCTACCCCGTCATACGCTCGCAACCCAAACGGAAGCCGATGTCGTCATCGACGATTTCGCCTCGATAACCGATCTCAATACTCTGCTATTATGAGCCGTGCCCTCGCCACCATCGCCCTGCTGATCCTTTCCAATACCTTTATGACATTGGCTTGGTACGGGCATATCGCTTTCAAATCGAAGATAGAACGCTTCGGGATGCTGTCCATCATCCTGCTCAGTTGGGGCATCGCCCTGTTCGAATACTGTTTCCAGGTCCCGGCCAACCGCATCGGCAGCTCCCAACTGGGAGGCCCCTTTTCGATCTGGGAGCTCAAAGTGATCCAGGAGGTCATCTCCCTGCTGGTCTTCACGGTCTTCGCCGTCGTCTTCATGAAATCGGACACCCTGCGGTGGAACCACCTGGCGGGTTTCGTCTGCCTGATTCTGGCCGTCTATTTCATCTTCCGCAAATAGCCACTTGGCAAAGCAATGTTTTTCAATGAATTACAGAATTCATTGAAATTTATTTCCGATTTCGTTTGCGAATAATCCCGGAAAAGCAATACCTTTGCACCCGCAAGGTTCGGACTTGGAATCACTTTTCCAAGCCGATTAATAGGGAATGCCGTGAAAATCGGCGACAGTACCTGCTGCTGTGAGTTTCAGCCCCCGACCGGGCAACTTCGCGCACTCTTTGCCACTGGCTATATCGCTGGGAAGGCGTTGCGGAGGAAACGAGTCAGAAGACCTGCCTTGACAATCAGGATTTACACCCGCGGGTTTCGGGTCGAAATCGTGCAAGATAGTCTTCGGCGCGCTATTTTTCCATGTATTTCTTCTGTACCCTCGCGTGTAAGTTCCGAACAGGACTAAACGACAGGAGTATCGATGACTTACGGCTATTTTACGGCTGACATTTCAACGGGCGTGACATGCGCTCACTCTACCCGGCCTTCGCCGGGCTGCGCTTCAGGCGTTCTCCGGAACGGACATTCGTTTCCTCCGGCGGACGCCTTCGTCGTTTCGGCGCAGCACAATGCCCCTCCTCCGAACCGACGGGTTCCGATACAGCCTGACTATTCTGCGGAACATGGAAAACAAAATTCAACCAATAAATCAAATTCTTAAATTATCCTTAATTCCGCAACACTATAGTTTAACATTATTTATAAGTGCCTGAGCAACAAA
>OLNM01002477.1_pt1 | contig 11536 bp, 10 predicted proteins | sample 1672391 | NCBI WGS metagenome assembly OLNM01 (sample SAMEA3136680, study PRJEB25190) | human gut metagenome | reverse complement strand
GTGATGCGCGCGGCTGCTGTGCGGGTCGATGAAAAGGTCCTTGTTGAGATCGACTGAGCACCCTACGGGCCCTTTGCCGCAAGGCAAGGGGCCTTTTTGTATTATTAGGCAGCTCGCCCTCTCAGGCCGCTTCGCGTCCAGCTCCCCCAAAGGGGGAGCCCTTGGCAAAACCAGAAACTTTGTGGTGACTGCCAAGGCCTCTCCCCTCGGGAGAGGTGGCATTGCGTAGCAATGACGGAAAGGGTGAGGATGCTAAAGGAGTAAAAGCAATGCAGAAATACTTGGAAGCCGGCAAGGTGGTGACCACCCATGGTGTGCGCGGCGAGATGAAGCTGGAGCTGTGGTGCGACGGCGTGGCCTTTCTGAAAAAGGTGGGCCGCCTGTACACCACCCCCCAGGGCGGCAGGTGCTACAAGATCACCTCCATCCGCCCCCAGGGGCAGATGGCCCTGCTCCAGCTGGAAGGGGTCGGCGATATGGATGCCGCCCGTGCCCTGCGGGGGCAGGTGTTCTACTTTGACCGTGACGATGCCACTCTGCCTGCGGGCAAGTGGTATGTGGCCGACCTCATTGGGTGCGAAGTGCGGGATGCCGATACCGGCAAGGTGTACGGCGTGGTGACCAGCGTGGACCACCCCGGCGCACAGGATATCTATACCGTCAAGGCCCCCAGCGGCAAGGAATATATGTTCCCCGGGGTGGATGCCTTTTTGAAAGAGCGCAACCCGCCGGAGGGCTATCTCCTTGTCACCCCCATCCCGGGCCTGCTGGATGACGATTTTGACAGTGAGCGGGAGGAGGAGTGAGCCATGGGGATGCGTGTGGACATCGTGACCCTTTTCCCGGAGATGTGCCAGCAGGTGCTGGATTCCAGCATCATCGGCCGCGCTGCCAAAAAGGGATATATTGAGACCCACTGCCACCAGATCCGGGACTATACCCTGAACAAGCAGAAGCAGACCGACGACTACCCTTACGGCGGCGGCTGCGGCATGGTGCTGTACGCCCAGCCCATCGCGGACTGCCTGCGCGCAGTGCAGCACGAGGTGGCGGAACAGGGACGCCCTGCCCCGCATATCGTGTTTCTGACGGCGGGCGGGCAGCGCTACACCGAGGAGCACGCAAAGCGCTTGGCTGAATATGACAACCTGACGCTGGTCTGCGGCCACTACGAGGGCATTGACGAGCGTGTCATCGAAGCTTTTGCGGACGAGGAGATCTCCATCGGTGATTATATCCTGACCGGCGGCGAGCTGGCCAGCCTTGTGGTGGCAGACAGCGTGCTGCGCCTGAAGCCCGGCGTTCTGGCTGAGCAGAAGGGCTACGAGGAGGAAAGCTACTGGGACGGCCTGCTGGAATACCCCCAGTACACCCGCCCCGAGGTGTGGGAAGGCCGTGCTGTGCCCGAGGTGCTGCTGGGCGGCGACCATGCAAAAATTGACGCGTGGCGCGGCGAGCAGAGCCGTACCCGCACCCGTCTGCGCCGCCCGGAGCTGTACGAGCAGTGGTGTACGAGCCACCCCATTGCCGAAGTGCCCAAGTGGAAGCGGGGCGAGAATGTCCGGCTGGTAAAGACCGCCGAGCAGTTTGCCGCCGCCGCAAAGCTGTTTGCCGAGGGACGGCAGGCTGTCTGCGCCGACAACTGGACGCCGGAATACTGCCGCACTCTGACCGAGCCGCAGTTTTTGCTGCAGTTGCAGCAGGAAAAGGCGGCGGGTTGGGTGTGCTACCTGCACACCACCAAGGATGTGCCGGACGGCATGGTGTGCGTCAGCCACAAGGCGGGGCATATCGAGCATTTGTTCGTTACGGAAAAAGCCCGGGGCAACGGCATCGGCGCAAAGCTGTTGGATTTTGCCCGCAAAAAGCTGCCGGAGCACGCGCACCCGGTACTGAGTGTGCTGAACACCAACACCCGCGCCATTGCGCTGTATACCCGCATGGGCTGGCAGCTGGACGGCAGCACCAGTTTGGAATTTGACCCGAAGCAATACCCCACCGTGACGCGCAAATGCGCACTGGTGCAGATGCGCTACGCAGGCCCTGCGCAGGAGTGAGCTGCGCCGGAAATGTCGGTGAAAATACACAAAATTCAGGGTAAAACTCCCCGGCGGCCTAAAAGTTGTTGAAAACTTTTGTATTACCCCTCTAACCTTCGGGGTATAATTTTATTGTCTTTGTACAAAACCTGAAAAATGCTCCCTGTTTCATTGGGAAAAGCGCCAAAAATGCAAAAGGGGACTGTACAACCGTTTCGACTTGCGCTAAAATGAGTGTAACACAACAGGCACACTATGCTTTTGTACACCAAAACGATATTAGATAGGAGCGCTTTACTATGTACGTAAAAGAAGTTACCGTTGAAAATCAGGTTGGTCTGCACGCTCGTCCGGCTACCTTCTTTATCCAGAAGGCTAACGAGTTCAAGTCTTCCATCTGGGTCGAGAAGGAAGAGCGCCGCGTGAACGCTAAGAGCCTGCTGGGCGTCCTGTCTCTGGGCATCGTGGGCGGCACCACCATCCGCATCATCGCTGATGGCGCAGACGAGCAGGCTGCTGTCGATGGCCTCATCAAGCTGGTGGAGTCCGGCTTCGCAGAGTAATTCAGTTCCATTTCGTGTATGAGCGGCGGGGGTCATCCTTGCCGCTTTTTTTGGTATGATGCATCAGAATAAAGGAGGCAGCCTCATGAAAGATTCGACGAAAGAAGCACTGTTCAAGTTTGGCGAGTTCTGCGATTCCGGCAAGCCGTGGTACTGCTTTTTTGGTGTCTATCTGGTGACGCTCATCGTCAATATCACCCTTCTGCTCACCTCGGAGCGGAAGCCCAAGTGGTGGAGCGTGGCCCTCGACGTGTGCGGTCTGGCGCTGGCGGTGTCGAATATTGCCAAGACCGAGATGATGCAGAAAGGCCGGCATAACACCTGATGACCAAGGCAGAACTTTACAAAAAGGCCTGTATGCTGCCGCTTCTGCCGGGTGTCTATATCATCCGGGACAAAAGCGGAACCATCATCTATATCGGCAAGGCCAAACGTCTGCGCATCCGGGTGAGCCAGTATTTCCGGGAGGGTGTGCCTCACGACAACAAGGTCAGCCAGATGATCGCCCACGCCTACGCGTTCGACGTCATCGTCTGCCAGAGCGAGTTCGAGGCGCTGGTGCTGGAAGCAAGCCAGATAAAAGCCCACACCCCGAAGTACAACATCCTGCTCAAGGACGACAAGGGCTACAGCTATATCAAGGTGACAAAGGACGAGTGGCCGCGGCTGTCGTTCACGCTGCAAAAAGAGGATGACGGCGCGGAGTATATCGGCCCTTATACCTCGAGCTTTGCGGCCCGTCAGATGGCCGAGACGGCGATGGATGCTTTTCTGCTGCCCCGGTGCAGTCGGCGGTTCCCGCAGGAAATTGGCCGGGGCCGTCCCTGCCTGAACGCCCACATCGGCAAGTGCATGGCGGTGTGCAGCGGCAAGATAAGCCGTGAAAACTACGAGCAGGCCGTCAAAAGCGCTGTCCACCTCATCCGTTACGGCAAAAAGGATATTCTGAAAACCCTCAACGAGCGGATGCTGGAAGCCTCTGACCGGCTGGAATTTGAGACAGCGGCCCTCATCCGCGACCAGATCGCCGCCATTACCAAGGTGACGGCAGGGCAGAAGGTCGTGGTTGACCCCGACGTGGAGATGGACGTGGTAGCGCTGGCGGGTACGCCCGGCAGCGTCTGCGCGGCTGTCCTCCGCTTCCGGGAGGGGCGGCTGACCGACAAACGGGAGTTTCTGTTCCACGATACCGCCGACATCGCGGCGGTGCGGGAGGAATTTCTGCCCCGGTACTACCTCGACGATGAACAGATACCGAAGGTCATTGCCGTGGACGAGCTGCCGCCGGATGTGGACGCTTTGCAGCAGGCCCTCAACGAGAAGCGGGGCAGCGAGGTGCAGCTCTATGTCCCTCAGCGGGGCGATAAGGCGCACCTCGTCGAGATGGCCCACACCAACGCCGTCGAGCGGCTGGCCCGCGAGAGCGGCCGTTACGCCCGGGAGGAAAAGCTTCTGGATGAGCTGGCGCAGGTGCTGGGCCTGCCCAAGCCCCCCCGCACCATCGAGAGCTACGATATTTCCAACTGGGGCGACGGCACCAGCGTCTGCGGCATGGTGACGTTCCGGGACGGCAAGCCCTACAAGGCAGGCTACCGGAAGTTCAAGATGAAGACCGTTGCCGGGACCGATGACTATGCCTCGCTGGCGGAGACCGTCTCCCGCCGTGCGGCTGAATACGAAAAGTATTCCGAAATGGCCGCAAACGGCGAGCCGAGCAGCAACTACTTCGGCCAGAAGCCTGACCTGCTCCTGATGGACGGCGGCAGGGGACAGGTGAGCGCCGCGAAGGCCGCACTGGCCGGGACGGCACTGGCCGATGTACCCCTCTACGGCATGGTGAAGGACGACCACCACCGTACCCGCGCCATCGTGGACAGCGAGGGCCGGGAGATCGCCATCAACATGAACCGCGGGACGTTCACCTTCGTCACCGCCATTCAGGACGAGACGCACCGCTTCGCCAACGCCTACCGCAAGCAGCAGATGAAGCAGAAGAGTTATTCGTCCACCCTCACCGAGGTGCCGGGCGTCGGCCCCAAGACGGCCAAGGCCCTGATGACCCAGTTCAAGAGCGTGGGTGCCGTCAAAGAGGCCACCCCTGACCAGCTGGAGAACACCCCCGGCGTCGGACGGCAGATGGCCCAGACCATTTACGAATATTTCCACCCGCAGGGGTGAAGCAAGTGGAAAAGTCCGGCGCAGACCAGTCTGCGGCCGGGCTTTTTGTAAGGAGTTTTTATGTACCAATTCCAATACGACATCAAGCCGGGCCGTTACCGGCACTTCAAGGGCAACGAATATCAGGTCATCGGGATGGCCCGCCACAGCGAGACCGAAGAGGAGATGGTGGTCTACCGCCCTCTGTACGGCGAGGGCGGGCTCTGGGTGCGCCCGGCGGCTATGTGGGCCGAAGAGGTGGAGCGGGACGGCAAGCGTCAGCCGCGCTTTGCCTACATTGGTGAAATGTAAGGGCTTGCGCCCGGAGGCCAAACGCGATACAATGGGTTTTGCAGAACAAACGCGCCTGCGAAACTGTATAAATGAGCACTATACATACAAGATGTAAAATTTTGGAGGATAACAGCTATGGCTTGTACTACCATCCTTGTCGGCAAAAAAGCCTCGTATGACGGCTCTACCATGATCGCCCGGAACGACGATTCAGGCTCCGGCCACTTCACCGCGAAAAAGTTCGTTGTCGTTCAGCCGGAGGAGCACCCGGCTGTTTACAAGTCGGTCATCTCTCATGTAGAAGTTCCCCTGCCGGGCGATGCCCTGCGGATGACCGCCATGCCCAACGCCGTGGAGGGCAAGGGCATCTGGGCTGCTTCGGGCGTCAACGCCGCCAACGTCGGCATGACCGCCACCGAGACGATCACCTCCAACCCCCGCGTTCTGGGCGCAGACCCGCTGGTGGTCTATCAGCCCGCCAGAGACGGCCAGCCGGAAGTCCCCGGCGGCATCGGCGAGGAGGACATTGTTTACCTCGTCCTGCCCTACATCCACTCTGCCCGCGAGGGCGTGCTCCGTCTGGGCAAGCTGCTGGAAGAGGACGGCACCTATGAGATGAACGGCATCGCTTTCCAGGATGTGGACGAGATCTGGTGGCTGGAGACCATCGGCGGCCACCACTGGATGGCCCGCCGTGTGCCGGACGACTCCTATGTGGTCATGCCGAACCAGCTGGGCATCGACGCCTTCGACCTCGACGACGCTTTCGGCGCACAGGAGAATTATCTCTGCTCTGCCGACCTGAGGGAGTTCATCCGGGACAATTACCTCGATCTCTCGCTGGATGGCCGTCTGAACCCGCGTGACGCCTTCGGCAGCCACGACGACGCCGACCACGTTTACAACACCCCCCGCGCATGGTTCATGCTCCGCCACCTCAATCCCAACACCTGGGTCTGGGACGGCCCTGCCGCTGACTACGGCCCCCGTTCGGATGACCTGCCCTGGTGCATGGTGCCGGAGCGGAAGCTGACCCCGGAGGATGTGAAGTATGTGCTGTCCTCCCACTATCAGGGGACTCCCTTCGACCCCTACGCCAGCTACGGCGACAAGAGCATGAAGGGAGCTTACCGCTCCATCGGCATCAACCGCAACGACTTCATGGCCCTCATCCAGATGCGGCCTGATGTGCCGGAAGACATCCGCGCTGTGGAGTGGATCGCCTACGCCTCCAATGCCTTCAACACCATGGTGCCGTTCTACGCCAACGTCGAGCGCACCCCGGCCTATCTGGCCTGCACCACCGGTGAAGTCTCCACCGACAGCTTCTACTGGGTGAGCCGGATGATCGCTGCCATGGCCGATGCCTCCTACGCCAAGAGCCTCATCCATGTGGAGCGGTACGAGGAGGGCGTCCTCTCCGCCAGCCGCGCTCTGCTGAACCAGTACGATAAGAACATCGCTTCTGCCGAGGAAAGCCAGCGCGCCGCCCTGAGGGAGGAGGCCAACACCGCCATCGCTGCCGAGCTGAAGAAGAGGGCTTCCGATACGCTGGATAAGGTCCTCTTCGAGCTGAGCAGCGGCATGAAGAACGCCTACGCCCGTTCGGACGCCTAAATCGCATCCGACCCGGAAGGAAAAATCATTTCCGGCAAAACCAAAACCGTCAAAAACGGTCGAATCAAACCACAAAACCGTCATCCGCCCCGAAGCTGACCGCTCCGGGACGGATTTTTTTGCGCTCTTTTGCGGGTTGTATCCCACTTCTTGTGCAGAATGCATGATTTTGACGGAAATATTTTGGCAGATAAACTGACGGAAAGTGATTGATTTTGACGGAAGATTTGCTATAATACAGACAGAAACAGTCAAAACGATTCAAACACAAGCAGAAACGTGCAACAGGAGGGATGAAGATGTTGGCAGAGGAGCGGCTTTCCCGCATCATGAAGCTGCTGAGCCAGCAGCGCACCGCGACGGTGCAGGAGCTCTGCGAGGCGCTGGATGCCAGCGAGTCCACCATCCGCCGCGATTTGAACGAGCTGGACAGGATGGGCAAGGTGAACAAGGTACACGGCGGCGCAACGTTGCCGGACAGCCAGTTCCTCGCCGACGAGCCGACGATGGCCACGAAGGAAACGCTGGCAGTCGTCCAGAAAAAGTGCATCGCAAAGGCGGCAGCGGCCCTTATCACTGCAGAGGATTTCGTCTTTCTGGACGCCGGAAGCACCACGCTGGCGCTGGCCCGGGAGCTGAGCGGCCCGGCGCTGGACGCCCGGTACGTCACCAACGGCGTCGCTCACGCCCGTCTGCTGGCCCAGAAGGGCTGCAAGGTCTTTCTGGTGGGCGGTCTGCTGCGGCCCGAGACGGAGGCCATCATCGGCGCTGCGGCCCTCCACAGCCTGCAGCAGTACAACTTCACGAAAGCGTTCCTGGGGGCAAACGGCGTGGCGCTGGACGCAGGATTCACGACCCCCGACCCCGAGGAAGCGGCTGTCAAGGCCGCGGTCGTGCGCCGGGCGAGAGAAGCCTGGTTCCTCGTGGATGACTCGAAGTTCGCCCGCATCTACCCGGCGGTCATCGCCGAGCTGTCCGGCGGCGCTATCCTGACGAATCATTGTCCGAATCCGAAATACAGACAATTCACTCTGGTAAAGGAGGCAGCAGAATGATCTATACCGTGACATTCAACCCGGCCATCGACTACGTCGTGCGGCTGGACACGCCGCTGGAAGTGGGCGAGGTGAACCGCGCCAAAGGCGAGGACTGCGTGCTGGGCGGCAAGGGCATCAATGTGTCCGGTGTGCTGGCACAGCTGGGCTGCGAGAGCGTGGCGCTGGGCTTTGTGGCCGGTGAGACCGGTGCCTGGCTGGAGCGGGGTCTGGCCGCGCAGGGGCTCCGGACCGATTTCATCCATCTGGCCGAGGGCATGACCCGCATCAACGTCAAGATCAAGGCGGGCACCGAGACTGAGCTGAACGGCGCAGGCCCCAGCATCCCGGAAAGTGCCATGCAGCAGCTGGAAGCCCAGCTGGACACCCTGCAGCCTGACGACATCCTCATTCTGGCGGGCAGCATCCCCAAGAGCCTTTCCCAGAGCACCTACGAGCGGCTGCTGGCAGGGCTGGAGGGCCACGGCGTGCGGGCCGTGGTGGATGCCACCCAGGATCTGCTGGTCAACGTCCTCCCCTATCACCCCTTCCTGATCAAGCCCAACGATCACGAGCTGGGCGAGATCGTGGGCCGGGAGCTGAAAACAGACGAAGAGATCACCGCCGCCGCCCGCGCCCTGCAGGAAAAGGGTGCCCGGAACGTACTGGTGAGCATGGCCGGAAACGGTGCCCTGCTGGTGGATGAGCACGGCGAGGTGCACCGCATCGGCTGCCCCAAGGGCAAGGTCGTGAACAGCGTGGGCGCAGGCGACAGCATGGTGGCCGGTTTTGTGGCAGGTTATCTGCAAAGCGGCAGCTATGAGCAGGCCCTCAGGCTGGGCACCGCCTGCGGCAGTGCCACCGCGTTCAGCCTTGGGCTGGCAACGAAAGAAAAAATCGAAGAATTGTTTGGTCAAATTTAAGGCAGCTCACCCTCTCCGTCATTGCTGACGCAATGCCACCTCTCCCAAAGTGGGAGGTCTTGACAGTCATTGCTATGTTGATGGTTTTGCCAAGGGCTCTCCCTTCGGGAGAGCTGGACGCGAAGCGGCCTGAGAGGGTGAGGACGCTACGATAGAAAGGAGAACCCTTATGCGCATTACGGAATTATTCACCGCAAAGTCCATCGAGCTGGATTCTGCGGCCTCCAACCGGGACGAGATCCTCTCCCGGCTGGTAGAGCTGCAGGCCACCCACGGCAACATCACCGACACAGAAGCCTACAAGAAGGCTCTTTACGCCCGGGAGGATGAGGCCTCCACCTATGTGGACAACGGCATCACCGTTCCCCACGCCAAGACGAATGTGGTCACCCGGCCCAGCCTGGCCGCCCTGCGTCTGAGCACCCCGGTGCAGTACAACGCCGAGGATGACGGCAAGACCGACCTGCTCTTTGCCATTGCAGCCCCCGAAAACGGCAGCCTGCATGTGGATATGCTGGCCCGCATGATGCAGATGCTGATGAACGAGGACTTTGTGGAAAAGCTGAAGGCCGCCAAGACCCCCGCCGAATTCCTTGCCCTCATCGACGCACAGGAGGAGGCCCAGTTCGGTGAGGAGAGCTTCACCCAGCAGGCCATCCCCCAGAGCGGCTACCGCATTCTGGCCGTGACCGCCTGCCCCAACGGCATTGCCCACACCTACATGGCCGCTGAGGCGCTGACCAAGGCCGGTGACAAGCTGGGCCTGCCCACCAAGGTGGAGACCAACGGCTCCGATGGTGCCAAGAACGTGCTGACCCGCGCCGAGATCGCAGCCTGTGACGGCATCATCGTGGCTGCAGATAAAAATGTGGAGACCGCCCGCTTTGACGGCAAGCCCGTGCTGTTTGCCCGGGTGGATGACGGCATCCACAAGCCCGAAGAGCTGCTGAAAAAGGTGGCCCACGGTGAAGTTCCTGTTTACCACGCCAAGGGCGGTGCCGCCGCTGCCGAGGAGGAGACCTCCGGCGACAGCTTTGGCCGCAAGGTGTACAAAGACCTGATGAACGGCGTGTCCCACATGCTGCCCTTTGTGGTGGGCGGCGGCATTATGATCGCGCTGGCCTTCCTGCTGGACGATTACACCATCGACCCCTCCAACTTTGGCATGAACACTCCCATCGCCGCCTTCTTCAAGACGGTGGGCAACGCCGCCTTTGGCTACATGCTTCCCATTCTGGCAGGCTTCATCGCCATGTCCATCGCCGACCGTCCCGGCCTGGCCGTGGGCTTTGCGGGCGGCGTGCTGGCCATGAACGGCACCAACTTTGCAGGCCTTGCCAACGGTGAGACCACCGGCATTTCCGGCGGCTTCCTGGCCGCTCTGCTGGCCGGTTTCGTGGCCGGTTATGTGGTCGAGTTCCTGAAAAAGATCACCGAAAAGCTCCCCGCCAGCCTGAACGGCATCCGTCCCATGCTGATCTACCCGCTGGGCGGCATCCTTATCATCGGTGCCGTGATGTGCGGCATCAACCCGGTCATGGGCATGATCAACACCGCCATGACCAACTGGCTGAACGCACTGGGCGGCACCTCCAAGGTGCTGCTGGGTGCCATCGTGGCCGGTATGATGAGCATCGACATGGGCGGCCCCTTCAACAAGGCGGCTTACGTCTTCGGCACCGCAGCCCTCGCCTCCGGCAACTATGAGGTCATGGCCGCTGTCATGGTGGGCGGCATGGTGCCTCCCATCGCCATCGCCCTGTCCACCACCTTCTGCCCCAAGAAGTGGACCCCCGACGAGCGCCGCAACGGCATCGTGAACTACGTCATGGGCCTGTGCTTCGTGTCTGAGGGCGCTATCCCCTATGCAGCAGCCGACCCGCTGCGCGTCCTGCCCAGCTGCGTTGTCGGCTCTGCGGTCGCCGGTGCGCTCTCCATGACCTTCGGCTGTGCACTGCGTGCACCCCACGGCGGCATCTTCGTATTCCCGGTGGTGGATCACGCTGCGCTGTACTGCGTGGCGCTGGCTGTGGGCAGTGTGCTGGGTGCAGTGATCCTGAGCCTTGTCAAAAAGCCCCAGCCCGCCGAGGCGAAGTAACAAGCCATTTTCTTTCTCCATACGGATAGTTCTTCATAAGAGCAAAGGGGACTGCCGCACACCGCGGCAGTCCCCTTTGCGTTTTGCACAGGCACCATTTTCACAAAAAACAGGACAATATACCGCCCAAAACGGCCTATCCTGCCGGAATTGCGTTCAGCGCTTTGTTTTGCATTGCACCCCACCCCGGGCTGTGGTATACTTATATTCGTGATTTTAAAGCCCGGGTATGGTGTGCCGGGCCACCAGAGAGGAAACGAACGATGAAAATAGGATTTGACAACGACAAATATCTTGCGATGCAGTCCGAGCATATCCGCGAGCGCATCCAGAAGTTTGACAACAAGCTGTATCTGGAGTTCGGCGGCAAGCTGTTCGACGACTATCATGCCTCCCGCGTGCTGCCGGGCTTCCAGCCGGACAGCAAGCTGCAGATGCTGCTGCAGCTGAAGGATCAGGCGGAGATCGTCATCGTCATCAGCGCCGAGGACATTGTGAGCAGCAAGATCCGCGGCGATTACGGCATCACCTACGATCTGGATGTGCTGCGCCTGATCGACGCCTTCCAGGGTGTGGGCCTGTATGTGGGCAGCGTGTGTGTGACCAAGTACACCGCCGCCCCGGAGGTGGAGGCCTTTGAAAAGCGCCTCAACGATCTGGGTATCCGCACCTTCCGCCACTATAAGATCGCCGGTTACCCCAACGACGTGGCCCACATCGTGAGCGACGAGGGCTATGGCCGCAACGACTACATTGAGACCGAGCGCCCGCTGGTGGTCATCACGGCCCCCGGCCCCGGCAGCGGTAAGAT
>OLNM01002468.1_pt1 | contig 11560 bp, 7 predicted proteins | sample 1672391 | NCBI WGS metagenome assembly OLNM01 (sample SAMEA3136680, study PRJEB25190) | human gut metagenome | reverse complement strand
GAGAACGCTTCTAAAAATGATATCTCGAACGCACAAAAGCTACTTATCTCCGCCGCAGAAGAACAGGACGAAGCCCTTGTTATAACCACAGAAGCCCAGTGGGAAAGCTTTGCAAAGCGTGTCAGCAGTGGCGAAAGCTTTGAGGGCAAGCTAGTCACCCTTGAAGGCGACCTTGACTTTGATGGAAAAACTATCTCACCCGTAGGCAATTCTGAAAACCCATTCATGGGCTATTTTGACGGCAACGGACACCTTATAAGAAACGCAGTTATCTCCTCAGGGGAGTATTCAGGGCTTTTCGCATACATAAAAAATGGTGCAGAGATAAATAACGTTTCCTTGAAAAACTGTATAGTGAAAGGCGATTACGCAGGTGGAATAGTGGGTTTTTATCAAGGAACAGCCATAAAAGCCTGCACCTTTGACGGCACAGTGTCAGGAGAAGTCTATTCAGGTGGCGTCATAGGAAGACAATCCTGCGGTATCATAACAGAGTGCTCTTCAAACCTAAGGGAAAACAGCTCCGCCATTACAAATGCCTTTATAGGAGGCAGGGATATTGCCGTTTCCGTTGTGAACGCATACGGCTGTTACAGCAATGACAGCGACAGCTTGGTTTCAAGCCTCTCTGCAAAAAATGCACTTTCTCAAGGGGCATATGCAATGAATACCTACGGTGAAAAGTTCAAAGACAGCGCAAAGTGGACAATGGACGGCACTCTTGTGCGCCAGACCTCATATACCGAGCAGGCTTCCCATAAGATAACATTCTCCGCTGTGGCACAGACCATAGAAGTCTGCACCGACTATGCAGGCAAAGCCGTGTTCCCGAATGTGAACGTTCAGCAGGGCTGCACTCTCGGCTGGTATCGTAAAGGTGAACCTGTGAACAGCAACACAGTTTTCACAGAAAACACCACAGTTTCCGCAAAAGTCACCCCAAGTGACAAAGCGAAGATAGATTATATCCTGAACGGTGGCGAAAACAGCCCCCTCAACACTGATGAGCTTGGTGAGGGCGAAACCGCACAGCTTTCCGCCCCCACAAAAGAGGGCGCACAGTTCACAGGCTGGTATGTCGACTCACAGCTTAAGAGCGAGCCTATAACGTCCGTGAGCTTTTCAGACGGCTCAAAGACGCTTTATGCAGGCTGGAAATCCAATACCTGCACGGTTGATTTCACCGATATAAACGGCACAGTTTTGTCATCTCAGACCGTAGAATACGGCAAAAGTGCCGATCCGCCCAAAGCACCATCCATAAAAGGCAAACGCTTTACAGGCTGGGATAAAGACTTTTCAAAAGTCACAGCCCATATGACAGTGCAGGCTGTCTATACCGACAGAAAGCTTATAAAAGACTGCGAGATATCAGGCTTTAAAACACATATGACATTCACAGGCTATGAGCTTGCTCAAAGCAGTATAACGCTTTCCTATGGCGATACCACTTTGACAAATAATAAAGACTATACCATTGACTATGCCGATAATATAGCCGCAGGCAAGGGCAAAATGATAATAACAGGCATTGGCGGATACAGCGGCACTATAGCCAAAGCATTCGACATTCTTCCAAAGTCCGCCCAATTGACAAGCGTCTATTATGTTGATACGCTCTCCTACACAAGCCTATAAGACCTGACGTTATGGTAACGGACGGAGGAAAATTTCTTCTTCCTGAACATGATTATACTGTTTCCTATAGCTCAAATACAAAAATAGGCGTTGGAAAAATAACCATAAGCTTCATGGGCAACTATCAGGGTACGATAACAAAAACTTTTACCATTTATCCTGCAAAACAGGAGATACAGTCTCTGCAAACAAGATATAACGGCTTTTTTATCGACTTTGCTCAGAAAGGCTCAGCCACAGGATATGAATTGCAATACAGTACACGCTCTGACTTCGCAGGTGCAAAAACTTTGATCATATCCTCAAACAAAACGGATAAAAAGACCGTTTCAAACCTGACAGCAGGGAAGAAATATTATGTAAGAGTGCGTTCGTATACAATAGTCGGCGGCAAGCGTTATAACGGCGCATGGTCTGATACAAAGAGCGTGACCGCCGCAAAATATGATATTGCCAAAGCTAAGGTTGCAGGCATAAAAAACAAGTCTTTCACAGGCAAGAACATTACCCAAAGCATAACAGTCACATATTCGGGCAAGACCCTTAAAAACGGCACAGACTATATAGTGAAATATTCCTGCAATAAGAATATAGGCACAGCTAAGGTAACAGTAACAGGAAAAGGCTCGTATGGCGGAGTGATAACGAAGTCTTTTGTCATCACCCCTGCAAGGCAGACCATACAAAAGCTCATGCCAGTGAAAAAAGGCTTTTATATAGACTATGCACAGAAAGGCTCTGCTACAGGCTATGAGATATCCTATGCTGAAAATATATCTTTCAGCGGTGCAAAGACAGTTAAGGTGACCTCAAATAAGACCGACAAAAAGACCGTAACAAATCTTAAAAGCCAAAAGACATATTTTGTCCGTGTGAGAAGCTATACAGCCACAGGGGCCAAGACCTATTTCGGACAGTGGTCTGATATAGCCAAAGTTTATACCAAATAATTATCCATGTTATCGGGAGGGATAGCAATGATCACAAAAACAAAGCTTGTAAAAAGAATATTCTCATCGCTCTTGACAGCCGCACTTGCAGTTCCAATGACGGCTCTCACTGCCCATGCAACAGGGGAGGCTTTCTTCTATCCGCCTAAAAACCCCGTCATGACCGATCAGCAGTTTGAAGTGTCCGTGACATTTTCTGCAGATTCAGAGATAGGAAGCGTTCAGGCAAATATCGCCTATGACGATTCCGTTATAGAATTTGTGTCAAGCGACAATGCCTCAGGCGGCGGAGGAGTTCTTACAGTAAACGGATTTCCTGATACCCCCTCTTCAGAAGTGGATTTCAGCTTTACGTTCAAAGGTCTGTCGGCAGGAAATGCAAATATAAGCCTGCAAAGCTGTCAGATATATTCCCCTGATTCAGAGCTTATCGGCTCGCCTACCGCCTATTGTGTCATAACAGTTGGAAGCGATAAGGTGGAAACCAAGACCGAAACAGAAACCACGACCACCACCGAAAAGACCACTACCACTACCACTAAGACCGCACATTCAAACGGCATACCCGATAAAGGCGTTCTTACAGCCCTGACAGTGGATAACGGCGAGCTTTCTCCTGCCTTTGCCTATAATGTCTATAACTATACAGTGAACGTTGACAATTCCGTTACCAATGTTGAGATAGAGGGAACAACATTGGTAACGGAATTGTCAACGTTCCCTCTGATTATATATGGTATACAGGCACAAGCGAGTGTCAGGTGGGCGAAAATGTACGAACCATAACCGTCACAGACGTTGACGGCAATGCCGCCACCTATACTGTCACCATAATAAGAGCCGCAGGCGGAGATGAACAGCAGACCCAGACCTCCCAAAAGAAAGACGGCTCCGATACTTCATCTGCCGTGTCCAAAAACGCAAATGTTATGGACCAGTATAAAAAGATGCTCAATACCGCCCTTGCTATCGTCCTTATTGTCCTTGTTATCGCACTTGTCGTAATAATTATCTGGATAAGAGGAAAGATCAAAGGTGGCAAAAAGGATAAATAAGTTCTGTGTAAAGAGATGATAAGCAGCCAAAAGTGGCGTATCAACGTGCTTTTGGCTGTTTGTGACAGCATTTGTCACTCTGCTTACACGAATACACATTTTTTTTACAAAAATCACACAAAAACAAGTATAATTTCGACACCTGCCAGAGTATAATGTGAATATGCTGATGGTGATTCAGTTTAGAGAGTGGCTCCAATAGGGGCTGCTTTTTTTATGCTCCAAAAACTTTTTTCATGAATTCTTCTGTGGAGATGATCCCGCTGCGATTGTATCTGTAAAGACCAAAAAGGCAGCGTTCATCTTCTTTTTTTATTATATTGATTTTTTCCTCTACTCCAAGACTAGCCTCAAAACCCATGTTCTTTACGAGCCGACTTGCACTTTCGCAGGTTATGCCGAAAGGATAGGTGTAAACGTTTGGCTGAAAACCACAGTGTTCATCGCAAAGCGTTTGAAGCTTCGTGGTGTCGTTAAGAAATATCTTTCGGTAATCCTCGTAGCTTTCCCCCTCCAGCTGACCGACTCCACGCCTGCCATCAAGATTGTGCATATCGTAAGAGTGATTGCATATCTCCACATGACCGCTGTCACGAAGCACCGAAACGTCCTGCCAGTCAAGATAAGAGTAAGCAGGATCAGGCTCAGCCTCCTCGCAGGCAGCGTCAGTGTAAGCTCCCACAATAGATACAGTGGCTTTCATATCGTATTTTTCAAGAAGCGGCAGAAGATATTCTCTGTAGTTGTAAGTGCCGTCATCAAAGGACAGTATGATAGGCTTCTCAGGCAGCTCGCCCCCACGCTTCACATATCTTATAACGTCATTTACAAAAACAGTAGTGTAGCCGTTCTGCTTCAGATAAAGCAGATCCTTTTCAAGCTCGATAGGCGTTATGACATACTCACCGCTGCGATCTTCGTTTTTTACGATGCTGTGATACATTATGATCGGAAGCTTTATCCCATCTGTTTTTTCTTCTTTTGCAAAGGTCGGCATAACAGCCACCGCCGCCAGCATAGAAAGCACAGCTATAACACAAAGCATCACTCTTTTTCTTATCCTTAGACTTATGTACATATTTTTTTACCCCCTTTTTACCTATTTTTATTCACCTCCATATCATTAATTGCATCATAAGTTCACAAAAAATATGCTTGTGGTACTTGAAATAATTGTGCAATTATGATATAATAAACACGTAATATCGCAGTGTTGTGTGCTGCGTTTAAAACAAGTTCATAAGGGGGAACTGTATATGAAAACGTTGCGTTCAAAGCTGCTTTTGGCAATGCTTTCAATCGCACTTATCATCACGGTGCTGCTCAGCTTGGTTTCCGTGTATTTTATAAACGTTTCTGCAAAGGATACGCTCAAAAGCACCGCTGAACCACTGGCTGTTCAGGCGGCTAAGAATTTTGACTCGACGATCAGCTCTTATACGAATAATATAGTTTCGACCGTAAAGTCTGATTCTTTTTTAGGGGCAAAAACTGACGCTGACAGACTAAAGGCGGTAAAAAGTGGCTTTGCAGACAACACAGGCTTCTATCTGAATTTTACAGTTTATGACGGCAATGGCATTGTGCTTGCAACAGATAATGAAATGGTATCGTCATCAGTTGAAAAGGAGCACATCATAAGCGCTTGCGAAAGAAGCTCGGCCTACATAACCGATATATATACCTTTGGCGGTAAGAATTATTTTTCTATACTTGCTTCAACAAAGTCTGGCAACTCAGAACAAAAAGTCGCTTGTATTACCATTCAGAGCGATATGCTTGTCAATGCTCTTAATGAATATACCTTCGGAAAATCCGGCTATGTTTATCTTGTTGGTAAAGACGGAGAGATCCTTCTTCATAAGGATACCGATCAGATAGGTAAAAATGCCCTTGAGATCGGTAAGAAAGATGAAGAATATACGGAAGTGACAAATGCCGTTGAGAAAATACTTGCAAATAATAGCGGTACAACAGAGTATAAATTTAAGGATAACAATTATATCGTGGGCTATTATGGTTCGTCATATTTTGACGGTACTGTCGTCATGGTTACAAATGTTGCTGACTTCACCACTGCAAGCTCCAGCGCACTTACTAATATCATTGTAATGGGCGTTGTGCTTATGTGCCTGACGGTGCTGTTCTCTCTGCTTTTTGCAAAGAGGATAACAAAGCCTATCATTTCTACCACAAACAGACTTCGTTCTCTTGCACAGGGCAACCTTACCGATCCTGTTGACGTGTGGTATTCAAAGGACGAGCTTGGCGTCCTTTCAAACTCTCTGGAAGAAACTATCGTCTGCCTCAGACAGTATATCAACCTTATCACAGTGGCTCTTACCCAGATATCCGAGGGTAACCTTTGCCACAGAATGGAAGGCACTTTCAAGGGCGACTTCTATAAGATAAAGAGTACGTTTAACGAGATACTCGACTCACTGTCTGATACCTTTGCTTCTATCAATATGTCAGCCGAGCAGGTGAACTCAGGAGCGGTTCAGGTGTCAAATATCGCACAGTCTGTATCACAGGGTTCTACACAGCAGGCTTCCGCGATCGAGGAGCTTTCCGCTACCCTCAGCGATGTTTCAAAGCAGATAACTCAGAACTCTGAGGACTCTAAGAACGCTTATAATATCGTACTTAAGAATACTGAAGCCGTTGACAACTGCAACAGCGATATGGGCAACATGGTAAATGCCATGAATGCTATCCATACTGCTTCTGATGAGATCTCAAAGATAATCAAGGTCATTGACGAGATCGCATTCCAAACAAATATCCTTGCCCTTAACGCCGCCGTAGAGGCCGCAAGAGAGGGTTCAAAGGGCTTTGGCGTGGTAGCAGACGAGGTAAGACGTCTGGCATCAAGATCAGCCGAAGCCGCAAAGCAGACCGCTTCACTTATCGAAAACCAGTCTGCCGCTGTTTCAAAGGGCTCTAAGATAGCCGAAGAAACTGCTGATTCACTGAACAATATCGTAAGCAATTCAAATACTATAAAGGATCTCGTAAAGAATATCTCAGACGCTTCTGAGGCGCAGGCAGAAGCTATCGTTCAGGTAAATACGGGAGTAGACCAGATATCAGCCGTTGTATCAGCCAATACCTCGACTGCAGTCGGTTCAGCTTCCGCAAGTGAAGAGCTTTCAAGCCAGTCGCTCATACTAAAGAATATGATAGCACGTTTCAAACTTAGCGAGAACAGTGAAAAGGATAAGAAAGAGCATCAGACTTCAAGGTTCACATATATTGACGATGAGCCGGAAAGCGAGGCCACCCCTGAGGAAACTCAGCAGGATATCACTCCTTCCGACGAAGCCGATATAGAAGATTTCAGCACAAGCGATAAGTATTGATATCGTTGATAATGATAGAATTTCATTGAAAGGACTTGGTAAAATGAAGAAAAGAATAGGCATACTCACAAGCGGAGGAGATTGTCCGGGACTTAACGCAACTATCAGAGGCGTTGCAAAGGCTTGCTATGAAAAGTTCGGCGAGGACGTTCAGATAGTAGGTATCGAGGACGGCTATTACGGACTTATCAATAATATGTGCAAAGAAATGAAACAGTCTGACTTTTCTGGTATCCTTACCACAGGCGGAACTATTTTCGGCACAAAGAGAACGCCTTTCAAGAAAATGCAGGTCATCGAAGAAGATAACGTGGATAAAGTAAAGGCTATGAAAGAAACCTATAAAAAGCAGAAGCTCGATTGCCTGCTCACCTTGGGCGGAAACGGCACTCATAAGACCGCTAACCTCCTTTCAACCGAGGGACTTAACGTTATCGGCCTGCCAAAAACTATCGACAACGATATCTGGGGCACAAGCGTAACATTCGGCTTCCATACCGCTGTTGACACAGCCACAGACGTTATCGACAGACTTCATTCCACAGCCAATTCCCACGGAAGAATACTTGTTGCAGAAATAATGGGCAATAAAGCCGGCTGGCTCACCCTCTATTCAGGTATCGCAGGCGGTGCAGATATGATAGTCATTCCTGAAATACCATATGATATCGAAAAGCTTGCCGCTGCCTGCGAAAAGAGAGAATCAAAGGGATTTTCTATCCTCGCCGTAGCTGAGGGTGCTTTTGATAAAGAAGAGGCAAAGCTTAAAAAGAAGGAAAGAGCAAGACTCCGTGCAGAGCAGGGTCTTACAACTGCTACCCCTAGAATTGCAAAGCAGATAGAAGAGCTTACAGGCAGAGAAACAAGAGTTTGCGTTCCTGGTCATATGCTCAGAGGCGGCAGTCCGTCAGCCTATGACAGAGTGCTTGCCACAAAGTTCGGCGTCCATGCCGCAGAGCTTATCGCAGCTGATAAATACGGCTATGCAGTGGCAATGATAAATGAAGTTGTGTCAGAAAACCCACTTTCAGAAGTCGCAGGCAAAACAAAATTCGTCCCTGCAGACCACCAGCTCGTCAAGACCGCAAAGGCTCTGGGCGTTGCTTTCGGTGACTGATAAATGCAAAACAAAAGCGGTGCAGCCTAAACTGTGCCGCTTTTTATGTTTGTTTCCGTAGCGGCGACCTGAGGTCGTCCACCTGATCTCCGACAAATCATATGCTTGCCACAAAACCTATAACATAAAAAAAGCTCCGCCTTTCCTGCGGAGCTTTTCTTGTATCTATCTTAGCCGATAAGCCAGTCATACATTTCCTGATATTTGTTAGCAGAAGCCTGCCATGAGAAATCCTGTGCCATTGCAGATTTGATAAGTCCGTTCCATTCGTCACGTCTGTCATCAAATATGTACTTTGCGAACATCACAGTGTTGTACATCTCGTGTGCATTGTAGTTTGCAAAGCTGAAACCAGTGCCGGTCCTATCAAACTGATTGAACGGCTGAACAGTATCTCTCAAACCGCCAGTTTCACGAACGATAGGCAGCGTGCCGTAACGCAGTGACATAAGCTGTGAAAGTCCGCATGGCTCGAAAAGTGACGGCATAAGGAATGCGTCAGCAGATGCGTAAATGCGGTGGCTCATTTCCTCACTGTAGTAAATGTTAGCGGAAACCCTGTCAGGATACTTGCCTGCAAACCAGCGGAACATATCCTCATATTTCTGCTCGCCCGTGCCAAGCACAACGAACTGTATGCCCTGTTCGCACATTCTTTCCATCATGTATGCAATAAGGTCAAAGCCCTTCTGATCTGTCAAACGGCTAACAATGCCTATCATAAAGCGATTGTCGTCCTGCGCAAGACCAAGCTCAGCCTGAATTGCCCTCTTGTTGTGTATCTTCTTCTCAAGCACGTTGTCATAATTGTATCTTACAACAATGTTCTTGTCCGTGTCAGGGTTGTAATCAACGTAGTCGATACCATTTACGATACCACGGAGATCGTTAGCCCTTGCCCTCATAAGTCCGTCAAGACCCTCGCCGTAGAACTGCGTCTTTATCTCCTCTGCGTATGTGTTGCTGACAGTTGTGATAGCGTCAGCATAAACAAGACCGCCCTTGAGCATATTGCCGTCAACGCCCGTTCTCAGCTTGTCGATAGTGAAGTAGTAGTCAGACAGACCGGATATCCTCTTGAACTGCTCAACTCCGTCATTTCCCTGAAATTTCAGATTGTGTATAGTCATAACGGTCTTTATGCCGCGGAAGAAATCTCCCCCTGCAAAGCTGTCATGAAGATATACAGGTATAAGACCCGTCTGCCAGTCGTGACAGTGTATAACGTCAGGACGGAAATCAAGAAGAGGCAGAGCAGAAAGCACAGCCCTGTCAAAGTACATGAACTTTTCTATATCCCAGTGATGCTCAGTGTAAGGCTTGTCACCGGTGAAATAATGTTCGTTGTCGATAAAATAGAACGTAACGCCATCATAAACGCATTCAAGCACGCCCACATATTGGCTCTGACCTGCAAAGTCCATGTAGAAATGCGTTTTGTACTGCATCATGTCTTTCCACTGCTGTTTCATGCAGGAATATTTAGGAAGAATTACTCTGACATCATAATACCTCTTGTCAAAGCACTTAGGCAGAGAGCCAACAACGTCAGCAAGACCGCCTGTCTTGATAAACGGAACACACTCCGAAGAAGCGAACAAAACTTTTTTCATATTCAAGTTATCCTTTCCAACTTAATTTCTTGAATTTTCAGGGCAATAATTATCGCTATTGCCAATGTGTACGTAACAATTATAACACTTTTTGTTGAAAACGTCAAGAGCAAAACATCGTTTGCACCATAAAAGCGCAGTGATGAAAAATTAATAATTAAAAGTAGACATAAGTGTGTTTGTGTGGTATAATAAAGTGTCAAAGTATAATTATCAGATATAGGAGAGTTAAAATGATAACAGTATCAAACGTAAGCCTTTCATTCGGTGGTCAGCTTCTTTTCAAGGACGTTGACCTTAAATTTACAAACGGCAACTGCTATGGCATAATCGGTGCAAACGGTGCAGGAAAGTCAACATTTCTGAAGATCCTCTGCGGTGAGATAGAGCCTACCACAGGCGAGGTAGTTATCTCAAAAGAGGACAGACTTTCAGTGCTTCGTCAGGATCACTTTGCATTCGACGAGTATACAGTTCTCGAAACTGTAATAATGGGCAATAAGCGACTTTATGAGATAATGAAAGAAAAGGACGAGCTTTACGCCAAGGAGGACTTCACCGAGGAGGACGGCGACAGAGCAGGTCAGCTTGAAAGCGAGTTCGCAGAATTAAACGGCTGGGAAGCTGAGTCTGACGCTTCAAAGCTCATTCAGGGTCTTGGTCTTTCCGAGGATATCCTCTATTCACAGATGTCCACCCTCTCAGGTAACGAAAAAGTCAAGGTGCTTCTTGCACAGGCACTTTTCGGCAATCCTGATATCATCATGCTGGACGAGCCTACAAACCACCTTGATATCGACGCTATAAGCTGGCTTGAGGACTTCCTTGCCGACTATTTCGGAACTGTCCTCGTTGTATCTCATGACAGACACTTCCTTAATAATGTTTGTACCCATATCGTGGATATCGACTATACAAAGATAAAAATGTATGTTGGTAACTACGAGTTCTGGTATGAGTCCTCACAGCTCATGCAGAGAATGATAAAGAACCAGAACAAGAAAGCCGAGGAGAAGATCAAGGAACTTCAGGAATTCATTAACCGCTTCTCAGCAAACAAATCAAAGTCCAAGCAGGCAACAGCAAGAAGAAAGCTCCTTGATAAGCTCACAGTCGAGGAAATGCCTGCCTCATCAAGAAAATATCCTTTCATATGCTTTAATATGGATAGAGAGCTTGGCAAAGACGTACTCAAAGTCAACGGCATATCCAAAACAGTTGACGGCGTAAAGCTCCTCAATAATGTTTCCTTTACCCTCAGCCGTACCGATAAGGTCGCTTTCATCGGCGAGTCTGAGCAGGCTATCACAATGCTTTTCAAGATACTTGCAGAGGAAGAAGAGCCGGACGAGGGCAGCATTAAGTGGGGCGTTTCCACATCACGTTCATATTTCCCAATAGATAACTCAGCCTACTTCAACGATAATGACGAAAGCATCGTCGATTGGATAAGAAAATATTCCACTTCCGAGGTAACAGACACCTACCTCAGAGGTTTCCTTGGCAAAATGCTCTTCTCAGGGGACGAGATATATAAGCCTGTAAAAGTTCTCTCAGGCGGTGAAAAGGTAAGATGTATGTTCAGCCGTATGATGCTCTTCGGCTCAAACGTTATCATGCTTGACAGACCTACCAACCACCTCGACCTTGAGTCTATCACAGCCGTAAATAACGGACTTAGAGATTTCAAAGGCGTTGTGATTTTCGCATCTCATGACCACGAAATAGTTCAGACAGTTGCAAACAGAATAATCGAGATAACCCCCGACGGCTGTATCGACAGACAGGGAACATATGAGGAGTTCCTTGATTGGCGACGTGAGCG